>Ga0209780_1002036_pt1 | contig 14007 bp, 7 predicted proteins | sample WorMetexBAHAMAS2_FD_187384 | JGI IMG/M metagenome (GOLD analysis project Ga0209780, IMG submission 187384) | Marine gutless worms symbiont microbial communities from Max Planck institute for Marine Microbiology, Germany - Inanidrilus exumae... | ecosystem: Host-associated > Annelida > Digestive... | reverse complement strand
TACAGAATCGACATCTCTTAACCGATCATCAAAAATTTGTCAAGGTGATTATGTCGGCGACCCCTACAGCTGTGCCAAATTAAGTGAACATCCGTCCACGGGGGGCTTTTGGGCGAATGGGTAAATATAACCAAAATTATTTTTATTTATACCCCTTTTTAGGAACTCACCTACAGGTCAGACCCGTTGACAGATTTTCACGCACGACGGCTTAAACGACGCGGACTCGCGCAAGGATGTCCTTTTTGGGTTTTGTTTATATGGTTCCCCGTTTAGGGAATCAAAACCCCCAAAATCCCTATTTTTGGGGCGTAAATAAACGTTTTCAAGCCAAACTCAAAAAATCGAAAAACGTGCATATTTATATTTATCGATTCCAACCAAATTTTGCACAATGATAAAGACCACCAAATGCCCTTCGTGTGTGATCCCAACACATGCATCACAAATCTAAGATGGCGGAAGACCGCCGTCTTGGAAAGAGTGAAAAATCGCCATCTCGATGCAATTTGACAAAATGACGCAGTTCGATATTTAGACCGTTTCCACAGTTAAAAATTTTAAAATTGGTAAAATTCAGGATAGCGGCGGCCGCCGTCTTAAAAAACTGAAAAATCGCCATTATTTCGGCCGCGGTACAAGCGATTTCAACGAAATTTGGCAGAGTGGCACAGTTCGACCCTCTCAGCCGTGTGACCATTAAAAATTTATTTATTTTTTAAAATTTAACATGGCGTCGGCCGCCATCTTGAAAAATCGAAAAATCGCCATATCTTGGCAATGATTTGACCGATATGACACAACATTTGGCATGATGACGCATATTGGCCTTCCGAACCGGACCAGCAGTTGAAATTTAGAACTTTTAAAATTCCAAGATGGCGGACGGCCGCCATGTTAAAAAAAATTAAAAATGTGGTATTAATGTATTAATGTAATGTATATCTAAGATAATCTGCAATAGGCGCACTATAAATTTCCTCATGATGATGATGATGATGATAAGGATGATGATGACTGTGAATAGTGACAGTGTATTTCTCTGAATGTCTCGGACTAGGTTCACCTCGCGGAGCTTATTATTACACGTACAGTAAACGATTTCCATTCTGCGCTGGTCCACTGTCATCAGACACGCTCGCAGAGTCGGTTGGATTAATATTATCCACTAGGCGAAGTAGGCACGTTCCTATTACTGCCCGCCAGGGTCAGTCGTGGGCGCCAAGAAGCCAACGGACGTCGGTCGTTAACACTAACATGCCATTCATTCATGTGCGCGGTCACTTCCACTGAATTATAACGAAATACGATGAGTTAATAAGAAAGGCACGGAACTTGTTGCGCATGCCACAATTTCGTAAGTGTGAGCATTTTAAGTGTTTATTACTTCGTCCCCGCTAGGAGTGCGAAGTATTGCGACAAGCGTATCTGTATGTTCTTCTGCTTGTTTGTTTGTTTGTCTGTCCGATCGCATATTTCAAAAACCGAACGCCCAAATTTCACCCAATATTCTGTAGACGTTACATGTTGCTGTCATTTGACGGCAGTGCGATATGTTATGTACTTCCGGTTTTGTGGATGACGACATGTTTTCACATAATCGAGCTAATGGGCCAGAATCAGAGATGACGCGTATGTTTCGTCGAGTTCGTCACGTAACGGTACCAGTCGGACGTCAGACGACGTTACCATAGATGGCGGCACCGGGGGCGAAGTCTGCCGTCTCCGAGTTCATTTTGTTATTTTCCACAGTACGTAGCAGCACTATCCGATCCGTCGCTACCAAAATTTTACACTATGATGACTATAATGTGGTCAATCAAAACTAGCAATGTCAATTTCAAATAATGTCTCATATTTTTTTATAACCTGCTGCCTATTAAGCATCAGATTGATTGGCGTAAATTTCGTTTTGGCATACTGTGCACTCTGCTGTGTTGACTGGTTGCTCTGAGCTGGTGTTGGATGCGTTATGCAAACGGACTGTTAAAAATCTTCTGACTTCATATAATGTCAATATTACAGATTCATTTGGGAAAATATTTCAGTACCATCTGGTGTAGTTTTAAAAATGAACTTTTATAATAAGATGTGTATGCTTAAACCGCGTATTTTGTCTCAGCTTGTTTTACGTTTTTTTGTTTAATTGTGTGCATGTTACTATGTCTGTTTTTTTTTCTTGTGTTATGTCTGTCCTGCTGCCATGTGGCAAAATAAAGTTTACCAAAACTGTGGTGCAAGGTTCCCAAAGACCCTAATCCGGTCTGGTGGATGTGTGGGAGCACGTATTGTGTAGAAGTGGCTACGTGTAGACAGTCGTAGTCGATGACTTTGTCATTAATATATTTATTACATGACTAAAACACATATAATTTTGCGGCATACGGCTTGACCTATCTGATGCAGTCTGATTTGCGTTTTTTTTCGATTATAGCGACATAAACATCCGTTACTATTATTGCTGCTTTGTCAGCTTTCTACTTCGCCCACAATGTAAGAAAATAATGTAAAAAGCAATGCACATCTGGGCAATTGTAGCTGCGATTAGCTCGTCATGCTGTTAACGTCGTCGACGCAGCGTCTGTCGCCTATTTTTGACGCTGTAAACTCACCGCTTCAGTTCTCTTCTGCCTCTTTCCCCTATTTATTTTATACTCGTTTCTTCTTTGTACCTTCGTCTTCAACTTAATGTTTCCGACGACGAGGCAGTATGGAGTGATGATCTTTTCTTCTGCCACACGTTTTCTGCTTCTCATGTGTCGTTCCCTTCCTCGCAGTTGCTTTCATACGCACGCTTTTCAAATGGCTTTAGTTCTCGTGTAAGGCCGACTATTTTCCATCAGTCGCATCACGCACACAGTCTATGATCTTTGATCGCAAAAGCGATTGCTAATCGTTGCTTGTGCAATAGCAATACACGTGTCAAGTGCTATTAAATTACTGCTTATATCTTTCCAGCAGGAAAACAGTGTACCCGTTGCTAATAAAGGAATGTTTTCGTCAGGCTCGATATGATGCCAAGTTTAACAAGAAGCTCAGCTATCGCCGAGAGACCCGCGCGACGCTCTCTATCAGTTGAAATGTCGTTCTACTGTTATGCGGATAACGCAAACAGACCGCGTGTCAGTCCCAGAAGCACTTTCAGCAATACCACGTTTTATTCCGATACCTGCATTGGCTAGTTCGTACCCGCGCGACGCTATGTTAGCGCGGGTATTAGACGTGATCGTGTATATGTCTGTCTTTGTTTCTGTCTGTCACACGCCGATATTGTATCAAAACGGCTAAATGTAGGATCACGTAAACAACGTCACGTGATTGCCTAGTGACCCCTATACTCCCCGAAATTTGTGCTCAAATTGACCCATCCCCTTTCTAACACCACGATTTCGACAAATATCCGCTCATAGCGCCTGGACCGTGAGAGCTGGCGAAAAAGTTCAATTAGCACTAATAAAAAGTCGATCACGCGCTTTCCAACGAGCCGTAGATGAATCGTGTACATTACCCCTAAGTCCCCCAAAGGGTGGCACAAAACGCGATTTTGCTGTTTCGCTAGCTATCACGGTTGAGGCACTATGAGCGGATATTGGTCGAAATCGTTGTTCGAAAGGGGGTTGGCCACTTTGAGCGCAAATTTCAGGGGGAATGGAGCGTCGCCCACCAAAGACCGACGGCGTCAGAAAACTAGAGTCCCTGGGCTATCACGTGACGTTGTTTGCGTGATTCTACGTTTAGCCGTTTTCACACAATACCGGTGTGCGACAGACAGACGGACGAACGTACACACGATGACGGCTAATACCCGCGCTAGCATAGCGTCTCGTGGTTAAAAAGCCGTGTGAAGACTGTGTTGTGATGACTGACAGTGTCTCTGTGCAATTTGACATTTATTCAAAGTTTAAATCTACCTGATTTAAATCTACCTACTGCCTAGGTCGAAGTTAAACCAAGTGCGCAAAACGTCCATCTATATAGTACAAACACAGGTGGACGGACGTTCGCGTGATAGCTTCACGCAGTCACAGTCAGTCAATGCTTCAGTTCGCTGACATCACGGATTCTCTTTTGATCACGGCCACTTGTCTAGCAAGATGAATTCTGAAGTCTCGCACGTAACGATGCCACCGAAAACGGCATGGGTTGTAATTTTCACGTTTCAGAAGGTAGTCTAGTAACACAACCAACGTGAGGTGGGAAATCTTCTATACATGTATTATAATACCAAGATATACGTACAAAATTTCCTTGGAAATCTAACAGTGAAAGAACTTAGTAAATCGATCTACATTTGCCAAATCTACGATCAAAAAACAGTTTTTTAGACAAAGTGTCAAAGTATTACGGCAATTCTTCCATAGCAGTTCGATAGCTACTCAAATGCATAGTATATAACTATGCAGTCGGTTATTTTCAGTGCAAGTACTTGACATTGTTGGCTAGGTGATAGTAAGACATGCGGCTCGTTAAAAACACGTGCATGCCACTTATCTGCATACATTCTCTTCCACAACAAGTATGTCAATACTCCTTGTCTGGCCGAAATGTACGCTGGCCGTGTCGCATGCTGCCCCCTGGTGAGTCACGGTGAGTATGCCGACGACAGGCAGATGGACAGACGCCAGACGGTTACATTACGCTTTCCGTTAGACACGACCAGCGTAACAATAAGTGGAGAGACAAAACCGAATGAAACCAGCCAATAAGCCAGGTTCACCGACCGTTAAAACGATCATGTGGTGGGTGGTCTGCTATCTATCTGTAATGTCAGCGTCATTTTTGCGTAGTTCACGTCTTATTATTATGAATGAATATTATTAGAGTGCCGTGAAGTCTAAAGAAACTTTGAGGCATAGCAGAAATAAAAAAGATCAACGTGCTGATAACAATAATAATTTAATACACACATTACAATCACATTAATACTCAATAACCACTAAGCAACAACAAATAACAACTTGAAAAGTCGCCTACGTTAGCTGACATATAAAGAAGTGAACAACTATTGCAATTTCGTTTCGCTGCACCATGTACTTATTGCACAAACAGTGATGTTTACCCGAATTCAGACTGCAGTGAAATATTCAGCAAAAACTAAAACAGTTATATATCTCGCTGCTCAAAAGCATGTATGTGAAATGATACTCTCAAGTACTGTCAACAAGGACACTTGTGTAGAATCTATTAATATTACAAATCATGCAGATAAATATCTTCTAATATAAACAGCCCATACAGCAGTAATAAACTGTACTATTTATGTGTCTGTGCATTAGAACATCCATTACTGGATCAAAATTTTCTGGCAAACAGTTCTGCATTGTTCAATGCACATTCAAGGTCGTTTTTCAAAGTCAATTAATAATGATTAATATTAAATAATAATTACAGTTATATTAATATTCATAATGTATATTTATGCTTAAGTATGCATATTTCCACAGAATATTTCTGCTGCAGTAACACGAGAATGGTGACGCACGTCAGCAAGGTCAAAGTGATGGGCAAAACTCCAATTCAATGTGTCACACAAAAGACGACAAACATTTAGTGCACGTTTCACCATATAAAAGTTCTCTGCGTGTGCCCATGGGCCTTTACAACATTCTATAATTACAACCAGTACTACAGTGTACTAACAATAACTGAACCAAAAGTACAAAACGACCCAGAAGTCACAACCGACGGAAAAACGCAGCCATCACAGATACGATTACACAACATTATGCCGTGTTTCGTATGTTCACTACACTTTATTATACCTCTGTCAACAATGAGTCGATTTTCATAATTTCAGGCACATCAGCATTGTTATTTTAAAAGTCTCTCAAAAACTGTCACACGGTAGTTGCTACCCCATGTAAGTCGCTTTTCAATACTTCACAAAGTAATTCAGAGTTACATGCAAACGAGCTCTGCTACTTCAGAGGGACCGTACGACATGCTACATTAGTAAATTCAAGTTATGTTTCACGAGGTATGGGAGTTAGAAAGGTTTCAAACAGCAAAATTGACCTTCCAGGTCAGCATTGGCAACGATGCCATTCGATATGCCACATACGATTTTCTGTTAGTGTTCCACTGCATCCATGTCTCTATCTTGCACCGTTAACGAGATATTATCAGTTATTTTCCAAAATCTAATGAGGTCACGTGATAACCTTCGGAGCACTTTCAATCAACTGCCATGTCTTATATCGCTACCTGCATAGTTTTGTACACGCATTGTTGCACTAGGTATAACTATCAGAAAGCGAGCATGCAATGCCGTGCGTGTCATAAAAAAACGGGTCACGTGACCCGGACCATCGCCAATTAGGGGGGTAGTATGTCATCCCAAGGCTAATGCTTGATATATTCTACCTGCATAAAACATTTGGCGACTCTCGCTTTAGCTGTTCCGGAGATATGATTGCGGGCATCGAAAACGAAAATGGGTCATGTGATCCTGACCACGCCCCTTTTATGGGTGATTGTCATCCTTACAAAATTTGGCGACTCTAGCTTCAGCCGTTCCAGAGATATGGTTGGTGCCCACCAAAATTTAAATGGTTCACGTGATCTGACCACGCCACTTTCAGCGATGATTTGTCGTCCGTAGGCCAGGACTTGCTACTATCAACCTAGCTACCGAATTTGAAGTCTCTATCTCCGACCACTACAAAGATATAAAAAGGGATATAAAATGTGGAAAATGGGGTGGTTTGGAATAGTTAGAGGTAACCCAAGGTCACCAAAAATAGCGTCATTCGATAAAGCGCATACAAGTTCCTATTAGCCATCCATAGCAACTATGTCCCTATCTTGCACTGTTTCTGAGATATAGCGAGATATTGGTCGAAAATAGCCGATCTAAACCTACCCCACCGCTATTTGGTGCCCCCACTGGGGGTGACCCCATTGGAATTTTGCCGAAATCTTTGGCATCGGCTCCTGGGCTACCGTACGCCGTTGTTTGCATGATTCTAGGTTCAGCCATCTTAGCAAAACTCTGACTTGTGACAGACAGACGGACGGACACACAATGACACCGTATACTGTGCTAGCATAGCATCACACGGTAAAAAGGAGCGGAGTTAACAATATAACAATATAATGCCCTTCAAGCTTGTGGTATTAGCAATGCAAATAGGTAGACAGAAATTGATGGCACTTGGCAGAAGCTTTGTTTAACAAAATCACGATCAATATCATCCACAAAAATGCCAAGAAATTGACATCAAAGCAAACTAGCAGTTTCAGATGTCTCATAAAGACAACATGTACAATCTACGCATTTGTTGACATGTACAAAATAGTAATGAGAAAAATCGACTTGCCAGACCGAATGGATTCATTCAAACTGCTGAATTGAATATATAGTTTTCAATTCTGCACAATTGACAGTTAAAGATTATCAGCAAATATGGAAACTTAGTTGTCTTGCTGTCTTAATTTGGTATCTTATTCTGTTTTCATTTTAGCAGTTCATAACAAAAATATTCTAAACTAGACAACAAAGACAGGTTGGTTGGTTGGGGTTTAACGGTGCTTTCAACACAATTCAGGTCATATCATGCCTTTTAAGGTCACCAAAGACCGATTACAACAACAAATTTTATTTGCAAAGAATAACACATCGAACACAAATATTAAGCAAAATCACTAGGCATACATCATACAAGCAATACTGTACAGAATTAATAAAACCATTGCCAAATTATCGGCTTCACAATTGAAATGAGCTCAATCATATTTCATTCTCCCTTCACTGAAATAAAACAACAGCCCAGTATATATTGGGAGTGCTCTTTAAATCTGCAGTCAAATGGTAGCAAATAAGTCTGACATGATTTACTGCACAGTGGTCAATAAGCTATTTATATTTAGCACACGTAATCTGAGTCCATGCAATCTCACAGCACACTGTTCAACTAGAAACCACATCATCACAATGAGCAATATCTAGACTGCACAGCTTAGGATTCAGGGAGTCCTCCAGTATATGCAAATTTAATATATCAAATTTACAGCATGAAGATCAACCAAAGACTTCTGTTAAATGCATGTTAATACAATATAATGATAACAAGGTATTGATTGGTATTGTAGGGTTTAACTTCCCACTCGACACATTATAGGTCATTTCCGAGACGATTTTACAGGTCCGATGACCCAACCAACAGTGTAATAGCACTGAAGGATGATAGTCTTCCAGATCAAGGGCCAAGGTAACAAGGTCTCAACTGCTTGTAAAAGTGTCAACGCTTTCATGCACATAAAGTTCTAGTGGTTGGTTGGTTTTAAGTTGGCACATTCAACACAATCTAGGTTATACTGCACCCTTAGGGTTATAATTTATCTTGCAAATTTATACTTATGACAAAATCAATAATACTTTTGTGAGTTGAGAATTGACAATTTGAGAATTTATCAAAACAAACCACATCAAACACAGCCCAACTGGTTGACATTAAGGACCCCTTTGACACACTGTGTATCTGACTGCATCAATAATGAACTTAACTGACAACATAAAACTCAAACCAAACTACGAGACGTAATCTAAATACAATCACAGAAAACCTATGAAATCAATCTATCCTAAACAGCGCCGAGGCTGACAAGGAACACAACAAACATTACAGCTGCCGTAAATGCAGCACTCAATCATCGACAACCGCGAGAGTTACAATGAACAAGAAATTAATGACAACGACGTAAAATGACATCGACAACACATTACCACATAACGTGCACGTCTGCGCTATTGCTTGCTTTTGACGTAGTCATCACCGGCTGCAATATCATGCGACAGTGCATTTTAATATCACAGGCTACATAAACTGTACACATCACCAACAGCAACAGAGAACTTTCACATCACTCGCATAACAATTAACTACATCTAACACAAATGTGAATCAATGGACAAAGGTACGTACCTGGACTGAATGGATAACAGTTCAAAAACACTTTGTCAATGGTAGTATTTACAGTGCAATATGAAATGCACCCAATTATGAATTAATGTGAAATTGGGGCAACTGTAATATGTGGTTATTAAAGGCCACAGTGCATTCATGCACTACAATATGGCAACTAAGTAATTCTGATTCCCGCCATTAATTATTGACAATTGCTGTAACGATATACTACAGCATGAAGTCCGATTTTTAACGGCAAACTTTAATATGATAAAAACTTTGGCCACAAACAAATATTATAAATAATTAACCTACGGTTAGCACATCAGAAACAAATTTGGCACAAAGGTGACCAAGTAAGTAGTACAACACATGAATTAGCACAGACACAGCAATAAATATGAACAACTTAATGATTTCATCCATCAACATATACAAAGATGCTCCTTTTTATATCAACAACAAAACAATTTAATAACTTTTGATACAAGGAATCCAGATGAACTAAATAAGCATTTGTGATTTGTCCCACTCACTTCAAATGTCACCCCACTACCTTGTGAAATGCAGAACTGGTTTCTATTTTCAGCTTGTTGAAATTGCAAAGACTCAGAGCCACCCATTCATTTTTTTCTGAGAAAAACATGTCAATCAAGTGATTACTACAGACTGCACAGAAAACACATAGCAGTGTAGACTTTGCAATCTTTAAGTTCACAATCATCCTAAATATTCATTATCTCACAATATAACTTCCTAATTAAAGCATTTTATTATAACATTCATGTCATGCAAACAGCAAATGCAAACTCAGTTCTGCCGTGAAGTTGAGCCACGACGTTTTTATCGTTTGTGGTGGACAAACTCAAAACTGCTGACATCAAGTTTCCGCAGAATTCTGTGCATGAAAAATTACTAAGACCAGTTTGCTTTTGACGGAGTTGGTAAAAAAGTCGAGGGTGTTTTTGAGACATGACGTGCATTTCACAATTCGTGATTGCATAAATACTGAAAACATAACTATGTGCAGTACAGCATGCAGTTCAAGTACTATGATGCAGTAGGGACTCAGCAGCAACAACAAGCAAACAAGCAACAAGCGGGCTAGCTATGACTCTACGTCTGGCGACTAAAACAAAAGGGTGAATGGCCACTCCACTGCCAGAAGAATAAAAGTCTAGGGGCCGTTGACTCATGGTATGTGCATTGTGGGAAGACAGTTTCTGTGTCCCAATGGGAAACGGCATAGAAGGTACACCAGAAGACTTTGTGGAATTTTCACCTTCAAATCCAAAGTCTTTTCGCTCGATATACCAATAGATCAAAACGGAATAATCACATTGAAACAGCACTAATTTTTAACCCCCAGTTTATCAGAGTAAGAGATCATCAAACACAGCCTCCGTTTTCACTGCTGAACAATACACCATCTTTTGGCACTTCCCGAAATCAGTAAACATTACATAATTGTCCCAGATTTCATTTCAGTTTTCAGTCCATTGCAATGCAATGACACTGCGCGTGTTGGTACCAGTCATAATGTGTGCAGCAGCAGCATCTATAGTGACTCAGCCCAACTGCTACTGTGAGACAAGCTTTGAAGCTCTCCATCGGTGAAGGCCTCATCTCCAGCTACACTGCTGACATTGCATGTCAAGCCATGCAGTTTACAGCCTTTCAGTGAAATTCCGTGAAATTCCTTTACATTTCCATAACCACCACAAGACTTATTTATCAGTTTAATGTGATAGCTTGTGTAATTGCTGTTCTTCAGTTCCTATAACACATCAGTGCCTAAAGACTCTTGCTGTATATCTTTTCCATGTTGGTCTGGCTTTGGAATGCTTCTCTTAGATAAAACCCAAAAGAAGCATTTGGGGGACCTCCCACCCACAGTACCAGACCTGCTCCCTCGACCCTCGTAATGGGACACTCTTGCAGTGACCAAGCTCCGGGCACCGTGAAATTCCTTTACATTTTCCCTTGGCATGACCCTATGGGGTTACAAATGTTATGCACATGTTGTTGTCTGTGCTACCAGTACACCATGAATGACGGTGCATATTCTACCAAATATCCACAACAGCTTTATACGCAGCTAAATCCTTTAAAAGAAGCCTGCAAGTCTACTAAACACTAAGAGTCTACTAAGCAATAAACGGTTTTCCCTGACAAGATTTTTCTTGATCAGTTCCTTAACATTCCCTGATAGTTGTCAAATTCCCCAATATTTCCAGATATTCCAGAAAAGTGGTCACCTTGCATTTAACAATGCAGAACACACGAGAATCAGTAAGTCATAAGCATCGTAAACTTTCGTACCTATAAAGTCAGCAACTAAACAAGCAAGAGCAGAAACAGCTGACTAAAGTGTACAGCCTCCATCCAACAATCTGTGAAAGAACAGTTACTACTGATGTGGATACTACTAATACTAGTACTACTACAACACGGCAGGTACATATAATCCCAAACACAATGAAGCAAGTTGCTTTCAGAAGTATCAATAACCGGCTTAGCTGCTACTTTGTTCACCAACAGCAAAATTATATCTTTAATCATTAGATGGTGTTATTTCAAATGGAGGCAATAACAGCCGTTCTGAATTAGACAATTCCTTCTGATATCCATGTCAGAAAGGTATGGTATTCTCTTTCAAACAAGTGAGCATTGTAAAGCAAGATATATTTCGAAGCACTCATCTATTAGTCACTGGAGAAAGACCTTGATGAACACAGTACCAAGCACAGTTGGCCTGAAATGTCTACCAACACGAGGCATAGGAAAGCATCCACAGTGCAGATTCAGCATTCTCAAATAATGATGCATCATGCTCCACATCCAACCAACCAAAAATTTAGCTCAGCAAAATTCTGTGACAACAATCCCAGTCTCAGATTAAAAATTAAGGTTGGTTGGTTGGGGCAGATTAAAAACTAAAAGCATTAGCCAAAATCATCTATTTTACCAGAAATGAGAAATAAAGGACCTAATGTCATTCATATCATCTCTCTAGCTCCACTACTATAACTAATTTAGTTGTTAAAAGATAGAATTCTACATTTAACTAAAAGTGCAACAGTAAATCTACTAAAAAAGTTTCATAGTTTCGGTTTTAAAATATGTCTACTCCAATGAACAGCAACAGCCAATATGTGTGACTTAACCTACACAGAAAATTACAACACCCACATTTTCAGTCTAGGAGAACATTTTACTAGACTAATGTACTGTACGAGTATAAAAATGTGACTAGTAAAACTGTGCAAATCTCATACGATGAACAATACTCTCACTGAGGAATAGCAATAAAGGAGACGATTAAGATTAACACATTATTGCCACATCTTTGAACAATATAAATGTCTTATCTTCAAAAATGCATATAGAACTGCAGCTGAAATACTATAAAGTTAGCAACAGGAGTAGCAGTATTATAACAACAACAATAAATATAAACAGTGCACAAAAGATAACAAGCACATGTAGGAAATGTGAATGCAGTAACTCGGTGCCGAATAATCAGCGGATTATTTTGCATTTCCGTACGTCGACGACGGCTTACGAGAACCACTGCCCGTAAATGTGGACAGCATGCCATTTGACTGGGCAGGCAGAGAACCTGCTAGCGGCTCAAGCCGCGGGGAATATGAAATATGTGAACTGGGAGGTGCAACCAATGGAGCAAGTCGACCAAGCAGTCGAGGTTCAGCTGATGAAGGTGAGGACTTAGCAGGGTCGGGAGCGAAGGAAAGATTCTGCAGTGATGTCGGTAAATTGCCAGATAAGTTCAGTGACCCAGACCCGGTGGTCATCATTTCTGGGAGTTTGCTCCATGGCAGAGGCATTGACCGGCTGTTGACTGGCGGCGGTCGTCGGTCTGGCGGAAATACTCCGGGTGACGGCAGGCGTACGACACTTCGACTAGGACCAGCCTCCGAGGCGGCAGCGGTGATCCGAGATGCATCCATAGCCGAGGTCAGGATTGACCTCAGACGAGCGGCGGCAATGTCGCGGTCTCGAGGTGACTGCTGGTGAGACATCTCCTCCAGCGGCGGCATGCCAACCACCGGAGATGTACCACATGCTGAGTGTGGACTAGCATCGGCCACTACCGACACAGGACCGTTACTTCGACTCCACTCTGAATCCATCTACCAGATCAACAACACGCAGAAAATTCACCAGCAAACACTGACTATGAATTAACACTTAACATTTAGTTCAGAATAGTTGGATGAAACGTGATCACTACTGTTTAACTGGCCTTCTTGTGCGGAAAAATAATGTATACAGACACACTTTTGGTTTTGGACTTTACTGGAGTTACTGAGACAAGCCATGTCCCCAAATAGGAACCTCTGGAGCAAGTTCTTTTACAGGCTAGAAGCTCCATCTGTTGTCCAGTCTACAGTGTCAAAGCACCTAAGGGCATATTAACTCCTATCGTGGTTAAAAGATGGCAGCAGAATGTCAGCATCACTTTGGTGAAACTGTAGATCAGTTCTATAAGAGAATGTTTTTGGACTGAATGCGGCAAGTGGCTAATTCAAGTTCATATTACAATGGCAGTTTATGTGCATACAGCATATTTCTCCGAGGTTGCCTCAGGTTAACACAAAATCGAAAACGTCTCCGCAAGTGCCCTACAGGTATTCTCAGGTTGACTCAACCTTCTACCCTTCATGGGATGGTAAAATGAGTACCAGCCAAAGGGTGGTGATGCTCTGCGGCTGGGGAATCAAGGCAGACACGGTGTGGTTTGCAGGTAAAACTGTGTGTCATTGTGTGATCCATGTCTGAACGCCCTGTGTGTAATAATAAGGATATGGCGCTATATAAATCCATGTATACAATATTTTATTTATATACCTACTTTATGGTGCTGTCCTGTGTGGCAGTCTCCTTGCTGTGTTAATGTGTTTCATTGCGTCCTGTCAGTGATTTAATAAACGAATATTCTTCTTCTTCTTCTTCTACAAGCAAGCTTTGGTTAGTTCGAGTTTAACGTCCCCTTTCAGCACAAATATGGCTATATCAGAGACAAAAGGTCAAGGGTGGAGAGCCATCTCTACCCAGTGAAGGAAGGCCAGCGATATAT
>Ga0209780_1002035_pt1 | contig 14012 bp, 10 predicted proteins | sample WorMetexBAHAMAS2_FD_187384 | JGI IMG/M metagenome (GOLD analysis project Ga0209780, IMG submission 187384) | Marine gutless worms symbiont microbial communities from Max Planck institute for Marine Microbiology, Germany - Inanidrilus exumae... | ecosystem: Host-associated > Annelida > Digestive... | reverse complement strand
AGGGTGGCGAGCGGCCACCCGGGCTAAATTTCAAGCATATACTAAAAACTATTGAAAAATGCATAGAAATGATTGTTAACAGACCATGCAAGGTTTCTTGAAAATGTGGGGTCGTGCCACTGGACTATTGTAGGATGATAGCGTCCCTGACATAGTAACCTATGCAAAGTTTGGTGACGATTGATTAAAGGGCATGGTGGTGGTGGTGGTGCCCATTCTCCGTCATTGTCCTTACAGCACTGTCGCACTAGGATGTAACTTAGCGATACATTTCTATGTCTTGTTTATGAATATTTATGAGTTACAGTATTTTGATCTTGTGTGATTGTGGTGTTTCTTGTTAACATTGGCATAAATGCTGCATTTATAACTGACAATCAGTATTTGGATACAAGTGTGGGGTGTCAAGTTGTCTTTTTATAGCATTGTTGGTAGATAAATCATTGAATACATCAACACATTACTGCAACATTTGACCGATTCTTTAATGTAATTTATTTTACGAGATTCATTTAATTTTTGCTACGTCTGTGCTGCGTAACTTTTCACATTGGCTGTTTTTTTTGGTAATTTTTAGGTCGACTCCTCCGAGTCGACCTCATAAAGCCGGTCTCAAATGTCCGTCCATACGTCCGTCCATCCACAAAAACGTTCTTCAATTTCAATGAAATTTGGTATGTAGGTAGAGGTCGACGAGTGATGCATGATGGTATGCAGTATGACCCCATCCAAGGTCAAGGTCCGAGCCCTTGAAAGTCGGAAATTCGGCCATTTTCAAAGGCTATATCCTCCCCCATCTATAATGGGGGCTGGCATATGACCATGGATTCTTACATTAGGTGGCAATACCTAGAGCTTATTGAGGCCGGATTTTTTATTTTCGTCCTAGTTATTGTGTCGTGTGACTTTGAAGTTGGCAGGAAGTAGGAGTCGATCGTCAGTCCCGTATGGGGCTAATTTATTTATTTTTGAAGTTTGGTCGTACTGTGTCACATGTTTGTGTGTGTCTTTAGATGAAGATCTTCAAGAAGAATTCGTTGGTCAGAATGTCACTTGCAATGATGCTTGCTTTGGTCAGTTGTTTGACAAATTAGCAAGTGACAAACTGTCGTCAAAGGAACGCGTAGAGCACTGTAACTCACTGCACAGTATTGGTGGTTCATTGATGTATTCCACTCTCTGCCGCAACATCTTGTCTGACATTCCTGAGCACCGTGCTGTAGCTGACAAGGGTGGCAGCTCATACCGTAAGTCATCATGCAACATTATTGACATTGGACAGATACAAAAGTAAGTGAAGTAAATGTAGATGAAAAAGACTTGATGTCTGGTTAAGTGTAGAGTTGAAATTCACTTATGCATGGAGTATAAAAGTGACTGGTTTGAGGAATTGTATTATTCATAGTTATGGCTACAAATGCAAAATATAAGTACCGGAATGAATGAAACGTATTCATTCTGAAATTCAAAAACCTTAAGATTTGGCACTTGTAAGATTATCAACTCTTTCAGGTGGCTGTTAAATCTGTTTTAAAGTTACATAGTTTTTTATAGGAAAATACTGCTTAACAGTGAGTGATTTATTAGCTAATTACTTTTGCCTCTGAACTTACGATGTAATGGTGCTATACAAACCTATTTATTATTATTATTAATGTGATGCATATATTTGGCACAAAATTTTTGCCACTCACCCTATCGTGTCAATGAGATGTTACTGAAGCACTTGAGTTCGAGAATTAGAGATCTTTAACGTCAAGATGTTGATAGTTTTACCTTGGTCTGGAGACCAAGATCAAGATTGTGCTCTTACATCTATAAATCAGGATCAAACGTTTGCATTCAGCACCTACCGAAGGAATAGTGAACGACAGATATACATTAAGTTAATCCAGAAACTGTTAAATTTACTGAATGAAACTTTGACAAAATCGAAATTTGTGATCGGTTCAGGATCTCTAATGCCAATGTGAAATAAAGGGACATTTCATGATCAACAAGCTTGAAAGGCTGATAACACAGCAGTGCATACCAGCATTTATCTCTGTTCGCTACCAGCTGCACTTATTAAACCTACATACGTAGATGCAGATTTATCAACATCAGCCACAGTTGGGTGGGATGTATAACCTTAATCAATCTATCTCATCTTTATGAACAACCTGATGCCACGTTTTTTCAGCCTTTGATGGGAAACTTATATGATCTGCCCATGTGGCCGAGTGGTCAGCACACTCGGCCGCCATGTGCAGTAGAGCGTGATACGCTCAGTGGCCGAGGTTCACGTCTCAGCCCGGGTGCATCTGCCCACCAAAGAATTATTTCTAATAATTCCTATGCACATGATGAATGGGGAGTTGATCCCGGGCAGGTAAGAGGGTTCGACAGTGTCCTCTATAAACTGTGACCGTTGCTGATGCATTGATTAGCAGCATCAAGGTGTCGGCTGCGCTGATGTGAGAGCCGAAGCAGACAGATGTGGCTAAGTCCCCTGGCTAGGCGCCGAAGAAGTGTCAGTTGGGTAGCCAGGCGCTGAAGAAGCGCCAGTCAGAGCTGGCACTGAATAAGTGCCAGTCTGGGCTTAGCCAGACAGTATGGGAAACTTGTTGATTAACCGGCGTGCATTATGCCCTATATATTCAAGCAAACTTTTCATGACAACATTATAGGAGCACTATGTTCGTTTCATTTGCTGCAGGTGGGCTGTTACACAATGCTCCAAAACATGACGAGGAGCGTGACACACCGGAAAAGATAAAGAAGGCACTGCATGAATGTGTTGTGGAGAGAAAACCTGGGGGACGTCTCAAAGCTGTGAACAGTCTGTCCGAAGTGCTTTCTTTGTTTGTGGGAATGCATCTTGTTGTGGAATGATTTCTTTTTTGCTGTATGCACACAGCTGTTGTCCAAATTAATATCCACACATGCTAATAGGCAAGTTATCGTTAAGGTATCATGGATATGTTGTTTACTCGTTGTTTGTGTTTTTTGTGTGTTTGTACGAATACGGATTTCTCCGCCGAGGAGAAGGCTAGCGGCGTCATATTTTGCACGGCAGTTCATCGGCGTCCAAGGCAGGAATCACAAACTTTTGTAAACTTTGCTCCCCCAGAAGCCCAAAATCGGTCGAATCGGTGAGTGCACGGGCCACACCCACCCGCATGTAAATATTACTGTAGAGATGTGCAGACGTAAACGTCACACTAGAGATGCGCTGTTCGTGAAATCGAGCGGCGTGTGGACGTAGATCGTCATGTGTGGATATACAGCCGTCTCCGAAGATGGATGTACTTGTTTAAATATTTTTTATGACAGCAGTTGACGGTTCACATGAGACGTTTTGTATTGTCATCATTCTCACTGAATCTGTGATAACTTTGTTTACTTTGAGTTTCAGTTATAAATATGTATTCTTAAATATGCAGCAAAGTGTGTGTATAGTTTTCAATATTTAGAATGTGCCTTTTCAGTGTCTTGTTTTTATACCTTAACAGTGTAAAAGTAATTACATAGTTAAATGTCATATATATCTTTCTGTGATTGTTAGTGGAAGCACGGAACGGAAATCATGGTTATGTTGCTTTAAGATATACAAAACTGTATAGTAAATTATTGGGTGTTATCTCGGCACTCTGCAGAATCTAACTGACTTTACTGATCGTGATTATGGGTTTATGAGCTAAACAGTTATTTAATGACTTCACCGTATTCTGTGACGAAAATTAATATTCAGGTATGTCTGAGCATAAGTGATCTATCAAACTTGAAGGTCATCTCGCACATAGCTATATTGATGCATTTTGTCCATCATCTTAGTTTTATTGTCAGCATCCAAATGACCTAATGTCAAAGAGCTGCAGAATGTTATCATAAAATGCTCACCATTGCGATTAGGGATTGCAATCCCGGCCGTATTTTGAGTCCCAAAATGCCAGGAACAACCATCTCCAATTCCGTGATTCCCGGATTGAAAATTCTGTCGAAAAGCATGTATGCACAATATTATGACTGGTCCGCCTAATGGGCCGGTATTGTTTAGCTCGGTGTCGGCATCGTCTGCTGTCGTCTGTAACACTGCTGGCCACCGGGCAGGTGGGTGGTCGGCCGGGCTGGGTGCATGGCCGGTCAGATGGCCGACACTGCATGGCGGTCCTGTACGGTTACGTCCCGTTAGGGCGACACCTTGTTTACAACAGCATGCACGCCATAATCGTCCCAGTGAGTGAAAAAATACACGTAGCCTAGTCTAAGATACCACTCGTTATATACAGTAGGCCTGCAAGCTACAATACCGTATACATAAAGTTGTAGTGGAAAAATCATAATGGTCATTCCCAAATAAATTTTCCACGAAATCCCACATTCCTGCTAGAGTCCTTAATCAGGAATACCGTGATTGGGAAAACCAGTTCCAGATTGCAAGCCCTAGTTGCGATACTGGCAGACTGTTGTTTTGCAGTGCAAGCGATGAAGTCTTGTAGCTGTTAAATGTTCTGTCTTTATTTGCTATTTTTTTAATTTAATAAACATTGTATGTATCTGATGTTAAGTAACATTAATCTTTTAGAATTTAATCACATAGTACTTTATAGTGTGATGTTCTTAACACAGGGCCATACATTATTTGGTGGGAACTTGATTTTTTGATCATAGAGCAATATAAGGTGCTATGTGTAAAACATCGAGGCCAAAGATTTCAACTGTGCATAGGTCATGTGATATGTGCATGCACAGTGGCTGCTGTTGCATCATATATAGTATCCAGTGGGACTTAAGTCAAGAAGGGATAGGCGTAGGATCTTCAAGCTTGGTGTCCGTAGTCCAAGGTCGAAATGTCAAAGGTCACAAGGTCAGGTGACCTGTCTGTGGCAAAAATGCTGCAATTTGGCAACGGATGGTCATATCAAGTTCAAACTCGGTGGAAATTACTGTAGTGGGTTGTGCAGCATGTGACACATTTCGAGGTCACTAGGTCATAGTAGTGTATTTTGGCGGATAACGCTATTCGTCTTATCAAAAACGCGATATTACTTGCCAGAACTCAACACATCGACTGTAGGGCAGTGTGTCGCTATAAGTAATATCATCGTTTATGGCTTATAGTGCTTTTGTTGTGTGATTCAGCGATTGTTGTCTTTACAGACCGTTTTAAACTGTGAAGTTTATTTACAATATCATTACAGAAGTGTGCACTGTGCAGTACTACACTGCTTTATTCACAGTTATTGTTTTGTCTAACCAACCATCTTTCTGCAGTACTACTGTAGGTTCAATACCTGGTCCACCAGGGAGCCCTCAGGAGATATTTTGAAGAGGTTTTTTATAAGCTGGATGTCCTTTATCTCGTCAACTACAGTTTCAGGACAGCAGAATGAACACGTGAACAGGAAAACAGACTCTAGTTGGAAAGTCATTCACTTGCCCTTCTCATTTCTTGAACTAGCTCCTGTAGGAAGGATGCGGCACCCTTTTCATCAGCTCTCAGGTGCCCATAGGGCAGCAGTACACAGGCCGACGTGAACTATTATGACAGTGATAATGGTTTATGATGCTATTAGTGCTGTCATTAGTAACAGCCTCTCCAACAGCAATATAATTATTGCTGGAAATGGCGAATTTGTTGTTTGCATTTTAAAAGTGTTTCTGACAAGCTACTGTGATGTACTACTGCAATACATTCAGAGACACTGTTAGTTGTCGTCACATTTGTCAGTTAGTAGATTTTATGAGTATCTTTATGGTTATATTTGTTGTTGCTATATGCTGTTGTTTCATAACTTTTAGCAACAACCTGGCGAACTATCGTCCTGTTACTAGTCTGTGTTACTTCTCGAAAGTCCTCGAAAAGCTAACGCTGACGCGCCTCCGCTCCTCCACATTTTGTCCTCCGTCAACTGTATTCGCTTTCAGTCAGCATACAGACCCGGTTATTCTACTGAAACAGCACTTTTGAAAGTTGTTAATGATATAGAACATGCGGCCGGTGAAGGAAATTGCTCGGTGCTATACTTGCGCTGGACACATCCGCCGCGTTTTGATGCGGTCGACTACTCTGCTCTCTGCAAACGTGCACAAGCTGAATTCGGCGTTAATGGCACCGTTCTAGACTGGTTACAGTATTTAGTGACATATCGGTCGCATAACTCGCAGTAAATCGCCGTTGACGACCAGTGCTTAGAGACAGCCATTCTATTATCTGGCGCGCCACAAGGCTCCATTATGGGTAATATGGGACCACTTCTGTTTGCACTTATACCTGTATCCGATCGACGACGTCATTTGCTCACGTGTAGTTCAGTATCATCAGTATGCAGACGACTTGATGCTATACGCTGCGCTGGTCACGAACAGGCTCAACGTCCGCCTGTCTTTACTTATCTAGTGCTCGGACGCTGTGTCGGAGTGGTTCCTTCAGAATGCGCTTCTGCTCAATGCAGACAAAACTGAGGCAGCCATAGGCCTAGTCTTCGGAACACTGCAGTCGCGCAGCGGCTGTCATCCATTGACGATACTCATTGTATCACCGTCGCTGGTTCTTCAGTACATCCCTACGTACGTCAGCGTAATGGACGGTTCAGCACTATCGCTGCACTTCCGATTCGCATGCGATGATGCGACTATAGGGCGCTATAGAAATTTGTATTGACATTGATTATGTGCCACTCTTCTGCGGCTTAACAAAAGTTCAGCAGCGTCTTCGGCTTATGTTGACTGTCATATATATTACCGGGTATTTAGGCCTACCGGGTGCGGCTGCACCAGGCATAGGCCTAGTTCTTGGCCTTCTTCCATTTTCTGAGATCGTGCACTTCCTAGGACTTTTAAGACTTTAGTCTTTATAAAAGGCATATCTCACGTCATTGTCTTCTGCGCTCAAGACGGCTTTTGAAACAATTCACAGATGAAACGTCAATGTCCTCCTGAGATAAGTGATTCCATCGGCTTACGGCTCGTTGCGAGAAGAAGTGATGTGTGTCGGTACGACAATGTTTCCTTGTCAACTTCCAATTATACCCTCTAGTTATAGTCTCCAATTCGGCTGAACAACAGTGACCACCACATAGACGACATACCTTTTACCATTTTGAACAGCTCAATGAGATCAGCTCTGTTTCATCTTCTTCCAGAGTTCATAATTTTAGTGGTTTAGTCGCTAGCTAGGTATAGTCTCATAAGCCCGCATGAATGCAATCGACGTAAATTTTATACTAAGCTTAGTAATATAGCACTGATAGGCGACTTTCAGTTTTTCTCACCCCTGGAAATGGCGGGATGGCCTTGTCTAAAACATGCCGGGACAGTATAACAGGCAGAGACGCCGGCAGAGATGCCGGGACAGTAGCGACGCTGTACTAAGTGAGACCGTCGTCCAGTGAGCAATTTCCACAATCCAAGCCGGAACGACGTTGCCGCGTCGTTGAAGCCGGGACAACAGACAGCCATCTGTCCAGCACCACATGCTTTTTTAAAACTAACGCGCTAACTCGGTCTCTATAAATGGTAATAAAACGCGTCTGTTAATGTTACTGATGGAATTTATAAATAAAATGTAACATAAATAAAACGCGTACCAGCCACGTTGGAACAAAAACGCTCTTAAAGCGGCTGTCCCGGCGTCTCTGCCTGTAATACTGTCCCGGCTGTTTTAGATAAGGCGCTGGAAATTGATATGTTTTTGAATTTCACAGCCACGAATTAGCAAACAAAATATTGTCAGTTTTGCATCGCCACGGTCGCCAATCGGCTCTTGCAAGTATATACTTTAATTAAATATTCACTGCTTGTAGTATATAGTCTTTGTGGTTTAAGAGTTTTACTTGAAATTAAAAGCAATTAAAATGTTATTAATGACAGTAATGAGTTAATCCGTGAAGGTGACCACGTTTAGAGTAAGTTAAAGCCAACGTTTTTATATGTTGTGCAACTGCAGTGATTGACAGTATACTTGTAGACAGGATGGATGCTCCGTGCTCGGGATGTTCACAATAATAATAATAATAATAATGTCCGTTTATTAAATTGCTGACATACCGCGCAATCAACAACACTAGCATCCGCCACGCAGGGCGGGACACAACAGCCGCCACGCAGGGCAGCACCATATACAGAAGGGTTAAGCCGGCTAAATTGCTGCCCAAGCCACTGGTCATGGTGTGGGTTAGATGATTTGTTGCACATTAGGGGACCATTTGGTCACATAATCGCCATGTCCTTATCGAACACCTTTTCAAAATCGAGGAAGACAATATCCACCACCTCTCCTTGATCCACCCACTCGGTAATCTTGTATGATCTTCATCACATCACATCACATGGTGAAGACGGATGCAGGCCTCAATGGCCTCTATATCCGAGAAATAAATATTTATATACGATCTACGATATACGATATTTATATACGATCTTGTGCAGTTTTTAATGTTAATGAGAGTGATACATGACGAAGATGTGAATATTTATGAGAAATGACTTAAGCATACTTGTATCTTGGTCATAACAATGGCAGGTTTTGAACACCGATAAATGTAGGGTGATGCATATGGGATACAATAAGCCCCATGTGTTGCTAGGACATGGCGATTACGTGACCAAATGGGTGGTGCTAACAATGCACACAACGGCTACACTGGCAATTAAGACATTATGCTGTAGGTGATGCTGACATTGATCTTTAATCCTCACATGTCCGCACTGTGTTTGCATCTAACATGCACCGCACTGAGAATTAACCATCATCCATCGCTGGTGACCTAATGCTGTTTTGTAAGAAGTGTGTATTGTGCACATGCTGTGAAAGTGACGACATGTCATTGGTTGATGGCAGGTAACAGACAGTAATCTTATATGCAAGTGGAAGCATTAAATGTCATCAGTGATTATGGATGATGGTCAATGAAAGGCAACACATCTAAAAATTCCGAAACTGAATGTTTTGCACTATGATGAAATACAATCATTTGGCTATGCAAAATCTAGATTCCCGTTTGCTTTGATTTTTAAATGAAATCATGACTTTGATGTCAATCTAAACAGTTATTCATTACTACATTCAGCATGAGCGGAATAGTTGGCAAACGTACATCGATACTCACAATCTCTAAAGAATTAACAAAAAAGTACAATTGATGAATGTGCAGACTAGATGCAAGACCAAATCCTAGGCATCCTAGACCAAGACTTTGAAAATCGAGTCTTGAGACCAGACATATTGAGCTAGAGCGATTTGTATGTTGGTCTTAACTGTTTGAGAAACATGCATTTATTTGCAGTTTGCATGTATTTTGAAAACTGAGTCACTGGATGGTTTGTTTGTGCAGTATGCGTCCCACATTGTTGACCGTACGAACTTGGATTTGGAACGCTACACTACGACGCCCGGCGTCATTGATTTTGTCTATTGTCGGTATCTGTGTCATCTGGTTCGTTTTACTGCGAATTCAGCAGCATGTTGCACCATTGCCGGAAGAGGACGTTGACTGGGAAAAAGAGTATGAGAGACTTCGCATTGATAATTTGAAGAAACATGCTTCGTTTTATGTTAGCAACAAAAATGCAGTGGAACCTGTTCCATTGGAGTGGACAGCACGTGACGGATGCCCTGCATGCTTTGGAACTGATATGTGTGGAGCCATTGAAAGGAAAGAAGTTCTTGTTGAGATACCAAAAACACCAACTCCTGCCAACAAGAAGGGTGTCTACTTAGGACAGTGGCTTGACATGCCGGTGGCTGTCAAACGTCTTTCCAAGCGGTATTCAGAAGAGTTCAAGCTGTTTGATGAGTTTGTCTGTCAGAATGTGACTGGCTCTAAAAAATGCAATGTCTCCTCAGCTATTGTCAGCAGTCATAGTTATGCTCAGAGTGATGCAGCTTTCAGTCAGGAAAATTTGCGTCATGCATGGAAAATTTCTTATCCCGACTCTGATGCGAAAGCCTTAACGTAAGTACAGATACTGATAGTCCATAGCAGTGGCACCAGTTGGCAGATGTTTTCATCAAGAATTTTATCATGATGCTTTGATGCCTCATTTATTTATTTCATTCCAGGTTGTGCTGAATTCTCAAAGTGAGAACCTTTGGAGATAATTTGAGCAGACTTTTTTTACAGATGGATACCCTTCCTATCACCCAGCTAAGATAGTTGGAGCATCAAAGAGACCATAGAGCACTGATGCTGACCAGAGAAAGATCACTTTCTGAACCGTATTCTCACCAGCTGACTCTAGATGGAAGATGCCAGTTCGTGGCTTATTCACTAGCCGATTAGGACGATAGCACAGAAATTTGATAGCGTGATAGTCGGTAGTATCGGTCAAATCAGTCGTCTAATGCGATGATGACTTGATAGTTTTTAGAGCATCCTTTTCAAGCAGCAATTAGTAAAGAACAGTAAAATTTACTAATATGATAACATGCTTCAGTCAGAATTTCACAAAACAAATGCTACAACAGAAAATATTTAATATAAATTACGCCTTCAGTTCAGCAGTTCACAGATTCAGAACAGAAATTCAGCCTATCAGGTAAACAATCGGGCACAATCTATCAGGTACAATTGCTGTTCGATAATTTGACTATCACCCGGTGTGATAGTGTGATGGTGTGATGGGACTATCGCCCTAACCCTATTATTCACACTGTTAGGGGTAAATGTATTTCATGGATGTGTACATTGGATGTAACAAATGTCGTGCTTATGCTTTAGACCGGTTTAGGTGTAAGGCTGGTGACACCAAAGAAAAACAGATTAGCTGATGGCTTTTCTGTCAAAAGCCACCTAGATCAGTGTTTTAGTCAGTGTGAATGGATTCACTGATGATTGTGATATCAACAAGAATTTTGAAGTGCACTGTGACGTTGAATTTGACGTTGCAATGTTATAGCACAGTGATTCCCAACTTTTTTGCCCCATACTGCCTTTCATCCGTTGTCAGAACGTCATTGCCTCTTCCCAAGACTGTCGCACCCAAAAGGGGGTAGAGGGGGTAGGTCTGGTACCGTGGGTGGGAGGGAGGTCCCCAGGTGCTTCTTTTTGGTTTTATTTAAGAGAAGCATTTCAAAGCCAGACCAACACACAAAAGATATTCTACACTATGAGTCATTAGGCTCTGATATGTCATAGAAACTGAAGAACTGCAATTACACAAAATACCACATTGAACTGATAAATAGTTCTTGTGGTGGTTGGTTAGTTTCCACCCTGTTGTAGGCACTGGCATAATAACTAAAATGAGTCTCCCCTACTCTTTCCCATTTTGGGTCGTCGCTGAACAAAAATGCAACGAGGTCGGGGGGTCACAGTATCGTTGGCCGTCCTTAACCTGGTGGAACTAAGTCTTCACCCAAGACCTTGTCCCTGATCATATAGCATATTTTTGTGCTGAAAGGGGACGTTAATCTCCCAACCAACCAACCAGCCTCACTCAAAAGATGCATTTCAAACCATATGAGGTGTTGTGCATCAGAACAGTGGCAGGTAGACAATGATTAGAATTACTTCAGCTACATAATGTCGAGAATTCAGTTTGAATTTGCCAATCTGTGTCCCGATTGGCCCTGCAACCCTGAAATTTCCCCTATGGGCATTTTCACCACGATTGGAATGATGATTTTTTGCAGTACGCTGAGATTTGTATATTGTTGTGCTAATGACAGATATGCACTGTGCATTACGCCACGACTTATGGACATGTTCAGTGAACTCTATGATGACAACAAAGATGGTAATTTAACTCCAGATGAGAAGGCAGTTCTGTTTACATCGATGATCGTGCAGCCAGAATCACTGATGCTCAAAGTAAGTTATAAGATTTGTCACTCTGAACCACTTATGGACATATTCAGCCACCTTTATGATGACTGTGACGATGGTCATTTAACCATCCACTGTAGTTTTCTTATTTAAATTGTTTTCTACTATTATGTTGATTACCCATGTGAGCTGTATAGCTGCCTGTGTGGGTAGGGCATTCAGTCGCGTCTGTCTGCCTGCCTGTCTGTCTCCACTCTAAAAGGAAAATGGCTTGAGCTATCAACACCAAACTTGGTACACATATACTCTGTAGTAGTCACTCGGCATGCAGTGATTCAGAGGTCAAAGGTCAAGGTCACACAGTTACGATAATCGTCACGGTTGCCAGTGACGCATGCTGCTATGGCTGTGTACTCCTGCTGCCGGCATAGGTTTTCATGTCGATACGACTGCCTATGTTTTCTAGTTTGGTATTTTATTTACACAGTTTGACATGCATTTGCTATATTTAAAATACATGTAGTGACGGTTTTATGTTTTCTGTGACAATAGTAAATATACATGGATTGTTCAAAATTTTTATTTTCAGTGTTTGTTTGTAACAGTGAAGAGAGAGCCAAACTAGAGAAGCTACAAGAATTGCTTAAAGTCACAAATATTTAACAGAGTTTTGTAGGGTTGTTAAACGATTTTCGAAAATTCGATTATTGAAATTTTTTATCGTTCTCGTTTTCGATTTACAGAAATCGAATATCGTTTCCTATACTGCACTGTACAACTGTACTAACTTATAGAGATAGACCGATATCCTATATCGGTGAGTAATGTATTCATTCACTGCACTGACGTATCGTTGAATACGATATATTGGTTTGCATGTCTCCGCCGATACCGAGTGTGATAATAATCAGCAGTAATCTGACTCGGTGAGTTAAGCAAGCAGACGGCTCGCATTGACAGATCGTGAGAACAAAATGAGACCTGTATTCTAACCGTGTTTCTTCATGCAGACTGCAGGTGTGGCGTGTGTAGCGGCGGCGAGACAGAGCAGACGCTAACTGCCCTCTCCCCGTCTCCCCGCATTCATTCCCTTTATTGACACGGCCGGCGACCAGTGCCGGTATGCGGTATGTGTATAGCGCGTCTGAACTGTGAATGCGTGGTTGGAGGCTTTGATGTATTCTTGCTGAAAACAGAGCCAGTTTCATCAATGGGTGTCAGATTTCAACTCTCGGTGTGTCGCTTTCAGTTCACACGTCGGTGATACCGGCAAACGTTTGCCCGGCTTATCAGTTGGTACCACCACGTAGCATGTCTGTCTGCAGGCGGATGACTTTTGATGACTGCTTTGTCTCGCCGTAACTGATGAGCGTCTGTACGTCGTCGCAACAGTCGTTGATCCACGATACCCCGGGCGACTGTTCGGCGTGCCAAAGCTTGTATGTGCCAAACAGTGGCTGTTGGAGGAATGCACCACTGCTGCTGCAGACGCAGCTGGAGAGGATCGCGAGGCCGAGGAGCAGACGGGACCACCAACGAAACGTCAGCGCGTTGACGACGCACAGCCAGACTAAAAAACGATAATCGAAAAAAATCGAATTTTTGGTTCCGAGAATCGAATATAAGAAAAAACAATTTTAATATCCCGACAGTTTTGCAAAGCTGTTTAGTAGTTGTGTAAATTATTTTCCATGCATTAATTTGTGCTTTTGTTATCACAGTATCTCAAAAGCATCATGTTTCAGCGAGTGTCTCCAAAAACTGTTGGTGCTTGTGGTCGTTTGGTCATTATTGAACATGGTGGTAAACTGCTCTCAAGCTACCTTGATGAGCCATTCGAAGACAGAGCCGAGCTTGCGTTACAGTTGTTGTCGCTTGTTCAGGTGCTATGGGTGAGAATGCTTTGCTTTTGTTCCTGCATTTCCAGATTTTTATGAACACTGAAAGTATCCTACATTTACTAGTGTATTAACTACTTCAAGTTCTGTGCCATCATCAACAACTGCGGTGTAATTTTTTGGACAGGTTACATGTTGGGCGACGTTATGTTTCCATCCGTTGTAGTGTTGTTAGTTAAATTGTTTTGTATTATTATGTTGATTTATTATTGTACAGCAGGCCGATGTAATAGCTTTGCCATTTTTAGCGAACGTGAACTCGCGTTCACGATCGCTATATGCTATCAGCCGTCCGTCTGTTGTCTGTCTGTTGTCTGTCTGTCTGTGACGTTGGTGCACCCTACTCAGGCGGTTGAACTTTTCG
>Ga0209780_1002034_pt1 | contig 14019 bp, 9 predicted proteins | sample WorMetexBAHAMAS2_FD_187384 | JGI IMG/M metagenome (GOLD analysis project Ga0209780, IMG submission 187384) | Marine gutless worms symbiont microbial communities from Max Planck institute for Marine Microbiology, Germany - Inanidrilus exumae... | ecosystem: Host-associated > Annelida > Digestive... | reverse complement strand
CATCGGTGCAACGTGTGGCCCCTGCGGGGCGAAAATCCTCAAAATCGGCCTCTGAGTAAATTAAATAACCGGCACTTTGCGCTGCGCGCAATGCTGCCGGTTAACTAGGCTAATAGGTCAATCACAGCCGGAGCCAGGATGGTTGTGGATATAAAAACGCCCCCATTATTACTGGCAGCATTGCGCGCTGCGCATAGCGGAGGTATTACGGTTACTCAGGGGGCGATTTTGAACTAAGTTTTTTGCACCGCAGGGGCGATACGTTGCACCGATTGGGGTGAAATTGGGCGTGGACTTCTCCACGCCAAATTTTACCCCAATCGGTGCAGTTCTGGGGTCTGGGGCCACAAAACTAAAACTATTGGGCCTATTTTTACTAATTTTTCAACGTTTGTGAGCAACTTCATGCGCGGTCATGTATTAAAATTTGGGCCGATTCGCTCACGGGTTTCAAAGTTATGGGGGTTTAAGCTTAGGGGCGTGTGCATTACCCCAAATTTTCAGTGACCCTAGCGGCGAAGCTATTCGTCGGATGCGAGCACGTTTTAAAGATGCAAGAATGATACGAACTACCTCTATCACCATGCCAAGTTTGGTAAAGTCAAACTAAACGCGAGGGGGGCGAAAAAGTTAAATGTTTTTATTTCTTTCTTTGTCAGTCACGCGTTTGAATGACAAAGTTTCTGAAAGCGTTGGAGTATACGGAAACGGTCTTGCATCGTTGGATAGCGGAATGTTCATAGATGTACACCCGCATTCAAATTTATCTCTACAACTCTGGGCGTAGCCACGACAGAATGACAAAGTTGAAAAACGGTAAGATTTTAGATCGATCGAGATGAAATTCGGCACGTAAGCGTAGACTGTGGGTCTACTCAAACATGCCAAATTTGACCTGCATCGGTATAAATGTCATTCTTGCGTGGTTATGACATTGTGTGATTATACATAGTAGTATACGCTGATCACGATAAAATTTGGTATGGAAGACTACTCCATTGGCCCGCACTTACACGTCATGATCGTATTATGATAATTTTGTAGGGTAATACAAAAGTCACGATTTCACGGAATCACGGTATAAAGGCGTGAATGTTTGGCGTTTACCTTGATTACACGTGATTTTTACCGCATGATGCTATGGTAGCGCGGTATATGCTGTCGACTAAACAGTCAAACTGCACTATCATTTACATCCGTTTTAGCGTGTCTAGTGTTGCATGCATCGCGCAATCTGTCTCAATGACGTCCAGAAATACAAATATTGCTAGTGATAAAAACCTGTACGAATACAGCCAAATTACCGGCTCCACGATCACCGAATCTGTTACCTATAAAGCAACACACGTAATAATGTATTATAGCGTTTAGCGAAGCACTAAGTAAGTAAGTAAGTAAGTAAGTAAGTAAGTAAATAAGTAAATAAATAAGTAAGTTAGTTTATCGGTCTATTGTAGCCATGAGGCTATAGATTAATTACATAAAAATTACAACAGAGTAAAATGCAATCACATAATATGTACAAAAAAAAACAATTAAAAATAAAACTAATAGATAATACATGGTCCATACAATATAACTATAAAATAACCAGCACACATAACAAAGTTGAAAGAGATACAATTCAGAATTAGCAAGTAACGTGAATTATTCTTAAAACGATACTGATATACACCTTGAACCTATCATAGCAGTCACATATTTCGGGGAGAGGGAGTAGAAACGGCCCATATGAATTGGACCGTCTTCTAAAATGTTTTGAAAAATTGTTACCGATTAGTTTAGTGGTCCAGATAGAGCACTGAGTTGGACGTGTGTGCGTGCAGTCAATGACTTTCGTCTGACCTTTGACCTACACATTTGGTATGTTGGTTCCGTTTGACCGTAGCTAGTTCTAAGGTAAAGGTCACGGGTCAAAGTTTACGGTTCCTTTTCGACTATAGACCATCTGCATTTGGTTAATGGTTTGGAAAATATGTCGAAATAAGCAGGTTCGGTCCCCGCCCTTTCCGATATCACGCAGCCACCCTAAGCAAGTCGTTTATAGTACGTGCATCTGTTGACCAAACAGTATAAATAGGTCCCGTGAAAAGTTTCATCAGGTTGACACAAACACTATATAAAATTATTCTAATACAACCAAAATAAACGTCAATAAACAGTTTGTTATTTTGGTTGTATTAGAGTTTTTTATATAGTATAAATTGGTACCAGCCAAAGGTGGTGACGCTCTGAAGCGGGAAGGTAACCGGGGCCCGCCTGGCAAAACGTGACAAATTTTGACAGAGAGAAGGGGCTATAAAAGTACACGAAAAGCGTGTAGGTAATTTATGAATGACCCCCGAACCAATTAAGCGCTGTGGACTCAAGTCGGGCGGTATGCAATGGCTTTGAGAGAATTTTCGGCCGCAGACGTATAGAATAACTAACGTAAGTATGTTGCAGTAATCAAACCGGAAAGGTTAAGATGAAAGATCTGATCCTGATGATGGAGCCACAGGTACAGGAATGCCACACCGTCATCTCCGAGATTGTTGTTCGATATTGTCTACACTGGAAATCGTGCAACTCAGAAAGCAGTAAATCAGTAAGTCATGCGTCTATAACAAGTACGTCCGTCCTCGTTATATTCGGACCGAAATGTACGCGTGCTGCCCCCTGGTGAGTCACGTTGAGTATGTGCCGCACGCAATAATAAGTTTAGGGAAAACGACGGGACAGACAGACAGACAGACAGACCGCTGCATTACGATTACCACTATATGCGGCCAGCGTAATGATCTAACTTACAGCGCGCATAGTGTCGAGGAAATATCGAATCGGAGGCGTGGGCAGTCACCAGGTGGACAGAAAGACGTACTCTGTAGGTGAGCGGCCAGTTGAAAAAGCAGGTAAGATTTATGTCGACTCTTGGAGGTAACAAATGTAGGAGAAGCTTTCATGGTGGCAGGAATTTTATTTCAAATCTTGGGTGAACATTTTGACTGAGACCTAATAACCATTATAGGTCAAAGTATTACATCGTCAGCCTGCGGTGGAGGTAACAGATCGACAGCAAACTATTATCATTAGGCCGCATCGCAGCGATAGCTAGCGATAGCGGCCTATTGCTATATACACACGGTGTGGTGTGGTCGGGCTGTATGTGTGCCTGCAAATACGGCTGAACCGCTAAACCGATGAAGATGCCGTTTTGGGGACTGGGTCTGGTGGGCCCAAGGAACCATGTATTAGATGGGGTGCAGATCCACCATGGGGATGGAAATTTTTGGGAGTTGTCTGCCCTATTGAAAAGCATCAAGAATCGCTGTTTATCGCTGCCAGCCCGCATCCGAGGACAGATTTTAACGATCTATACGTCACATGACGTGTTTCGCGCAAGGTTAAAATCCACAAAACCCCTATTTTTGAGGCGTGAATAAGCATTTTCAAGCCCAACGCACAAAATATTAAAACTTGCATATTGTCGATCGGAACGAAATTTGGCATGATGACGCATACTGAACCCCCGAACCGTAGTGGCAGTAAAAATTTGGAATGTTAAAAATTCAGGATGGCGGACAACCGCCACCTTGAAAAATTGCAAAAAGGTCCATATCTCGATTCCTGTTTTTGCTGATCGACATGATATTCGGCAAACTTACGCCCGCCCTTCGATGCGGCCTTTTGTCAAAATTCTCTGACCACTTGTTATTATTAATTTACGAAAAGGCAGCCACATAGAAACACACAACACAGATAGGAGTGCGTACGAGGCTTGTGATGTAGAAGTTGTTCATCAGCATCTCGCTGAGGTAATTCGCTCCGACGTAGTCGATATCGTTTTTGTCCAGACGTAGCGTTTCTACTTTTACGTTCACCTGAAAACAATGCCTCATATAATCTCATAATCGTTGTTGAATATAACTGAGCTAAATGTTGATAATAACAACCTGAAAAAGCCAGCACTCACAAAAGTGCAAAGACTCACGCATGCAATGTTTTTGTGACTCATTCATGACCTTGAGCTTTGAGCTTTTATCCCAAAATAAATGGGTTTCAAGAACTCATGGTCTTGTAATCCTCGATGCATCGGTAAAAAATGAGATATTGTGAGGAAAGACAGACAGACAAACAAACAAACGGCGGTGAAAACCGTAGCCCCCCGACTACCGACTACATAAAGGCAGGCATGGTGTAATTTGCAGGTAAAACTGTGTGATCCATGTCTGGGCGCATTTGAGGCGCTTTGCGTTAAACTGCGCTATACAAATGGACGCATACTTTACTTTACTTCACCATCAGAGTTGGTAACAACAATACGATGAAAACTTGCATCGCGTCAATCACACATTCACCAAAGTAGTCTTCAGTACTTTACATTATTTAATTTTTTTCTCGCGACGCTAAACAATATGATACCAGATATCTATCTTTAATAACACAATCGTGGACAGAGACTTCGAGCCCGGTGCCGCCACCTCCACGAAACAACGTCGTGTTTGATTCCGCTCCATTGGCGCCACTATGCGAAAACATAATGTCATCCAGAAAACCGGAAGTACATAGCGTATTGCATTGTTGTACATAAAATTTAGTGAAGGTTGGACATGTGGTTTTTGAGATATGCAAGACCGACAGACAAACCGATAGATAGAGAGACAGACATAGAGACACACAGACACGCTGAGCGCAATACTTCGCAATAACAGACTTTATGGTTCTATGAGAATTCGTTGAAGTTTGTCGTCACCTCACCTCCAGCGCCAGTGCCAACGCCAGCACGTCATTGGCCGAGAGTCGCTCGTTGGCGATCGTGACGTCATTAGTAGCAAGTGCGTGCAGCACGGATACGTAACACCACGTGTCCAGAGCCTGGCACACCTTACGATACCTGGATTGGCTATCATACTCGTCATCACCTGGTCGATCGCGACCGTACTGCTCGTGGAAGCGTAGTTCTTCTTCTATACGTCATCAACCACAGAATACATGCCATACATTGGCTATTATAAGTAAATAAGTAAGTAAGTAAGTAATGTTTTCTACAACAAGTTTAGTTAATTTCGTGATGTTATACGCTCTTGTGTTAGCAGCAAGTTTACTTCTGCTAAGAACTGTACGGCTGATTTGTTATTTGAATGTATACTGATCAGGAACGATCGGGCTGTTCTGCCTCCTTGGTTTCTGTCATCTGATGTATCTGACATTATGAGCTGTTTATGCACTGATCTCTGATTGTGTGCATTTATTGTATGCTATTGTTTGTGTACCTGTGGTACGATTTATATAATAAATAAATAATAATAATAAGTAAAAAGTAAGTGTATTTCTATAGGGCACGAAATCATAGTCATAATGAGCTGTGATTTCTACAAAATTTTCAAATTAATGTGATTTCAGATGTCGCCTGAACTGTTCATAGCTGGTCATCTGTTGCAGATTAGTAGGGTAAATTGTTCCACAGGCATGGTCCTGCAGCAGCAAAGCTTTTGTCGCCAAAACTGCTGCAAGTCCGTGGAACAGCGAGTGTCCTGTTGGAAGACGAGCGAAGAGAACAACGACCATGCTCGGAGACGAGTCGGCAGTGAGGTACTGGTGACTGGTGCACAATGGTAAACAGTGGTTGAAATAAAAAAATATTGATGGGACCTTTACTTTCATGTTTTGGTCCCCGTTGGTGGTCATAGGGCCGTACGATATCTCACACGGATGTGTGCCGGATAATCGGCTTAACCGATGGAGATGCAGTTGGGGGCTTACTCGATTGTGTTACATGAGGGTCGAAATCCCCACGGGAAGGGGCAGTTTTAGGAAGGATCTGTCTGTTTGTGCGTTGGTCACACGGATATTCTCGGAAAATCGATTGATCCGATCGATATCATCATCATCATCATGTTTTATTACGCATAATGTAAGCAAGAACAATACAGTTGAATAGAGACATAAACACACACAATTGCATCCACTAAAAACACACAAAAAATTTAAAAAAATAAATAAAAACAATGAGATATCACACATGACATTACTCTACTGTGCTTGAAAATGTGTCCCAAACAGCCTGCTTTATTGTTTGCCGACTGACATGAATCGACGACAAACCATACAGACATGCAATTGCAACAAATCTTTGAGATACCAGACGTGATAAAGAAAATAACACAGAATAATCAGAAGTGAATAGCTTGTTCCATAACAAGAGTTTTCGTTCGTAAATCAAGTAATTTAGAGACAGAACTTTACAGAAATACTGAAGAGGTTTGACAGATTCGCGCCAGCAGCAGTTAAATATTGACCTAAAACGATTGTTCCAAGCAACGGAAATTCTATTCTGCTCCTTATTCTGCAAATGCCAACTTTCACAGTAGTACATTAATGCAGGTAAACAATATACTTTACACAAATGCACAACACTCATATGCAGTTGGGAGCTGACCCGAGTGAGCTCACGGAACTGTGTGCTACATGGGAGTCGAGATCCCCACAGGAAGCGGCAGTTTTAGGAAGTGGTCGGGGCCAGTGAAAAGCATTGGGAATTGGGAGTCTCTACCGCGGTGCATGCAGCAAAAAGAACCACGCAATCCTCAATATGGCACGATATGCGAAGCGGGCCTTACGTCAAAACTCTTGGACCACTTGTTTCTTAACGATATAGTCATCATTAGGGTGTGCACAGGAGCTGTCTGCTAAGGTCTGCAGTCAGCAACGTTTTCTTCACGGACAGATTTTAGTTTATCCATTAAATTGACCTGTTGTAATACTTCAAACTGTTGTTCCATGAACTAAGTTGGTTGCGTGGCACAGTGGTAGAACTGTTATTAGAGGAGAACCCAGCCACGACCGCGAGTATCGCGCACATAAAATTTAGTGAAGGTAGAACAGTGGTAGAACGTCGGTCTGTTACCGGCGAACTTTCCTTGTCCTGCGCTCGACCTGCAGCTGATGGGTGGTGACCACTTATGCGAGTAAACCGTCCGCTACAAGGTCAGCCAACTAGGCCAACTCAACCTTTCATACTTTCGAGGTCGACAAATGAGTAGTCAGCTGTAATCGGATGTGCGCAACCTCGCTCGGGTGGCGCCATCTGGTGAACTTTCGGACTAAACGCAGTATGGTTTATTCCGTTCGTGGATAAACGTGTGGGTGGCAGGTAAAAGTGTGTGATCCCTCTAACACGCGCCACTTTATTTTTAAAATATTAACTGGTGTACATACGGGTATTGAAATCCGGCGCCGGGCCGTCCTCAAGAACGAAACTGTGTCGACTGAAAAATTCCTCTGAGTCGGATTTCTTCGCTTCTTCGGGACACAGCGTCGAATTCGCTCGGACTATTTTCTTGCGCGACCGGCGCGATAACACAGCGCCGTGCAGGCGGTGCGACGCCGCGCGCGCCAGCAGTAACACGTCCTCGTCGATGTCACTGGCACCAGGACGACTTCCGTCCTTCAGCAGCTTCAATTTCAACAGGTCGCGCAAGTTATTTAATGTTCTGTCTATGGTTCGATTAATTCCGGTGCAAAGCGAGTAAAAGCAAAGCTACATTCAGGGGCGGTTCTATGAATTTTCATTTGGGTAGGCCAATCAAAGGCCAAGCAAATTTTGGGTAGGCCAACAGGAGTGGTGTACGTGGAGATGATGGGGATGACCCGCGCCGTTTGAGTAGGCCAGGCACGAGTTTGGGTAGGCCTCGCGGCCTACCCGGCCTAATAGCTAGAACCGCCTCTGGCTACATTATTACTGACCCGCCTACGCATAGTTTAGGGGGAGGGGGCAGACTAGTAACGGTCGTTGGTGTCGGTCGTCGTCTGTCGTCTGTCGTCGTTGTCTGTTACGCGGCGCATATGCAACGTAACTCACCAGGAGGCAGCATGCGGCGGGCCAGTCGTGTTACGTTTCGATAGGGCGACACCTTGTTTATACTTGTAAACGTTGCTTATTTTTTATTAAACCGTAAACGCCATGTTTAGCTCATAGCTCATGGTGGTCGACCACGTCCACTCTAGACGGTCACTACAGACGATAGCAAGTGTATGTAATCATGACGTTACGTACTGTTAAATATTAACAGTACTGTAAGTAAATCTTTGGCCTCGGCCTAGGCGTTGAGTCCAAAATAGTGGCCTCGATCCGTAGGCCAAGTTAAGGCCTCATCCTCGTAGCATTGTCCTCAGCCTTGGCCTCGACGTTTTGGCCACAGCATCGACCTTCGACCCGAGGCCGAAATCAAGGCCGAAAGTTTGATCTCGAGGCCAAGCTGAGGCCACAATTTTAGCCTTGAGGCAGAGGCCAGAAAGTCGAAGCTGAGGCCTTAGCCGAGGCCAATGTTACGAGGCCAATGCCAAAAGTTTAGCTTTTATGCTGCAGCCGAGGGAACAATTATTTTAGTATCGATGCCAGGTGAGGTCGAACCTTTGGCTTCAGGGCCAAGCGAAATTGTAAACCATATTGGGCTAGTGTTTAGTATTGCACCGGAAGTTAGCATTTTATCGAGTAAAAGTAGATCTGGGATAAATAATCTTTCTTCACCCGCACGCCCTGTATTACAACGTAAAACCTATGCCACAAACCAGACTCGACTTACCATAGTGTCGCATGTTCTAGACTGGGATTTTATGTCCCACTCTACACAAAATAGGTATTTTCGGAGGCGGATTTCCCCACCAATCTCTACTGAGGCCTACTGAGAAAAAGACTAAACTTAACATATCAAAGGCAGACATTCACCGGTAACAGAAAGGTGACATAAGGCAAAATAAACACAGAAAAGTTGGTCGCCTTTTATGACTCTGGCCCGAAAATTGAGCAGGCTTCATTCCTGCTGCCTCGAAGCCCAAACGAGGTTTCTAGACTGAAATATAGACTTTGTATTTGTGTAAAAATGATTAATGTGTTCGGATTAATAAAGTATGTAGCATGTCACCCTTGAGTTGGAAAATGCACAAAAACTGAAAGGAAGAACAAATAAAAACACATCAATCAAAATAAATTACTTTTAAAAGTTATATTCATTAGTGAAATTAGCATTAAAGACTAAACAATATTATTTGTCAAAGTGTAAAGTCAGAATTCTGTTCCGTGAACTGTGGATAGGCATTATGCGGCAATTTAAATATATGTCTTTTTTCTGTGTATGTTTAAAAATGTAAAAAATACATTTAAAAAACAAAAAACAACCCTTACTCGAGGTTGCACAGACCATTTTTCAGATTGTGTTACTTATTTATAGTTTTCAATTTAGATATGCTTTTCTCCCACGTAGTCAGAACGGGTTTCCCAGTTTCACTTTTAGCCCGAAAAAAAACATTTTCCTCCTGTGACCTTGAACTTTGTTTTACCTGTGAACTTAATTAACAAACTTCACCTAGATATGGTCAAGATGAACTGCCAAGCCGAACATCTAGGTCAAAGGCCATGTCGTTCGAAAGTTACATACACAGCGGAGCGGCTGCACTATACCCTGACCACAAAGTGGTCGATAATAAGAAATCTCAACCGACGCAGACAGACCCGCACGACGCGCTGCCTCACGCCCGTCGTGTTGTACACAAAGGTGGACGTTCAGTGTGATAAACTGGTGACCGACGACCGTCGCCAGTTTATCACACTGAGCGTACACATAAGTTGACAACCCTTACGACAGTCAACGTACAGCTGCGAAATTTTCTCTAAGTCCAGCGTTTGGGACAAAGTTCCAGAGGGAAGCACCCTTATCATTTGAGACACACGAAATATGTTTCAGCACAGTGTAGGGTAAGTCAAGGGTAGCCTCTGTGCCAAAACGAGCTCGATCTGTTCAGCCTTTTTGATAGAACTCCGACTTGTGAGGGACAGACAGACAGACAGACAGACAGACAGACAAAGGGCCACAGCCAATACCGCGCTAGCACAGCGTCGCGCGGTAAAAACATTAGCGCTACCAACGCATCAAGCCAGTACCATACCGATCTTTGATATTTCTCCTCGGCGTACTGTCTGGAGATGCACGGATTTCCACGATAGCTGATGTCCTCCGCCTTCTTCAGCAAGATTTCGGCTTTGCTGAGGGTCGGTACGGCCGGTCGCGGAATGAACCTTGTAGTTCGTACGTCGTCAGTTCTCGTCGAGTCTTCGTCTTTCTCTGTCGTCGTCGCGCGCTTCGTCGCTCCGGTCTCTACGACTTGGCATCGTACCGGCGGTGGTACTACCGCCGGCGGCGCAGTGATCGCTACGCGCGATAGACGGCGCCCCGAGAACCGTCTCGGACGGTTCCCGGTCTCGGATTGACTGAAAGATAGTTCGCATAGTTCCTCGCTTTCCTTCACCACTGTACGACTCATCTTACCGTTTCAACCGAACATACCTCTCAAAGTGCAAATGTAACACACAGCTTTATTTCACCAAGTTGGCAGCCAAACACAGAAAACACAGAAAACAAACAGTAACACAGTAACACACGGTGTTGTAACGTACCCCGTCTGCCTTTTCACGACAGCGCCAGTAGGCCTATAATCAGCAAACTGTTCGTAATAATAACAAGTCTCTCTCGGTCTTCAGACAGACCGCAACATTGCCGCTTGCTGCGTACGTAACTATGATGCCATGCCGCACTAGTCATGCTAGCAACACTTCACCGCGTCCGCCGCTGCTGCGGTGTTGTGGCGAGACATTAACCACGCACGACAGACAAACCGCCGGTTTTTCCCGTGCGTGGAGTTTTTCGCAGTCATGGAACAAACCAGCGGCAAACATCATCATCATCATCATCATCTACATCATCATCATCATTAGAAAACCCTTACTCGTAGTCGCACCGACCACTTTCGCACAATATGTTCGCCAACCTACCAGTAACAAGGCAATCGGAGACGGTAGACTTTGTCCCCGGCCTGCAATAAAGACGCCCCTCCGCGCCACCAAATCAAATCGGGTGACGGGCCGCCATCTTGAAAATCGAAAATCGACCATATATCTGGCACGGTTCGACCGATATTCGCGAAATTTGGCACGGTGACGCATATTGGGCCTCCGAACCGGAAGTTGAAATTTCCAACTTCCAAGATGAACAAATTAAAATTACTGAAAATTTATAAGACCATATGAGACTATAGAACAATATGTATTAGTGCGAAGGCTTGTTCGTGTCAAAATTGCCATACACCGAGTAGGCAAAAGTAGAATTATATGCTACGCTATCTACTTTACTTATTTAACCTAATAAAACCGCAAACATTATAAAAACAAAAACTGGCTTTAGTTTCTCTTCACTGTAAAAGCCGCCGTTCTAAAACAGCAAATATCAAAATTTTATCCGCAAATTCTAAGCACAGAAGATAGCTTTTACATTTATGACAGGCCGCTGACTGAAATAAATGTGATCGCTAGCTTCTGTGCGTTGAATTTGCTGATAAAATCTTGATATTTTTGGCTGTTTTAAAACAGTGGCTTTTACAATAAAGAGAAACTGAAGCCAGTTTTTGTTTTTATAATTTATATAGCAGTGTGTTGTAGGCCTACTAGCCTGACTGATAAGAAATTGGTAGAACTGATGTAAATACTATTAAAGCTCGAACTCCACTTATTCGATTTGTTATGGACTTTGTTGTACAGCTTGTTGTACAACAAATCCACAACAAATCGAATAGGTGGAGTTTGAGCTTAACCCTTCTAGGTTACTACAACATATTGCGGTTTATTCCTACCTATCAGTAATCTGCCTTTTGACGAGACTTGGCTTAACAAAATACTGTGACGTCATCGAGCAATGACGTCATAATTCATCACGCTTGTTACTGAAGCCTCGTTCCCATCTCGCGAACTGAAACGAAACGAACTGGCGTCCGTGTACCTATAGTTATTTTCAATTCTACTCGAAATATCGTCAAATTCGAACCGGTGTTTTACGTAACTATAATTATAATCGCCGAGATTTGTCATTTTTCGTCGCTTTTTAAATAAATTTTAACGCGCGACATTATGCTAGCTAGGTAGGCCTATATGGTGTCGTCATGTGTCTGTCTGTCTGTCTGTCTGTCTGTCCGTCCGTCACAAGCCGGCACTGTACCAAAATGGCCAAACGTAGGATCATGCAAATAACGCTGTATCTAGGGACTCATGTTTTGTGACGCCAAAGATCTCGGCAAATTTCGAACGGGGTCATGCCCAACGGGGAGCCAGATAGAGGTGGGGTATGTTCACATTGGCGATTTTTGACCAATATCTCGCTATATCTCAAAAAAAGGTGCAAGACAGGGACACAGTTACTATGAAACGGCTAATAGGAATTGTATGCGCTCTATTGATTCACGCTATTTTCAGTGACCTTGAATGATCCCTAACCAAACCACCCCATTTTCCACGTTTTATATCGCCTTTTATATCTTCGTTGCGGGTGGAGACTTCAAATCTGGCAGATAGGTTGGTCGTAGCAAGTGCTAGCCCATCGACGACAGTCGACAAACCATCCCTGAAAGAGGCGTGGTCAATCATTTAAATTTTGGTAGTCACCACTCATATCTCTGGAACGGCTGCAGCTACAGTCGTCAAATTTTGTATACAAGTAGGTTATATTAAGTCCCATCATACGATAACAAATTACCCTTAAAAGGGGCGTGGTCGGGGTCAAGCGAACTCTTTGAATTTTTGGAAATAAGTAGGGATATCTCGTTAACGGTGCAGGATAAATACATAGTTGCAATGAAACACTAAGAGGAAGTCGTATGTGGCTTATCGAGTGGAACCGTTGAATGACTTTGGAGGTCACTTCTGCTGTTTGAAACCTGTCAAGTTGCTATACCTCGTGAAACCTAGAACGAATTTACTAACGTAGCGCGTCGCGCGATCCCTCTGCGGTAGCTGAGCTTTTTGTCCGTAGGCCTGTGTTTCAGCATTTCTTAAGTGTCGTAGTTTCATTTTTGTATTGTACATTTAATGAGAAACACAGATGTAAAAACGCTTTTACCTTTTTATTATTGTCACGTTTTTATTTTTTGAGCGTTTTATTATTAAAAAACGTTAGTACAAATGTAACTCAAAATAGTATTTTAATGATATCTTGCTATATGTTGGTTTCACTTTCAGTCACACATTTAAAATAGATGGGCAACGCAGCATGGTAAAATGATAATACGGGAGCACAGACAGTAATTCAGTAAGTAGAGAGTTACGTTAGTTTAATTGAATCTTTCTTACTCAGAGTCGTAGCCTCTCTATATAGGTCCAAGAATATTAAATAACATGTTATTTAATATTCTTGTATAGGTCTACTCCGGCTGTAATTTAAACCGTGCTGTTGGCATTGACACGTGATGAACGTTTTATCACTTTTTAAACGTTTTGAAAATTTTTTCTCCAACGTTTTTACATCTGTGGTAAGCAACTATCGCAAATCTACAGTAGTCAGGCTGACAGCCACAGTCTGAGAGTTAAATAACGTACTACAGTACTGTTGTCTGTCAGTTTTTATATAAAATATTTCACGAAAGGCACTGTCAAAAATTTAGCCTGCGATTACTGCTTTCTTTTGGTCAAAATTTTTTTCACGAAAAACAACTTATTCGTAACAAAATACATACATTTTGGCCGAAGCTGCATTGTACCAAAGCCTTTTAGCATAAGTGGAAAAGTTGAAAATATATGGCAAAAAACGGGTAAATGACTCCAAAATGGACAAACCGTACTATACATGGCTATGCTCCTAGTCTTCGTCTATGGAGAAACGCACACAGATATCAGACTCGATTTATTTCATCACAATCACGATATATAAATATTCTTTCCGAAACTGATACGTCGACTAAGACCGATGTCACACCTGCAATTTTATCGCGCGATTTTATCGCGCAACTTTTTTGCCAGACAAAGTTGCATTGTGCAACTGTGCATGTCGCACACTGCAACTTTGTCGCATAAACAAGGATTGACCAATCAGCGATCACCGCATTTTCGCGACAAAGTTGCACAGAATAGAGCGCTGCTCTAATCGGAAAAGGAGTTGCGCGACTGTTGAGAAGTTGCGCGACACGCCATGTCACATTTGCGATTTTGTCGCGCGATAAAGT
>Ga0209780_1002033_pt1 | contig 14021 bp, 5 predicted proteins | sample WorMetexBAHAMAS2_FD_187384 | JGI IMG/M metagenome (GOLD analysis project Ga0209780, IMG submission 187384) | Marine gutless worms symbiont microbial communities from Max Planck institute for Marine Microbiology, Germany - Inanidrilus exumae... | ecosystem: Host-associated > Annelida > Digestive... | reverse complement strand
GCGTCACTGCAATGTTGCGCGACCTCGAGTGGCCAACACTGGAGCAGCGTCGTCATCACAGCCGCCTGATTATGATGTACAAAATCTTTAATAGACTGGTCGACATTGATCTTCCTGCAAGCCTCACCAGAACCAGCGCCAATACTAGAGGTCACTCGTCCCAAATCTTGGAATACTCATGCAGTTGTAATGCCTACGCCAGCTCCTTTTATCCGCACACTTCACGTGACTGGAATGCTCTATCAGCGGACCCACTTTTCTGTCAATCAGTCGACTCATTTAAGAACTACCTCTGCTCTCTGACTCACCACCTCATCACCGTCTTTTCTAGCCATGTCATTCTGGAACCGTGGCATACTCAGCCGCTGTGCACTAGTCTTTGAGTAACCTCGAAGTCGCACATACCCTGGAAGATGAAGATGAGTATGTTAGGAACCGGACACTTCGGACTCGGGACATAGTGCAGTTATTATAAAAATCGTTTGGTATACCGGTATAACCTAGAAAAAATAGTGTAGAGACTGAATTATGTTATTCGATACATAACTGTACAAAGAGTCTCATGTTAAAATGCCCCATTAATCCGGTCATACTAATAGACGCTCACAAGTGCAAGTGCCGCAATCGTTCAACAGTACTTTTCCTGTAATAACTCAACCTACAACACACTCTTCGACACCTGCAGTCACTAATCTTACGAATGCAGCAACTACCAAAAGTGATCCACCACTGCCGGTCACTGTCGATTTGCCAAAGATTGAGTCCAGCTGCTTCGGCAACTACGTCAATATTGACTACACTGCATACAATATCCACTACCAATAAAAAGATCTCTGATTTCCAAGGGCTTTCCTCAGGGCTTTGGTCTCAGCCCTCTTCTGTTCAACATCTTTGTCAGAAACCTTCCACGGCAGTGTACCTCATCTGCATACCAGTTCGCTGACGACACCATGCTGGCTGAAGAGGACCCAACACTTTCAGTGGTTGCTGAGAAGCTCACGGCCTCCTTTGATGCTATAAACAAATTCTGTATTCTGTAAAGATAACGTCACGTGGTAATTATCGGCCAACAACACCGGCTGCACTCTCACGTCTCGAAAACGAGCGATTCACTTCATTGCCACAAGTCAAGAAACTTCGATTGCCTTGTGAATGTTCAGGGCTTGGTACTGAAACGCCTGCTTTGATAGACCAACGTATGCTGGGAGTAGAGTCGACGCCTGTTTCTCATTTTATGTGCGCAGAGCTACCGCACAAGTAGACTTGGAAGAAACGTAACTACTGTCCAACTAGAGGCCGAATGTATATACTCGATCCCCGCTGTTTGTGCAGACGACAATTTACATAGAATACACATGTTTCATGTGGTTATTGCAGGTAGTGTTCATATCATAGCCCAACTAGCTGATCGACATGTAGCGTTTCATATCACAGTATCGTACAATCTTTACTTTCTTACCTACTTATTATGGGGAGCGTGTGTAGCGCTGCTGGTTGGCAGCCTGTTAGCAGTATAGTTTTATCTTTACTCGGCCGCAGATACGTCGATTGTGCCGCTGATTACTGAATAGATGCAGCTTCCGGAAGCCGCCATGCTGGTTCGTACATCCATGCTCGAGTCAACACTCAACATCAAACAGTTTTACGAGAATACAACAGCTTTGCTGAAACCAATTTATCTGGCGTAAGCAGCGTGCAACGACACTAAATGAGTCATATCCCATTTTATCAGAATAGTCCCACTCCGTTTCCAGGCCGGTTGTTGTGGGAGGCAACTACTAAGTCTGGCTTCAGTTTTTTTGTTGGTTTGGTGTTATATTTATTTTTTAGTTAAGGATGCTTGCTTGTTTTTGTCATATTTGATTTAATTTTGACTTGCGGCATGATAGTTGTCTCCCCCTGTTGTAGGCGCTAGAGTAATAATTTAAATGTGCCTCTTGATCCTTTTCCTTTTTTGGGTGACTGCTGAACAAAAAGGTGGCCAGGTTTAAAGTTAATATATCGCTAGCCTTCCTGTACTGGGTAGGGATAGCTCTCCACCCCTGAACTTTCGTCTCTGATATAGCCATATATGTGCTGAAAAGGGACGTTAATCTCCAACTAACTAACTGTTGATGGTGGTGACTAGCCTTTATTTCCCTCCCCTTATCAGGTTAATATCTGACATGGGCCGGTGTTGGAGTGATTGTGTAAGACATTGCAGTCATCATTCCACACAGTTTGTTTGACCAAGTATAATGTTTATTGCTCACTCATAGATTAATCAGCCAACGGTGAACATCCCACGTTGACAACTTGTAGTAAGTAGCAAATCTGAAACCAGTTAGCTGCATTCAAAAACAGTTTTCAGTTTAAAGATGAAACCAGTTAACTGGTACCATTGTAACATCTATGAGGAGGAATGAGGTCTAGTTGATTTTGTTATAATTCTACACTGAATAGTACATGTAATGATATTGTTTTTTTTGCTCGAATCGACATATTCTTATGATGAATATTTTATCTCTGTTCACATGACATTGCTCTTTGTTGTCATTAGATCGAGCAACAAGTGAACTTAATGCAAAAGAAGACGTTTCGTTGATGAGGGAAGTTTGTGAAAGAGCAAAACAGTCACCAAATGCGTAAGTATTGAGTTTTATGTTAAGTCTTTACTGTAGTTGACAAATGAATTATGGTGTTATGTTGCAGCTGCTATGTTGCATAACTGTACAGCACTGTTAAAAAGGTGCACTTAATTTTCCAATACATAGTAAGTTTATCTGCAGACTATAATTTAAGTGTGTTAGTTAGTATCATGTGACTCTGTGTTTTTAGTTTTCACATTTACTAGCATTCCACCCAACGGTGCTAGGTCACCTGACACCTATGACACTCGATTCTCACGCCTATGGCGCTTGATCTGTTACAGTTGCTGGCCGCTAGATCCGAATTTCCTGACGAAGCTCTCGTGTCTATGGAGCTCCAACTGTTACATCTGCCAATTCGGGCATGCTTAGCATGAGCTCGTGGGTGCGAGAGGCACTTGCTAACCCCCTTGACCATCTGTGGGGTTTAAGGATGCCACAGGCCAAATTTCATGCAGATCCGCTCAAAACAGTGGCCGTGCATAATGAGCAAAGAACAGACACTGAGACAAACACATTGGGTTTTTATACATGCCAGTATATAAGATTTTAGTTCAGCTTTAGGTTTAGGAGGATATTTATGCTTCATTAGTGATCGGGTATACCCTCCCACGGTGTATATCAGTCATTTCTTGCAATCAGTTGTCTCCAGAGGCGCACATTGCCATAAATTAATTACCAGTTTATGCAAACTAATTTCGTTAGAACTAGTATTAAAGCCGTGCGACCTAAAAAACCATCTGTCTCTAGTACCGACTGGCCTTACGAGCATGAATAGACATTATTGTGTCCTTTGCATTCACGGTAATTTAACCTAGTCGCTCATTTCAGTACTTGCTGACCTCTAGTTTTATTTTTGGTGGCACTTTAGTTTTAGTTCTTACCCACGTGGTGCTATGTAAGCACAGTATTAGCTATCGTCGTCTGTCCGCCTGTCTGTCTGTCACAAGCCGGCACTGTACCAATGGCTAAACGTAGGATCATGCAAACAATGCTATACCATTGCACAGGGACTCTAGCTTTTTGATGGAAAAGATCACTACGAAATTCTGATGGGATCACTGCCAACTGGGGCGCCATGGGGTAGGTAATAATTGCGCTTTTCGGCTGGTCAAGAAGTCTCTGGCTCACACGCCATGCTGCCGAAAATTGGTGTCCATCCGCCATGATGGTCCGTTTCTATGTCAGTGCACTGGCGGAGGAATACACTGTCATCAACAACTTTGGTAGTAGTCGAAATTGGTTGATCACAGTTAAGGTCCAGTTGACATCGACAAGGTTGGTTGTACGAAAGTCTGTTGAATAAAAAACCCTGACAGTTGCTGAAAGTGCTTCTCAGGCTGACACGGGATCTGTTTGCATTATTTGTACAACAGCAGGCCAACATTTCAATTGATACTGAGCATCACATGGGTCGCTGAGCGATAGCTAAGCTCTTGTAGTTTCATTTTAGGTGGTATTTGTTATTTAGTTTTGAGAACGTTTAGTTTCAGTTTTTCATTCAGATGATGAGACTAGCAACAGCACAGACTCAGAATGACTCTCAGTTAAATCACTGACTGCTTTAGTCACAGTTGCCTATCAAACGTATTTTGTGCTGCAGTAGCTTCTGTGTGTTAAAAATCAGTAAGCACCATAATCACCCAGTTCACACTTTGCATGTCATGGCGTTTCAACTCAAGACCCAGGTGGTTCTTTGTCAGAAATATTTATCCATACAAGAACACTTGGGGTGGCGCGGTGGCGCAACGGGTAGAGTGTTGGACTTGCGACCAACGGGTCGTGGGTTGAAATCCTACTTGGTGCAAAGCTGCGTAACAACCTTGGGCAAGTTTATCACACCTATGTGCCTCTGTCACCAAGCAGTATAACTTGGAACCGGCCAAGAAGCGGTGATGCTCTGCGGCTGGGAAGGTAACCACAGGCCTGGCAGAAACTAATGGCAGCCTACCGCTGGGTGGATGACTTATAGTCACTTCTGCAGGCTGACTGCCTGTACACCGGGACCAACTCTGGGCCCAACACTCCTATGAGACAAGAACCAGCTCGTGACCCTCTGCCAGCTGAGCAAGTTGATGTGGAGTCTTGGTCCCACCAAAATGGATGGCTCCATTAATTTGAGCTGTTTTGAAGTTGAGGTGGGCAAGTATCACTTCAGTTCCCAGTTTACCAGCAGCACAGTCAAGTTTCTTGCCATTAAGAAGCTTCCTGTGATCCACTCGGTGTTGTGAGAGTTAGGCACATGTCTAGGTGGTTAAAACCAAGAAACGTAAGGAATTTTCTGCATGGAAGTTGGGCAGTTTTATCTATAGTTTACCAAAATGCCATACAACTGTTTTGAAATACCTGTATCAGTTTTGTTTTCATTCTGAGTTTATTGAGATTGTTGTTAACACAACTGAAATGAGCCGATTAATGAACGTTGTTTTTCGTTACATAACAAATTAAATAAAAAACACTTATGTGACTGTTGTATGTTGATGCAGCGCCAAGGACTGCCTCAGATCAGTTGTAAAGAGAATAAATCACAAAGATCCACATGTTGCTTTGCAAGCACTAACGGTAAATAAACACCATTTATTGTCAGTTATTTGTATATTGGATGTAAGAAATAATACAGTGTAGCTTACTTACTTACAGTTGCAGTGTTTTAGTGGTGATGTGCCTGACTGTGGTGTGAGAGTACCGAGGTTGGAATCTCTCACAGTCAGTTGTATTTGTCACGACAGCCATTGCAGTATTTAGCGTTGGACACGGGCTGCACACCCTGACTGCAGTACCTAGGTTGACTCACTGGGGCGCTGGCATGTCTTGAATTTTGGGGGGTCAGGCAATCTTCTCAAAATTGGCGGGTATATTGTGCTGACTGAGGTAAGTTTTGGCCTACATGTTCGTGTAAATACAACGTCATATTAGGTTAAAACCTATATCATATATGCATGCAAATTTGCATAACATACCATTTGAATAAGATGATTTACAGGGTGGAAGATAGCTAGCAAGAGACTTGGTTTACAAGCATAAATCATATGTTAATCAGAAGTAGCAGTTGAATACTTTCCAGTACTTACTTCTCAATGGCTAAACGGAACGAGAATGAAAGTCTGTGGATGATTTGATGGCAGCTCTTAGATGTATGTGCTGCGTATGGTGGACATGTCTTCCGCCTTGAAATGGCAACACGTGACTTTGCAGCTGAGTGTCGCACTCTTATCAGCAATGGAAAAGTAAGATGTCGCTGCATTTATAGTGGAACTGCCTTTGAATTGTGTTCTTTTGTAAATCATTTCAATCTGAATGATGATGCTCGTTGATAGAGTTTACTTTTTACGGACTAGAACAAGAACACAGCCACTCATAAACCACAAGACACCTTTTTATGCCGTCTCCACCCGAAGATGTTGGTGAAGATATTATGTCCATCCGCCACATTCTTCTATGCATCCATCTGCTTTTTTGCCTGGACAGATCTTGTTACCACAATATCTCATGATGGGGTTGAGCAATCTTGATGAAACTTACAGGGAATATTCACAGCCCCGTGTGGGTTCCTGGGCTGTAAGTAAGTGGGTAAGTGTCTAAGTAAGTAAGTAAGTGACAAATTTATGAAGCGTTGAAACCAGAATAGGTTTTCTCTGTTTCCAGACCGGATGTCGTAGGAGGCGACTAAACCTGGCTTTAGTTTTTTTGGGTTAATTTTATGTTGTATCATATTTTGTTACGGATGCATGTTGTGTTTGTTTTAGTTCTTCAGTACTAAGCCAAGATATTGGTTGGGAAGAACGTCTCCAAAATGACTGGTTTTGACCTTCTAGATGGACGTGGTGAATCACTTTCGCACTGGCCAAGGCCTGTGCTGCAAATCTATACAAGTGGGGGTTGACGTCCTCCGACAAGTGTCAAGTGTCTCGCATAGTGAATGAATGTCCTAAGGCAACGTTTTTTAATGGTGCTCTGCAAAGACTTTACTCTGCCGACACTGAAGCGATCAACTGGTTGGAACTAAAGGCGACGAAAGCACTCGCGAAATGAAATGAAACTGATGATTCTATTGGATTTTGCAGAATTCCACCGCAGAAACATGGAACTCGACAGTAAAGGCACATTCAGAGCTCACTTGACATTCCACGGCCTGCAAAAAGTTATGTGCTCTAGAAATCACTCGTCTTTTCTTAGTGCAAAAACTGACTCTTGCTGCCTCTTCTGTGCCAGCATCCAGGTGTATTTAACTGCTGATTACTTATGTGTGTTTTAATTGCTGTAAAACACGGATGCTGTATAGACGCACACAAAGGTGATTCGAAGACTGAAGCATTTAATTCGTAAATGGGCCGAAAATGAATTCAAGACTGATCTTGCTCTGAGGTATGTACACATTCCTCTGCTGCTGTTTTATCCTAGTTCTCATCAATTGTCTGCTCACACCACGTGGCGCAAGGTCTGCAAGTTTTATCGAGAGCTTTGGAACAGTTGCATATTTTACTTTTCTGGCCATGTGTGGGCCCGGGGCAATCTTGCCTTATCCCTTCCCATCTCCACCTTCTACTCTATCTTTTACTATCTTTTACTTTTCCCCCTTTCCCTTTCTTACTCGCTTCGTTTACTTTCTTACTTTTCATCCCTTTCCTTTCAACCAGAATAGTTCCACTCTGTTTCCTGACCAGATGTCGTAGGAGGCACTAAACCTGTCTTTAGTTTTTTGTGGGTGTTAATTTTGTGTTATATGTATTTTTTAGTTAAGGATGCATGCTTTTTTGTCATATTTGATTTAGTTTTATATTGCAGTGTACGATTTTCATAATAAATAAATAGTTGTCTCCACCTGTTGTAGGCGGTAGCATAATAATGTAAATGAGCCTTTTGATCTTTTTCCCTTTTTGTGTGCTTGCGACGTAACCATTCCATTACTTGTCGTCAGGAAGGTCGTGCAGGCAGTGAAATTTTGTCTAACAAAATCTCCCAGTTCTTAACTGCGGATGCCAGCTAACAGGCATTAACCTGCATAGTGTGTTGTGTGTATGTGTGTCCGTTAAGTTAATGCTCTCTTACGATATATTCCAGACCCATCCAAGCCCATTGTGAATTTGTAAGATCTGGCAATATTACACAGATATACATGAGCGCCAATATTAAACCAGTTTAACACAAATATGAGTAGTTGTATTCATTTTATCTCTCACAGACTGAAGAACACGGTGCCTGCTGGGTAGCCATATTGGTCGGCTGAAACATCCTCGGCTACTTTTGGGAAGACATGTAGGGTCTATCTTGAATTTACTGATACACCAGTCTCCGAAAGCTGATCCAAACATTTAAAGTATCGAAATACTGAGCAGTGTATTTGTTATTTAAATACTATTTAAATACTGATAATTTCACAGTATTTATAAGAGTATGTAAATACCGTCAGTCAGCTAGTATTTGTTACAACACTGCCGATGACATGGCTGAGCCTGCCTGTTGCTAAATTGTGCTGTGTGGTTTGTGTAGCATCATGCCTGCATTGTACACAAGTCTTCACAGTGAAGGGCACACATTTCCCATCGATGAAACGGTATCATACATTCCTTGTACGATGTTTAGTTATATTTTTTTGCTGAAATGTGGCATTCCATAACAGAAGAGAGTACAAGGTCTTAACGGTTGTATAAATTCAGAAATGTTTCAGCTGTACCTAGAGTATGATGAGTGATGAAACTAGAAACGTGGAGGTGCCAGCTGGAATGCTTCATATTATTACTTCGCCCTGGGAAGGAGTGCAGAGTATTGTGATCACCTGGTCTGTATGTCTATCTGTTTATTAGGTCGACTCCTCTGAGTCGACCTAATAAAGTGGGTCTCACATATCCGTCCGTCCGTATGTCCGTCCATCCACAAAAAGTTGCAATGAAATAAGTTCTAGTAGTTGTAATTTTTTAATCAATCCAAATTTAATATAGTAACGAAATTTGCTGCATATGTAGCCTGAATCCTCTTCCGTAAAAAGTATAAATTTAGTTTTTAAAAATCTGCTACAATTGCCGAGATATAGAATTTTCCCTAAGGGATTGATTTTTATGGGCGCAACCTGTAGTAGAATGAATTGGTGATTCCGGCAGTTAACATGTCTGCATTCTATGTGGTGTTTGATGAGCTTGTTTATTGCAGATGACGGACATTGCGAGTGTTGCCGAAGATGATGATTTAGCAAAAGGTTTGGTCATTTTATGATGAGTGAAAATTTGTTTTAGGACAGATAGCAATTAATATTTTATATCGATTAACCTTCCAAAATTAGCAGTTAATTAGTCATTAATAGGGCTGCTGATGTAGCACGTTAACTAATGCATTAAGGAATTAATTGTGATTTAAAAAATTAATGCCGCTAAAAGTTTTAACACAAACTAGTCACACCAGTAGCAAAATTCAACACAAACATCAAGATAATCGAACTTTACTTATTTTAATGCACAAGCATTTACTTTCCGATTGCAGCACTACTATTTGATGTTACTATTCTGCGATGATATTTTTTGCTAATGCCATTTAATTTCTGAGATGCGATGTCATTTATTTTAATTTGATCACCCCTCGACGGAAATGTGTGTTAGAATTGCGATTAACGTGCAATTTAGAAAAAATTAATCGCTCAACAGACTTAGTCATTAATTATGACTAAAAATATGTAGCATAATAATTTTTGTGTGTTATATTTCATTAAATTTTGAGTACATTATTATGTAATATATACATCAAAGCAGTTTTTTCATGCAAACGAATAAAAACTTTTTTTTATATTTGTGCTGAAAAGGGACGTTAAACTCCAACTAATTAACATTAACACTGAATAATGAAAGTCTGAAAGCCAGGATGATTGCTACCATGTTGCCGGTGTGTCAGTCAAGGCTGTTGCTGTGCTACACTTGTTATGGTGATGTTGATTGTATTTGGTGATGGATATTTGTTGAGTGATGTCTGTTAATGTTGCAGCAATTGCCTTGTCGCTGGAAGAGTCAGGAAAACAGACGAAGTCATTGTATCCCTCAGTGTCAAACACCATGTCGACTACATCACAGCAACGCGAACTAAGAAAGGTACTAGTTGTTTAGTGATGTTTGCTGCCGAACCCAACAGATAATGCCACTGCATGTTATTGCATGTTTTCACGAGTGTATTTCACCAGTGCATTACGGCACATTTGTTTGTTGCTAACGCTGCAATCTACAAAGATGGTTGCGCTTGTCATTGTGGCCATGTGCCTTGACTACTGCAACTCACTTCTCTACGGCGTGTCCAGTGATAACCTCCGGACTTGCAGGTGACACAGAATGCACTGGCCAGAGTTCTGTGTCAAGCTGCGAGAACATGCACTGCCACAGAACCGCACCGTACACTGCACTGGTTACCAGTGAAACAACGCATCGACTACACACTCGCAGTTTTGACTTACAAGGCGATGCAGAGTGGAAGTCCTTCGTATCTGGCATCTCTCATTAGTGACTATGCGCCATCTCGTTCACCGAGATCGTCGGACAAACAGCTGCTTAGCCGTCCTTTCACGTCTCTCGTCATGGCTGACAAAGCATTTTCTGTCAGTGCTCCAAAGATCTGGAATGACCTGTCTTTTCACTGCCGTGCCGCAACTTGAGTGAATAGTTTTAAATGTAACCTTGTCTGCAACAACAAACACATGGAACAGTTTCAGTGCTCATATTTCAGGTTGGCCAGCACTAGCTGGTGGTAACTACTGGCCTTGGAGATTGCAGAGTGGTATGTTCAGAGTTAAGATGCCCTTCTTGACACCTAGCCAAACAGTGTCAAGGCACTGACGGCAGTTAATTGATTGAGTTGTGGTTTTACGTCCCACTCAACACGAAATAGGTCATTTTAGAGACGTTCTTCCCAGCCAATATCTTGGCTTGGTACTGAAAAACCGAAACAAACACCACAAAAGTCAACACGCATCCGTAACAAAATACACTAAACCCCCAAAAAAACTAAAGCCACGTTTATTCGCCTCCTACGATGGAGACGGAGACGGCCTGTTCTGTTTTCGGCACTTTATAAATTTGTCACTTACTTACTTACTTAGACACTTACTTACCAACTTACTTCGAGCCCCGGGACCCACCAATGTCTTGACACTACTCATGGCTGTGAATGAATTCGTCTGATCTTGACCACCCCTCCCCTTATCTCGCCTGCCCATGTGGCTAAGTGGTGAAATTACTCTGTCGCCATGTGCAGTAGAGAGTGATGCGCTCAGTGGCCTGGATTCAAACCTCAGCCCGGGAGCATCCGCCAACCAATGAACAGGGAGATAATCCCAGGCAGGAAAAAGAGGGTTTGACGGTGTCTTCTATAAACTGTGACCTTTGCTGATGCCTTGATTAGCAGCGTCAAGGTATTAGCTGCGCTGACGTTGGCCGAAGCAGATAGACGTGGCAAGTTACTGGTCGGAGCTGAGTAAGCGTCAGTTGGGGCTTAGCCAGACAGTAGGCTATGCCTAGAGGGGGCACGTTATAGAAATACCCGACAATCTGTTCACCCTTACTTAACCCTCCTTCACCCTACACGTCATGCATACACTCACTTACACCAATTAATTCCCCTCCTGTCCTGCGTTAGCGCATTGTACCTACATAAGGTCTCAACGCTGGGGTCCTAGAGTAGGCTGGACCTCTGCCCGAAATTACGAACGAACGATCCCCATCTAATACATGGTTCTTTATATCCACATGAGTCAGCCCCCAAACGGGCTAATGATCGGTTCAGCCATTTTTGCACAGCACACCCATGTGCTCAACAGACAGACACACAGACCATGCTATGTGCAATAAGCTACGTCTATGCAGGTGATGTGGCCTAATAGTAATAACAGGTAAGTCAGGTCGAAATGTACGTTGACCACGTTGCATGCTGCCCCCTGGTGAATCACAGTGAGTATGCCGATGGGACAGATAGATGCCAGACCGTTACATTACGCTTTCCGCTAGACGTGGCCCGCGTAATAGTCATAATTTATATGCTGCCATAATGTAATGAACTAATGTAATAATGTAAAGTGCTAGTAGTAATAACATTGACTATGATGATGTTGATGGCAATGGTGATTTTATCCTGCTATAAGTAGTGACGTACCTAATTAACCATTTCACAGCTGTGATGTTTTTCGTGAAGAATGAGCACTTGCATGAATTTCGTGAAATGCTTGATTTTCACTGAATTTCGTTGCACTTGGTTTTAGTTGTTCTGCTGTCAACAAGCAATATAGCAAGCCAGATGATCATTGCGAAAAACCTGTTAAAAACTTTTAGTTTTTGAGTGTAGCGTGACTTATGACTCATTAGCCTATATACGTATTGGAACTAGAAAACGGTAGTTAGTTAACAGTTATATAACACCTTGAAATGAGGAAAAGTAGGGCCCATGAAATTTCCTTGAATTTTTCAAATTCCTTTCTGTGAAGTTTCTGAGAAATTAGGCATGTTTTCAAAAACACGCCGTGAAATAGGGTTGGTCCTGAGCCATAAGTCGTAACTTCTGAGATTATGAAAGTTGCACGTATGTCATAGGTTCGTGCTCTGTATGACTTTGAAGCGGCTGAAGACAACGAACTGACATTTAAGGCTGGAGAAATTCTTCAGATTCTTGATGACAGGTGAGATTATATTTAGAATTGCTAGTATGAAGTTGGGTGGCACGGTGGCGCAACTGTTAGAGCGTTGGACTTGCGATCAACAGGTCATGGGTTCAATTCCTGCTCGGGGCAAAGCTGCATAACAACCTTGGGCAACCTTCACAACCTTCAACCATCACACCTATAAATTTCTGTCATTAAGCATTATAACTTGGTACCGGCCTAGGGGCGGTGATGCTCTGAGGCTGGGAAGGTAACTGCAGGCGTGGCAGAAAGTAATGGCAGCCTACCGCCGGGTGGATGACTTATAGTCACCTGTGGGCTGACTGCCTGTACACTGGATCAGCTCCGGGCCCAACGCTCAGTAACGAGTATGGGAAGCCTTTACTTTACCTTTTTAGTCTGAAGTTATAATTCGTAACTGAAGTAACTTTGCAGCATCAACTGTATGTTTGCTTGTAGTAGTAATTGTAAAGCACTTCCTGCTGCCGCAAAATAGCAGTGAATTACCGTCCGATTTCTTTGCTAAGTGTCTCTTTAAAGCTTCTCAAGTGCCTTGCACTTGGCCGCATTGCAGAAACCATATAAGAGACCCTCAGCCCAGACGAGGCTGGCTTCTGGAAAAGTCATAGCACTTGTGATCAGGTTACTGCTCTCATGACATACATAGAACAGGGCTTTCAGTATCAGTCGAAGACCGGCGCCGTGTTTCTCGACATGACGGCAGCATGTGATACGGTGTGGCACACTGGCCTGTTAGTGAAACTGAGTACGAACATGCCTTATTATTTTGTTCATCTCACAGAGCTGCTGCTGCAAGGAAGATGTTTTTGAATACACTTAGGCGAGGACGTCAGCTCCTGGAGGACTCATTTAAACGGCCTTTCACAAGGATCGGTGTTGTCCCCCATCCTTTACAACCTGTACACCAATGACCTGCCAGTCATTGGATGCCGGAAATATATTTATGCAGTTGACATCTGCCTGGGGAGTCAGGCTCAATCATTTGCTGAACTTGGCGTCACACTGGATCGCACCTTGAGCTACAAGCTGCACCTCACTCAAGTAGCCAACAAGGTGAAGAGCTGTAACAACCTACTCACGAAATTGGCAGGCTCCAGCTGAGGTGCAAATGCAAACACATTATGTCTTTAACGTTAGCCGTCTGCTACTCAGTGGCAGAGTATGTACTGCAGCCCAGTCTAGGCACGTTCAGCACACACCGATCTAGTCGATGTTCAGCTAAATTCTACGATGTACTGGGACCTTGCGCTCTGCACCATTGCCCTGGCTACAGTTCTGGCGAACATCGAGCCTCCAGCTCAGACGCAAAGCTGCCGTGGACAGGCTGATTGAGAAGACAGCCCTACATGAAGATTGGCCGTTACATTCGTTCGTTCTTTGCGGGCAGGGGTCCAGCCTACTCTGGACCCCAGCGATGAGACCATCTAGCGGTCCTGTGCGCTTGCCCAGGGAGAGCAAGGGAATTGGTAGTTGTGTGCGGTGTGTGTTAGTGACGTGTAGGGTGAAGGAGGGCTTGAGTAGGAGTGAGCAGCTTGTTGGGTATTTCTATAGCGCGCCCCTTCTAGACGTGGCCTACTGTCTGGCTTAGCCATGACTGGCGCTGTGTATTACACCAACCAGCGGCCAGCCAAGTCTATTTGCTTCGACTCACGCCGGCGCGGCAGGCAGACTTGACACTGCTAGATCAAGGTGCCTGCAACGGTCACAGTTTATAGACGACACCATCGAACCCTCTTTTTCCTGCCTGGGAT
>Ga0209780_1002032_pt1 | contig 14022 bp, 13 predicted proteins | sample WorMetexBAHAMAS2_FD_187384 | JGI IMG/M metagenome (GOLD analysis project Ga0209780, IMG submission 187384) | Marine gutless worms symbiont microbial communities from Max Planck institute for Marine Microbiology, Germany - Inanidrilus exumae... | ecosystem: Host-associated > Annelida > Digestive... | reverse complement strand
GTCTTTATCACTGTGCAAAATTTGGTTGGAATCGATGCAGTAGTTTTGATAATATGCACGTTTTTTGATTTCGCGAGTTTGGCTTGAAAACGCCTATTCACGCCCCAAAATTGGGGGTTTTTAGGTGGAAAATTTGGGAAGGGGTGGGGCGATATTGACCACCAACGAACTCGTTCTTACTTTTGGGGGTTTACACGTCTGTGTCCAATTTGGTGAAAATCGACGAAGAAATGCGACCATGAGAGTGTCCACAGACAAACACACACGGACAGACGCAAAACGATTTTATTACCTGTCCCATGCTATATGCTATAGCTATGGGGCAGATAAAAATATAGACTTGATAACTTGACTGAAACTGAAAAAATCCACAACTTAAATCACACTGCACTTTACACTAGAACGCATACGACAGATTGAGCACTTACTGCCGTCAATGATGAAATTACTCAGATACGACATGGAGGACTGTGCCGCCCAGAGTTTAACGGTGCCATCGGACGAGCAGGAGAGAATGTGAGGCAGAGTGCTGTGTGCCGACAGACCCCAGACGGCATTGACGTGCGACAAGATCTTTGAGTGCAACACGCTTGCATCTACAGACAACCAACGTCCATAGACGAGGGACGCGCGGTATAATGGTATCACGCAATATACCAGTATCAGACAAAGTACTGTGGTATTAAAAGTGACGGCATTACATAGGAAAAAAGGAAAGGAAAGGAAGAGTATTTATATGGCGCCTTTTATATACTATGTATATCTCAAAGCGCTCAGGCATGGATCACACAGTTTTGCCTGCAAATACACCATGCCTGCCTTTCCTTCGTAAGCGTTCACCAGATGGCGCCACCCCTAACTGAGGTAGGAGACATCCAATTGCAGCTTATTACTCATCTATCGACCCCGATAAGATGAAAGGCTGAGTTGGCCTGGTTGGTTGACCTATAGCGGACGGTTTACACACATAAGTGGTCACCCGTCAGATACAGGTCGAGCACAGGACAGGGAAAGTTCGCCGGTCAAAGACTGACGTTCTACCGCTGTGCCACAAAACCAACCGTGGGCTTGCTAAATACCATCCGCAGCATGTTACGTAAATCACTGCATGTAGATGAGATCAGCAGCAGGTCATCAGCATACATTAGAACTCCAACGTAAATACGAGCAACATGACAACCACGTCCAGAGGCAGAAAGTTTACATATAATAAATTATGATTAACACACAGTCATGGGAAAGAGAATCGGTGAGAGCACTGCAGACGATTCGCACAGTTGAGTTTTTGCAGAAGTTGTCTACAATTGATGACGTCATGAAATACCGCGGTATACCGGTAGCACAGTATTTTTGAGATGATATATTATCGTTGTGCATTTCATAATACTGCACATCCGACCATAGACTTGTTGTTGAGTTAAGGTTTGACATCCCACTCGACACAAAATAGGTCATTTTAGAGACATTCTTCCCAGCCAATCTCTAGGCTTAGTACTCATAAACTATATCTAACACAACAAAAGCAAAAGTGCATCTGCAACAAAATGTACTATAACAGAAAGCATTTTACCATAAGCAGCATATGGCTCAATGGGAATGCTCGGCACATTCCAGCAGCAGATGGTACCATCAATGCCACCGCTGTAACAGAACTCGCCCGTTGGACTGATTGCCAGACTCAGCACTGCCCCAGAGTGACCACGCATAGTGTATTCAGCCTCCACGTCCACGGCGTCCACTCTACTCAGCCACAAACCAGCAAGCAAGCACCTGCTACAGTGAGTATAATACTCATTTCTCATACGCACCACGCCAGTGTGACACATATCAACCCTGAGGGATCAGACCAAGGTGTTGGAGAGCGGGCGTATAGGCATCTACAACCCCTCCATCAAGAGTCTGGTTACGGATGAAGAAAGAATGAGGTCAGACTGGCATAGTGGTAATGGAGCGCAGGTGGTGCCCCCCCTACACAATGTGTAGGGGGGTGATAAAAACAGTAATAAAAGCAACGCATCAATACAAAAAAAAATATCTACAGCATACAAATAATAACATACTACAATTCAAATACACCAGGAGAGTCAGTGATGAAATTAATGTCTGCAGCATTGATCAATGCCAACACTCAACACATAGTAGCTCCGTTATAACACTGACATTATCGGATAGCACAGGCGAATCGTTGATGCACAAAATATTTCACAGTTGCTTTTTATCCACCTATAAATTGTTCTACTTTCTATGTAACATTTACACAATTGGGTGACTGATGTATGCTCAAGTTACAGTTTAAAAAACGTTGTGATTTAAAGGACGAATGTACTTTTTTGCTGGTGACTTCTGCAGGTTCCACAGCTTGACAACATGGTCCTCTCCAGCAGTGAGCAGAGCCGCATCGACGGGATGAAAAACCACTGATCTGATGCCGTCAAAATGGCTTCAAATGACACAAAGCATTACTACTACCATGCGTTACGACACGATACGGTAGATTAACGTGCACTCAAAAGCTGACGAGATGGCCAGCTTAATCTAGCGCACGGCCCAAAAACGAAAAATTAGGAAAAAAACTAAAATCAAAAACCGAGTAGCTCAGAAGAAACGGTGCATGATCCTCTCCAACATTTGATTACATTATTTGTTACCTATAAACATAGTAATAGTGGTCTTTATTCAAATGAAATGCAGTTGACCAGCACAATCTCCTTGAAAAAGTACACATAAAACAAAAAAACCATTAAACACATAAACGGAATTGACTAACATACAAACAAAAATACATAATAAACATTTACAAAACAAACAAACCCGTAAAATTACCCAACACCAAACTGAGACAGCGTTCTCATAACAAAGGAATTTTTATGAAGCACTGTTCTAACTAATGGGATGGCAGCACTGTTAATTCTACTATGGAAATTATAAGTCCATCCAGGCGGTAACAAACGACATGAACAATCGTCTAAATGAAACATTCGATTAAATATCTTATCTTGCCAATCATCCAGTAGACTCAAAAGTAACGAAAGAGTAAGAGACCATTTACAAGCTTTCTTTAACATTTTGTCAATTCTGGCAACATACTCTCTAGTAACAAAACCACCCCACGTGGCCCCAGTACAATGAATAACAGGAGATACGATTGCATAAAATACCAGACAGGCATTGTGTCAAGAGAATTTTCAACAGAGCCGCCGGTGATTACATAGTGAAAGGATAAACTATAACGAGATGATCACCTGCGAAGAGAATATCTTGCAGTCCACTGCTTGCGGTAACTGTCAGTCATCGGCACATTCTGCAACTGAAACAACAATCAGTTTGTCCAATACATACCAGACTTCTTCAACAACTACATGAATGTAACTAGCAACATTCTCAACACACTTGTCAAGGATACATTGCAATCTTATGCCAATCAGATAAGTCACTTCATTTCCACCCATGCATGACTTCACACATCGGTTTGTTTATTCGGCTATTTTTCGTTTTCTGGGGTTCTTTCAATCATCAACGGCCAAAATCAGGGCCGTTGAGCAATTAATGTTTTAATCGTGTGCGGACTGCGGATGCGTTGACGGATGCGATGTCCACAAGCTTTCTGTATTTCACACATCCAGGAACGAACGTGGACGCAACTTTGCATGCAACTGAAAAAATCCCAACCTAACATGCAAAAATGGAAGAACTGCTCAGGTGTGTGTGTATCATTGTGCACAACTGTCATACACAACAGAGAGCAGTTTTGACTATCTTCCCTCTTACCCTCCAGACAAAAGCACCAAAGCTCAGATGCTGTCTATTGGAGGGGAGGCGGCCAGAAATCACCCACTGACTGCACCTATCTTGATCCACTACAGCACCTTGGAGGGACAGGTCACTTCTCCCTTCATGCTGACTCTCCGACGCATGTATCCCATACAAACCATAACATCTGGATGCCACAAACAGACGAGCAGAGGAGACCGAATTCTCACGTCGTAGGACGAAGTGTCAGCTTCGTTGAACACAGTCAGGTCGGCCAGTTCGCCAAGACCAAGAGCGGCAACGTTCTCATCATCATCTTCTCTGTCGACACGATCTGTTGTAAACACGATGAGGGCGTAACTAAGTAAACAATTTGTACAGCATCAAAGCTGTAAGGATCATCATGTAACAAATGCAGGACGAGTGATGAATACATCACACACGAGTAGGTTTTGTAGTTCAAACTCGTTAATACAGTCCTGACCGACAGAGGTGCGACATCACTCAGCAATGAGTAATAATAAGTGAAGTAAAGATATGCATCAGAACTTACTACCTGGCACATGTATATCCACCACCACACTGCCGCTGGCAGCATGCGCTGGTGGTGGGCTGACTGGACCCGACTGACGAGGAGGCATTGAGGCATCATCACTGTCCAGATTGTCAAGCATCGCTCTCAATGACGACTTTGATGGTCCTACAACATGCAGCAAAATACAGCTATCACGCTACTGATTAAGTTAAGGTTTTACGTCCCATTCGACGGAGAATGGGTCATTTTGGAGACGTTCTTCCAGCCACATTCTTCTCTTGGTACCAAAGAAACTAAACCCAACACAACAAAAGCAAGCAACACGAGAATAAAATGATAAAATAATACTAGAAACACAAAATGTTAAACCTAAACAAACATGCAAAAACGAAATCTAAATCTAAACCAACAAGCAAATTTAAGACCTGTTCACACACGTGTGTGTGTGCATATCATTGTGTACAAATGTCGTACACAACATAGCACAGAACAGTTCTGATTATTTTCCCTCCTAACCTCCAGATAATCACCACAGCTCAGACGCTGTCTTTTGAAGAGGGGGGGGGGCAATTGTCATGCACACACGGTGGTCAACAGCCACAGTCCAAAAAACCTGGGTCATTCGGTAGCTCCCTTGATTCTCTTGTTTCAGCTGATCCGAAAAAAAAAACATTTGTGGATAAATAGTACACATTTTGTAAAGGCCAGACACCAACCTGTCACTCAACCAACTGGTCAAAGCATTGATCCCAGCCATCACCCACTGGACCTCACTGCCTCTTCATCACCAGTGGCTCACTGGTCAAAGCATTGATCCCAGCCATCACCCACTAGACCTCACTGCCTCTTCATCACCAGTGGCTCACAATGCTTTCCAACGGGCAGGACAACACCCAACAATTGCCCCTGTCCCATCTAATACATGGTCCCTTGGGTCCAACCAAGTGTACCCTCCGATGCCCCATCTAATACATGGTCCCTTGGGTCCAACCAAGTGTACCCTCCGATGCCCCATCTAATACATGGTCCCTTGGGTCCAACCAAGTGTACCCTCCGATGCCCCATCTAATACATGGTCCCTTGGGTCCAACCAAGTGTACCCTCCGATGCCCCATCTAATACATGGTCCCTTGGGTCCAACCAAGTGTACCCTCCGATCGGCATCTGTGTTGGTTCAGCCATTTTCTGCAAGGCTCATGAATGTGACCAACAGACAGACAGACAGACACACAGACCACACCACTCCATCTGTAGCAATAGGCGGCAATGCAAAATAATAACGAAAGATATTACAACGCAATAATACATAAAACTAGAGCCAGGTACCGTCGCCTATTACATGATCTACCTGGAAATAGATTGGCATATTCTTACAACACAAGTGCCTGCATGGCATAACTCACTGTCTGAGATGGTGATATGTGGTCCAGGTGACTTGTGGTCCTTGCGTCGAACCTGGCGATAGCTTTCCTTCATCTCCTGCAGGACTTTCTCACTTACGTTCCACTCATCTGCCTCCGAATCATCCTTCATATCTGCAACAGTTGGTTAAGGTTTTACATCCCACCCGACAGAGAATATTTCTTCCCTGCCAATCTCTTGGCTTTGTACTTAAAAAGTAAATCTAACACAACAAAAGTAAACATGCATCCATAACTGAATGTACAACACTGACTGCTAGTTTGTTTGTAACTGTTTAACTTTAAGTAACTAAGACTAAGTTCAATCGCAGCAGCTATAATAGCTGGTATTAATTTTGATCATGCAACAAATCCGCATCCGCATTCGACGGATTTTGCACATGAAATCCGCATGGATGCAGATTTTGGCTGGCAAGTTGTGACAAACAGAGGTCAAACAATTTTGACAAAAAGTGGCATAAAAGGGGGCCAAATTTTGCATGGAGTCCAACACAATGTAATGTGAAACCAAACAGTCTAAAGCACTGCAGAGAGCAGTTCCGCTGCTACTGATTTTTTGCTGCATAAATTGCCGCAGCACTGACTCCCAATGCTTTACAATGTGCCAGACAACTCCAAAAATTCCCCATGGGGAAATCTCGACTCCCATCTAATAATGCTTTCTTTGGCCCACCTGAGTCTACTCTCCGATCGTTATCTCAATCGCTTCAGCCATTTCTCCATAGCTCATGATCATGACCAACAGACACACAGACCATGCTACTCTGTCGGTAGCAACAGGCTGCATCTTAAGCACCGACTGAATGTGATGCGACTTAACTAGTAGCGTACCTTCACCATCAGCTGCTCCAACCTTCAGTACTTTATCTGTCCCGTCAGGCATGAGGAAATTAAACTCGGCTAATGCTTCTTCTGTTTCCGCTTCATCGGCCGTTACGTCTGACAACGGAGTCTACACATGCAGAGATTTCTTCAGATTCTCTCCATTTTGCATCAAATCTCAATGCAGCGGCACAACAGTGTAATGTGCTAATTGTCATGAGTAAGGCATGTAGGCAGTAACACTTTGCTTTAACAGAATCCTTGGGTTCGTAACTGGACATGCCGGCTAACACCGGATTACATTACATTAGAACTATTCATAGTGGCCTAAGTAGAGGTAACTGCAAAAATCACTATGGCGAATAAGCTATAGAACAATGTCTGGGTATGACTACCAAAATAAATAAGTTTTCAGTTTTCGGCGAAATGTTGCGAGCGATGGGGCAGACTGGACATCATCAGGTAGACTGTTACAGAGTCGTGGGCCACACAGCTAGCCTGTACAAATACCTGTGGCACTTATCCCCAGACAAAAAGATTAGCATAAATTAGCACATCGACTGTCTGGGTGGGCCGAAGCTTCAAACACGGCCTGGCCCGTTGTGCTCAATGAAACAGTAGGAGGCTTGGCCCAGCCACGCCCGCAAACCGCCCGGCCCATGCAGACCTCTAATGCATGGCTAGTGTAATGCCACACCTATTGTTACCTTCCCAGCTGGTACTGGTTGTGTGGCACAGTGGTAGAACGTCGGTCTTTGGCCGGCAAACTTTCCCCGTCCTGTGCTCGACCTGTAGCTGACGGATGACCATTTATGTGGGTAGACTGTCCGCTATAGGTCAACCAACCAGGCCAACTCAGCCTTTCACCCTTCGGGGTCGATAAATAAGTAGTAAGCTGCAATTGGATGTCTGCTACCTCAGTTAGGGGTGGCGCCATCTTGTGACCGCTTACGAAGGAAAGGCAGGCATGGTGGAATTTGCAGGTAAAACTGTGTGATCCATGTATGTCTAAGCGCTTTAAGACTATGGATAGTATAAACGGCAATATATAAATACTCTTCCCTTCCTTTTTTCCCCGTTTCATTTCCCGCCTGCTGACAGTAGAAGGCTCAGTTGGCCTGAGTGGCTCAGATATAAGAGTACCTTCGGCGATACTTCTAGGCCAAGTGACCAAATGTACCTTGAATCTGTTTGCGTGTGCTAGCAGCTGCTCAGTAGTTGTTCTAGCAGTCGGTCCATCATGACTATCACCATTCGTCATTCCATCATCATCTTCATCATCATCTTCATCATCGTCCACGTTCTCATTCCCGAGAAAATCAAAAGTCGCCATGATCGACTGCTCCGTGTTGACGAGCTCTGAACCAGGAAGCGAAGCCTGCATTTTCTTCATGCTGAACACAGCAAAGTATGGAACATTGAAATCCTTTCCAAATTATGTAGCCTAACCCACTAAAATACCCAGTACCATACTCTAGAACAATAAGATATCAGTCTTCCTTAACACTTTGAGCCCTTGTGGCCAGTCTTCCGGCCACAAAATGTTTGACTTTTTCCACGAGTGGCCGGTAAACTGGCCATGGCAAGTTTAAACATGTCCTGTGTGGTATTTAAACCGGCCAATAAATCCAATATTTAGGCAAACCTTCGGTAATATGCGGTAGAGTTACAGTCGGGCGAATACAGGACACAAAGGATTAAACTATGCCCTGGACCACTAACAAAAGTAGTACCATACCATACTAGTTCTGTGCTCTAGTTTACTTACTGATGTATTGTATTGTAATATTTTTACTGTAGCATACTGCGATGCATTGAATATACAGCCATCAATCTCCATTTTTACTTAGTCCCAAATCTCTTATAATACTTATAATAACTAGCAAGCGGCCTAAGATAGAACTCAATGCCAGCGTCTCTAATGGCAACGAATGACATTTGGAATGTATATAGTGTATGCAGTCGTTGATTTATGTGTGCCGGATGCATCTACCGACAGCTGAAGTCATTCACGCTCTGCAGTGTCGGGAGACCTTCTGGTACCATGGACTGGGACCTCCATTGGCCAGCAGAGCTTTGCTGTGTATTGGAACCGTCTGCCTGCAGCACTTTGTGCATGTTCAGGCGTCAGCTCGAGGCCCATCTGTCCCAGCAATAAGAAAATGCTGGTAACAGCTGTGTCTGTCGTGTGTCATCATCCGGCGTCACTGTGACAGTTTCGGCAACGACTACAAGATCTTGACTGTACTGATCGTCAGTATATGAAAACAGCATTTGGCTGACATTAGTCTGGGTTTTCTAAATACAAAGTTATGAAATTCTACACAACAAAGACTAAGCCAGATGGCAACAGCCAGGCCGAGTAGAGTAGTGTCTATTAATGTGGAAGATAAAGAGAAGCGAGCAGTAGTCAGTTTTTCTCTGAGCATACGGGTCCACTTCTGCACTCTAACTTTATGTCACATGCAATGAAAAGTGACGGCATGTTCTTACTCATTGCCTTGTGCCTCGATCATATGCTTGCCTGCCACCGAGTCATTAATGACGCATGTCTTTGAATCAGCTGCGACGTCACGCGACGGCAACCCGAGCATCTGTCGTATCCGCGCTGAGCGAACATCAATAATAGTGTCCGTGTATCCAATCTCCTGAAGATATCTACACAAAAATCACACGAAAACCACATATATATGAAACATTCTGCCCAATACAGTCCCAAGGTTGTAAGAATAGGATTGTTCCATTTCCACACTGATTGTCATACAAGGCAACCAAATCTGCACTTAGTTTTCTTTTTGTTTATGTTGTGTTAATAGTATCTTTAGGTTTACTGACGCATAAATGTGTTTGTTGTCTTAGGTTCTCTTTCTTCAGTACCAAGGTATGGCTCAGTTTTAAGTGACTATGTCGTATTTTATGGGGATACTTTAATTATTAGTTTCAACAGTACAGAGTCAGTCTGGCACTATTATTTGTAGCGAGAAGCAGGGAAAATGTGCAGATAGAATGCGAGTGTCTTCTCCTAATCCAAATTTGCTAGTTGCTATCGGCAAGGTCAAGCAGGCACTCAAACCTTACTCCAACAAAATCTTCCATTTCTTAACAGAGGTGCCGGCTAATACAGGTGGTCCTGCATTACCTATACATATAAAAACACAAGTGCATAACGCTGGTGTGGCCTGGACGTGGCTATCTCCTGCACTAGACGGCTCCAGTGCCCAGTGCCCGGCTTGGCACCAGCAGCGGCACAATGTCTCCGGCCGCAGCCAGAGATCGCAGCAAACTGTGGCAGTTATCTTACGCTGGTCCAGGCCATGTGACTTAAAACTGAAAACTATAGGTGGTGGAGGAGAATGACATACACAGAAGTTAGTGAGTTAGTTGGAGTTTAACGTCCCCTTTCAGCACAAATATGGCTATATCAGAGACGAAACATACACAGAAATACACGGCCTGAAGACACATACTGTCGTAGAAGCTGACGTCCGTTCTTCCATGAGTTGTCGCTCGTGTGACTGACAAAGTCGCCGTTCACGCGATCATCTATCAATCAACAGAACAATTCGTCTTACAAACTGTCATTACGCACACAATAATGACGGTGAGCTGGTGTGTCCGACAGTGCTTGGGAATATCATAATTTTGCTCAAATCAACCTGCAAACTTTACAAGAACGAGTCAATGGAATTCCAGGAGTTTCTAGTACCAGTATCGTTTTCAAGTACTTTCAAAGCCTTTAATTTTCGAATAATCCAGTACTTTCATAGACTTTCAAACCACTAGTTCATGAGATAAACTGTCATTATGCATACCGTAAACACTGCCAGTGACAGAGATACAGAAGTTAACTACTTAAGTTTATATGCCACAATGCATAAAATGACAAATTAATTTTGACAGTGGTCTAATGTTAATCCCCAATTATATATTTGTATTCTGTTTGTTACTCTGCCACCAGTGCAGGGGTGTGGTCAGTGTCTGTATGTCTGTTCGCAAGGATATCTGAAAAAATAAACATTTCTAAATTTTACAACATTTTCTGCATGTTACCTGTGGCCGTGGCTCGGCCGTTCTCTGACAACAGTGCAGGACTTTATACTTCTGGTTTTGTGGATGATGTCACATTTTCACATAATGCACCCAACTGGGTAGAATCAAACACAATGTTGTTTTGTCAAGTTTGTCTGGTGGTGGCCATGGAGGCAAAGTTGCTGACTACAACTGCCTTGTTGTCAAATGACAATGGTAAAGTCAATAGGATGACTGAATGCTTACAACCTGGTGTTACTGTCCCAGCCTTAACACTGGTACCAAGTACCATATTATATTGCTTAGTGGCACAGGAATAAGAAACAACATGCCCAAATATCATGCAGCAGTGGACACACTGGCACTGACCAACTGACCAAAAACTGACCACAAATCTGATGTCTAACCTACGCCTGAAACACTGTACAGTTACACATTCCTACTGCACGAGTTAAGTTTCAACCACAGTTCTGCAATTGACAGTAGGCAACTGTTAACTGTCCTAGGAAAAAAAATCCCATGAAATTCAATGCAGCATACCTGTCAACTCCTTTTCAAATTTTGGTGGAATCATATCTCCTTGTTCTAGTTCTGTTCCATACTTCAGTCTGTGGTATTTACATCTGTGATATACAAATAAGACGATTAACAGTTCTACATATTTACTGAAATCACAGCAGAAATGCACAGTACAAAACAGAGACGTCACTAATTCAACAAATTACTTAGACAACTTAAATAAACTCCTGATAAACTAACACAAAACTGCCATTCAAAGGTTTATTTCTTTCATAAAACAAATTAGCCTCGTATGGGACTGGCGGCCGACTCCTACTTACTGCCAACTTCAAAGTCACGTGACACAAAAACTAGGTCAAAAATTAGCAATCTGGCCCGCTAAGCTTTAGGTATTGCCCCTAATGTAAGAATCCGTGGTCATTTGCCAGCCACCGTTATAAATAGGGGAGGAGATAGCCTTTGAAAATGGCCGAATTTCAGACTTTAAAGGGCTCATGACCTTGACGTTGACCTTGGATCGGGCCATACTGCATACCGTCATGCATCACTCGTCGACCTCTACCTACATAGCAAATGTCATTGGATTGAAATCAAATAAACTTTTTGTGGATGGACAGACGAACGTACGGGTAGATGGACATTTGAGACCCACTTTATTAGGTCGACTCGAAGGAGTCGACCTAAAAATAATGAACAGTTTTTGCATTTCAGTGCAAAAAAGATTTTTATTTTTGATAAAAGCAGATACGATACAATACGGGATATTTACATGCGCTCAAAAGCTGACTTTTAGCCTGAAAAAAGAAACATGCGGGATAGCGAACGTGTAGTAACTTATTGTTGTCAAACAGGCAAATAATGCAAGTCATTACAGAAGCTGACTGGACTATTGACTTAGCTTCACACGGCGGCATCATCGGCATGCGTGCTCGCGGCCACAACATAGTAAGCCTGGGAACCGGGCAATTAGTGTCACTTCGCACGTCTGGCAATATACTGAATGGATTTTGATTACCGATTAAGGCGTTTCTTAATCGATGATCGCTTCCATCGATCTATTATCCATTAACAGACAACTGATTTACAACCCACTTACCAATTCACTTTTTACTCTGGGATGCAAACGAGCAAGTTTGGGAATGTCATAATTCCAGAACTTTCAAAGAATGAATCAACGGAATTCTAGGATTTTCAAATACCAGGTACTTTCAAAAATTCACTACATTGACGGACGTACAATGAACCATGGACACACAGATACACATACACCTGAGCGGTTGCTCTACTTGGACGACTAACAAGTTGACACACCTCTCCTGCCGCAGAGCAAACTCCAGCATCTTGATTCGCCTTACTAGATCACACTTCAGATTCTCTTGCCCTTTCCGTTCACCCTGAAGAAATGCTATCTTCGCCTGACATAAAAAGAAACATTACCTAGTTCAATTCCACTGAAACAAAGACAATTCACATAAGCAACAAGACAGCCATACCAGAAGCGCAACCTATGCATGCATATGCATTGCTGTGATCCAGTTCAACAGCACTTTTCTGTCACTCTCTCACAAGATTCATTATCATCATCATCATCAATTATTATTATTATTATTATGGGCTGTTTTCGAGCCGCATTACAGCAATATCTAGATATGGCCTATTGCTACATATGGAACAGTGTAGTCTGTATGTCTGCTGGTAACATTCGTGAGCCCTGCAAAAATGACTGAAACAATCGAGATGCGGTTTAGTCAGGGCAGGCAAAATGGGTAGGCGAGGCAGGCACAGGTTATATGAGGCACCATGCATGAAGTGTCTTGCAAAATACACTTCATTTCAGGCTGTATAATACATTCTGATTACGATACTGGTACCATTATATTCCTCCATAAATAAATATTGGGTATATCTCACAGATATACTGTATTATAACGGCTACAGATATGATTGACTACTAAGTCAGCTGAACATTGTCTAGGTCCCCCTACACCTGCTTTCTTTGGGTCTGGGTTTGGCAGGTTGAGTTATTTAGTTTCCACTACTGTAATCTATTACCGAATCTCTTTCCAAACAGACGAATGACATAACATCGTGTTACAATATAATTACAGGTTTGCAGTAAATGGCCAAATAAACTGGCAGCATACCATATCCAAGTAATGTGTAGTTGTGACGAATACACAGTTCTTGGATATGATATGGTCAAAAGGTCAAAATTATTGTCAAATAAGCACTGTTTTCACATATCTTGCACTGCACTGACTTGTCTACACTGGTACTCCGTGAGTTCGTGGTTGTTGTGTTGAAAAAAAAAGAAAACATTGTCAGGTATGAAACGCCGATAGCGCCATGGTATTTTGGTTGGTCAGGTGCAGCCAGTAATATGTACTAAACTTTAGCTGAAGAAAAACTAACCACAAACATAAACTTATAACATATATGGCTGTAATTTGGATCAGATTTCGTCACACCAATAAATCTTGAAAACACAACGCATACAACCACAGCGACCTGAAGTTCGGCTCTGTCAACTTCCCACTGTGCACGATCCATTTCGAAACGCGCCCATTCGGTCTGCAGATAATGAAGAATGCCCGGTATTGTGTATTGTGGCGCTGGCATTTGATCGTCTTGCCGCTTGTTTCCATTCATCGTGACAGCCAAAGCGTTGAACTGTTCCGTAGAATTATCCATCGCGACGTTATCTTTTGTCATTTAATACACAATTGTGTTAAACCGCTCATGCACTCAAGGCAGAAATATAAAATCACTAGTAATGCAGTCGTACGATCCCACTATATCTCGTAGAATTGTTTTATGTAAACAAACAATATTAAGGTTAAGTCTTATTCTACAACACAGCCTCTCGCTGCTAAATATTCATACATTATGTATAGTGTGATTGACAGTTCGGATACTTCGTTTGCATATACAGAGAATATATAATAC
>Ga0209780_1002030_pt1 | contig 14027 bp, 9 predicted proteins | sample WorMetexBAHAMAS2_FD_187384 | JGI IMG/M metagenome (GOLD analysis project Ga0209780, IMG submission 187384) | Marine gutless worms symbiont microbial communities from Max Planck institute for Marine Microbiology, Germany - Inanidrilus exumae... | ecosystem: Host-associated > Annelida > Digestive... | reverse complement strand
CTCCTCAGGAATCCGAAGCAGTTGTTCGCGTAAGCCCGACAAAGAATTCGGAGGTCGTTCGGCCGTAACCACCCTTTATAATTTGGCTTGGAACTCGTCCGTTCGTTGCGTTCGGTCGCTTCGATTCCAGGAGTTCCCGAACGCCAGTGTTCGTCTCCGTAGGAAATACGAAGCAGGCCGAACTAATTCGGTCTGAGTCGTTCGGTCTGTCGTGTTCGGTCTGAGGTGTTTGGTCTCGTTAGTTCGGACTCGGTAGTTTGGTAGTTCGGTCTGGGTAGTTCGTCTGGGCAGTTCGGTCTAGGTAGTTTGTTCTAGGTAGTCCGGACTGGATAGTTCGCCTATGGGAGTTCGGACTGAGGTGTTCGGTTTATCGTCCGGGCAGTTCGGTCTAGGTAGATCGTTCTAGGTAGTTCGGACTATGGGAGTTCGGACTGGATAGTTCGTCTGGGGTGTTCGGTCTGAGTCGTTCGTATACGGACGAGTGATGTGTCCGGCGAGCTCTACTCAACCAGACTGTCGAACTCTGGTTACTGGTTACTGGTGTTTAACGTCGCTTAACATAGCAGAGATGATCAGCGACTGTCGAACTCGACGAAAATTGCTGCTTTTATACGGATCTGCTAAGGCCTGTGGGTCACGTGACATAGCTCGAGTGCAGTGACTAGTCGATGCATGCGGGCTATCGCAGCTGTGACTACAAGGAAGTTATGGAATGCCTTACGCGTCTTAAAATATTTGCTAAGGTTTTTTGCGGGTTAACTATAATATTTCTTACGATGAATAATTTAATAGTTTTTCAGGGGATTTAATTAGAATTTAATTAATTTATAATTACGCTACAGTAATAAATATAAAACCAAGAATCTTGGTGTTTTAAATAATGTCATGTTCATCGGTGAACCAGTTGGTTCTAATAGAAGCCGGGTCTTTAATACAAGCCCAAGGCGGGTCTCTAATAGAAGCCGGGGGGTCTGACACTATTGTTCTAATAGAAGCCGGGGGCTTCTATTAGAGGAAATACGGTAAGTTTAATGTTCTGTCAATACCGAGGACTGACTGGTGCGCTGCTGTACGGATTTTCTTCAAGTCGTTGATCTGTCGACTGTCGGTCATCTTTAATACAGGCACGGTGGAAGAAAAGTCTATTTTTACCGAGTTATAAGTTGGCAGAACGGTAATTGGGTCTGAGTATAACTTCTTTGACTAGTTTCGGTAGCTTTCGGTATGTACAACAAGCGCATGTAAATATTCTAGGTTAGATCATGGCGCCGTTAGAGACGAATGGTTTTTGGGGAAAACCGACAGCAACTATAGATTGGTGCGAAGCGAATTATGAAGTCACCTATTTTATTGCCGAGTTTTGTAAGTTAGATGTTAGTGTCACTTAGTTATCGTGGTCAGGCAAACCAAAACGGTTACTGGGCATCTCGCGGACAAACCGACCAGGCCTGGGCGTTGTCCTGAAATTTCTAAAATTTTTATAATTATCTTGAAATGTCTCGAAAGTCATTTTATGTCCTGAATTCCTTACAGATGTCCTGAAATCTGTCAAAACACCCGTAAGTTGTGCAGCAGTGCATCTGTAGGTCACTGCTTGAATATATGGTAAACTGGATCTGGATCTGGATAAGTAAGTAGCAACGTCCTTCGAAGGATAATTTGCTACTGGCGGGATCTTGGCCACGGTGATCAGCAACGGCGAAAGCAGGTGCGTAGATTTGAAACTGGAAACGAATGTGCAGTATAACAAGTGCACACTATATACATGGTACAGGATGCAGATGGTCAGAACTGCAGATGTCGGCTTATATGTCGCTTGAATATATCGAACGAGTCCGCCTCCGCAACTGCTTGTGGAAGAGCATTCCAGGCTGGAATGGTCCGAGGAAGAAACGCATACTTAAATGCGTCAACAGTAGGTTGGAAACGCTGGAATTGTCTGGGATGACTTCTTGCTGAATTTTGCGGACGTGGTACAAGATGGTACTCCTGTGGAACTTTAACCCGTCCATTTGTGATCTTGTACATCATGGTCAGTCTGCTGTGGAGTCTACATCGGCTCTATTGCTCTTCACTGTCGCTGGCTTCAGTTTTTGGCGTCCAGTTACACCAAGGCATTAAATTTGGGCATCCACTCCCACTGAGTATTTTATACCAACGTTTGTACAGACAATTATTATTATTATGTAACTTAAATATAGTGCACAAGTTCACAAGTGCTCACAACTCACGAGCGATTTAGAGATGCAAAGGCCTACAGTTCCTGTACTGTTATTAAAAACATCGAGATTTTCAAAGTCGGATTATGACTGAGAATGAACATTGTTTGTTGCTCCGTGTGCGACATACTTATGCTAATTATGCCGGACTATTCATTTTTTCATGTTCATTGGATGCCAGGCATGCCAGAATTCAGCATCGCCGGGACTCCCACTAATGGGAACCCTGCATGCCATGATAACTGTCCTGTTATATATGAAAGTGTCAATGTATACAGCACTTAAACATTGATTATATCAAAATGTTAGATTTGGATAGGCCAGTTTATTATGCTGTTTAGTCAAAAATAGCATTGATACAACTGTAGTTTCAACATAGCACACTGTATCATGTTGTTTATAAATCAGTTTCTGATTGGTTTCTCAGCAGTTATTTGGTTAAAATACATTGTAAGGATTTATTACTGCATATATCATCTGTGGTGGAGTTAAACGCAGTTTTCTAATGGTAAACATGCACTTGGTTATATTTGAGAGTAACTAGAGAAATGTGCAGTCGTATTGACATGCAGTTCCACGCTGCTCCACATCCTGGCCCATCCTCACCGCAAAGCTTAAAACCCTAACCCGACGGTTAAGGTTAGGATTTGACCTTTTGACCTCAGGGTCAGTGCATGCTGAGGTCATGCCATGGACTATATGTCTACCGACTTTGATTGATAACTCAAGACAATTTTCTTTTAGAGTGTGGACGAACAGACAGACAGACATGACTGAACACCATACCCCACACTGGCGGCTAGCCAAAACATCTGCGGCTGTAAATACAGTAAACAATGATTTTGAAGAGATGCAAACTTTGGCAAAATGGCAACTCTGTGTGTTTTCAGTTTGTAAAAAGTCGAGAGCTGTCATTATTTGGTCACATTTCTGTGGTGTACTGGGATAAAACCTGTAAATTCGAAGACAATTTCTACTGTAATATGCAGCCTGTCACTTCTTCCCTGACATATGATAATATTGAAGACTTGAAGCAAAGGCTAATTACTTAGTTTATGGACAGCAGTTCAGTTTTGTGACTCTGTGCAACAGTATGTTAATTTACTTGATTGCAGGGAATACAATCAGCAATGTGTTTATGATAATACCACCACTAGTTGCTGCTGCTGCTGCAGTACTGGACGGCCAGGAGCTACGATTTGTCTGCTGTCACACTATGTTGATGAGTATGTAAAAACTATGTATCATTGGAACCTGTTTTTAAATTGTCATTTTTACTTTATTAATTTTTTATGTACTGCTGTTTTTGAGGTCGAGGTCGACTCTTCAGAGTCGACCTAATAAAGCCGGTCTCAAATGTTTTTTGTCCATGCATATCATATGTACATGTATACATATGTACTAATGTACATATGAAATTTGGCACGTAGGTAGAGGTCGACGAGTGATACACAACAGTATGCAGTATGACCTGATCCAAGTTGGAAATTCGGCCATTTTTAGGTCGACTTCCAAACTTTGGAAGTCGACCTAATAATATGGGTGTCAAATTTCCGTCCGTGTGTTCGTCCATCCACAGAAAGTTTCTTCGATTTCGATGAAATTTGGTATACAGGTAGTACTCAATGACAGATGAAAAAGGTAATGACCATGCCCAGGTCCAAGGTCAAGGTCAGAAGCCCATGAAAGTCGGAAATACGACCATTTTTAAACTATCTCCTCCCCCATTTATAATGGGGGCTGGCAAATGACCACGGATTCTTAAATTAGGGGGCAATATCTAAAATTGAACCCGTCAGATTTTTGAAATTTGTCCTCGTTTTTCGTCACGTGACCTCTGAACTCTGCTCCTAACCACGTCTGACAAGTTATTTTCTTAAGTTTATGCGATCTTTATCAAACTTGGTATACAGGTAGTACTCGATGAGAGATGCACAGCGGTATGACCTTGACCCGTATCCAAGGTCAAGGCCAAGGTCACAGGGACCCGAAAGCCCTAGCGGAAGTCGACTGTCAGTCCCCGTACGGGGCTAATTTTTAAAAGCTATCTCCTCTGCCATTAAAAATGGGAGCTGGCAACTGACCATTGATTCCTAAACTAGGGCACACTAGCTAAATTTGATCGAGCCAGATTTTTGATATTTGGCCTAGTTTTTGTCATGTTGCAAAGAGTCGACCGTCTTGAGCTATTTTTTGCAGTTGTTCAGAAAGTTAATTAAATATTTTTGACATATTTTTTCAACAGTTGTTTTTAATGTGTGTTAAATATCTGCTGTTTTTTGTTAGTTATAGGCATTGGTTCGTGGTGTTTTCATGGAACATTACTGTATGAAATGCAGGTAAAGCTTATTTTAGCACTACCCTGTATTTTGACCGAGATTTAAACAAGTACGTCAGTGGTGGACCTATATCCACACATGCCGATCCTACATCCACACGCCGCTTGATATTCAACAAATGGAGCCTCTCTTGCGTGACGTTTACGTCGGCGCATCTCTATGCTAATGTTAACATGTGGGTAGGCGTGGCCCGTGCGCTTGCCGATTCATCCGATTTGTGGCTTCTGGGGAGCAAAGTTCGCAAAAATGTGTGATTCCCTGCCTTAGATGTCGATAGACTGCCAAGCAAAATTATTTGATGACGCTAGCTTTAACCTCGGTGAAGAAATCCGTAACATACAAACACACACACACAAATTACAAAAAAAAACAAACAGTAAACGATACATCCATACCTTGCCTATCATAATAATCAATTATTCTGTTTATTGATGGCACAGACCAAAAAATGTGTTTGAAACGTGGTGGATGGTGCTTTTTTAGTATCGCACTATAAGTTGCTGCAAATAGAATCCAAGAAGTCTGTCAACTAGAAAGACTTCAACCAAGATTGCACCAGCTACCTTAGCAACATTTTAAGGCAACTTTAGTAATATTATGGCTAAAAAAATCTTCGGCTGGTTATTATTTATTTACATATTCAAATTCGGGTTTGTTTTTTTTAGCCATGGTCAGCTACACCAGCAGTTGCTGAGGTCTTGTTTTTCCTCCTCTGACCTTGACCTGTGACTGACCTTCACACTTAACCTGTACAGTGTCGAGATGAAGTTCGAGATGAAGTAGCATACCAAATATGTAGGCCAAAGGTTGTTTTGTTCAAAAGTTATTTTCTGAACATACGGACACAGTGGGCCGGTTGCTGTATCTGGACCACTAATGTGGTTGCCAACAATTATATTGCCGTACTCAGTGAAGTGCTACTTGTTGTTTGCAGTTACTGGATGAGTTGCCAATGATATGGGGTACAGCATTTCTTATTTACTCATTGTAAGTTATAATCATTACACAAATTTAATTACCTGTTCACAGTCATTATTTTTGGTTATATATATTTTTCAGTTTAATTTTTTTATTTATGTGAAATTCTTACGTTTGTTAATTTGGTTGAACATAGCAGTGAAATTTGATAATAACAGTCAACAGTCTGAGGAGTATAATTCCACAAGCATATGTCATTTTTGCAAAGTAAGATGCACACTACACTGCAAGATGAGGCATGTCACTATTGACAAATCTGTTATCTTACCTGCACCTGGACAGACACGGTTCCCGATATACTTGCTCGTATTCAGCATCAGTTTTACGTTTGTAAATACAAAATTTGAATTATGTACGTCAAGCAAACATGGCTTTATTAAACGTTGAATAACTGGTTGTTGACCAATATCATCCCCCCAGTGTATATCCAACAACATTGGTTGGAACTTTAATATGTAAGCACTGTTGAATTATCACACCCCACGTGGCGTTGTTCTTGTTAGATAATGTCTTTCAATTATTGCCATCACAGTGTGTTTCTGTTAGGAGACACCCTTGTCACCGCTGCACTTGTCTTGACAGCTGACTTGGCAATAGACGTTTATAAAAACCTAAACCGTGATTGCCATCTTTGTGCCTTTGCCACCAAACAGTGTCGTTTATCCATTCGTTCATTCTTCCGAACAGATCTTATTACCACAATATCTCATGAATGGCTTAAGCAATCTCAATGAAACTCGCATACAATATTCAGTAGCCCCCTACAGATAGTCTGATTAGATTCTGGAGGTCAATGTCACCGCAGGCAGTCGAGGTGAAATCTGTGAACACCATATTTCATGAACTACTACAGCAATCACGATACAACTTACAGGGAATAGTCACTATCCCCCACTGATGACCTTTTTAGATTTTGGAGGTCAGAGGTCAAGGTCACAGCAGGCCTTCGAGGTAAGACATCCACGTCGACTCTGGGACGTTGAAGTCCGTCTTCTAGTTTGACCCACAATGAAAATTTTGGAACCGTAACAACACTGTTTAATAGTTATTGCAATTGCTTTCATGGAAACTGACTCCACATGAAACAAGGCAATCGAAGATATCAGACTTCGCTTGCGGTGTGCAATCCCCCCATTCGTGGGTGATAATAGACTCGTCCCACTTGCAGTCAAGCGTCTGCCCATATCTGGTCCACTATAGTGCTCAGCGGGTCAATTCGCCCATAACTCTATATACTTACTGAAGCTAAGTCCCATTAATGCTAAATTACCTTTGCTTTCCTACGTCCATGCATCATAGTATATTTGTTTCTCGGCCAACGTTCACCGTTACCATGGTAACAATAGCTACAGCCACCTGCATTTCTGTAATTCTTTTCATTAATCATCAAATTTATCTGTTCCTCTTTTACTGTAGTTTGCAAGTAATTTTAAAATAGTTAGTCAAAATTATGCCCTTTAGTAGTGGGAAATTGAATTCTGTTTGACTTTACGGTAAATAAATAAATTTAAGCGAAATGAGTCATTCGTTGTGAAATTCATATTGCTACAATGCATTGTCAGTGGGGAAAAAACCCCAGAATTGCCCCATTCCCCTTGGGATTTTGTCACCCTGCCGGACGAGGACCGAGCCATGGCCATAGGCAACATGGACAAAAAATTTGGTACAGATCGTGCGTGTGGTTCCAGAGATATCCTCACAGACAGACAGACAGACACACTCATTACAATACTTCGCAACCGCTCCCGCAGGCGAAGTAATCATGTGGTGTACATCAAGACTTTACGAATGTAGATTAAGACTTTATGAATGTTGTGGATTCATGTTTACAGTGTCGAGGTGGACAGCATGAAGGGAAAACATAACTTTGTCTTGACCATTCTTCTGTTGATCTACTGCTCTGCTGTCACTATTGTAAGTCGACAACAGCAGTTACTGTTTGTTTTCATGCGGGAATGTGTCCTGTTTGAACATTGTATTATTATTGAGCTATTTGGTCTCATGGCCGCCAGTTTGAAATAAACACTTACTTACTTACTTCCTGTGCTCAGTGCTGGAAATGTGTCATCTCTTGTTAGCTGTATGAAGTTGTTACCCGCACGAAGCTTTGCTAGCACAGTATATGCCTGGCTCTATGCATCCGCCCATCTGTGTCTGTCCGTCACATGCCAGTGTTCTACCAAACGGCTAAACATAGGATCATGAAAACAGAGACTCTAGTTTATGCTGCAAAAGATGTTGGTGCAAATTCTGTTTTGATCGTCCCCAGCATGGGCGCCAAATGCAGGTGGGATACGTAAAAATTGCATTTTTCGAACAGTTGAGAAGTCTTCAGCTCATATGCTTTATTGCTGAAAATTTGTGTCCATCTGCCACAGTGGTCCACGTCCATGACAGTGAGCTGGCGGAGGAATATACGGTACATCAACAACTTTGGTCGTCGACAAAGTTTGTTTATAGCATGTACGGCTCACTTCAGCGTTAGATTTATATATATGTGACACAGAGTCATCGCATGCTGATTGTGCAAAGCTGAATCTATTGCAACGATGTGTGTACAAACCATGCAGTTAGCAGAGTAAAACGTAACAGTTGCTGAAAGTGCTCCTCAGGCTGACACATTATTTGTACTACAGCTGATATCATTTCAACTGACATAGAGCATCGCACGGGTCTCTCGGCGATAGCTGGGCCTCTTGTCAGTCTACATGAGCTACTATGATTCTCTTACCATGTCACAGATTAATGTTGTGAACAGTCATTCATTGAAGGTCTGGTGGTAACGTACCTTACTACAGTGTAAGGGCTTTCGGGATCAAACCCCACTGTGGCCACTTGTACTTATCATGACAACCACTGTGATATACAACATTGGGGTGGCGCCATCTGGTGATTGCTTTTGAAGGATAGGTGTAATTTGCAGGTAAAACTGTGTCTCAGTGCTTTGATATGTGTAGTATAAATGGCGCTATATAAATACTCTTCTTTCCTTTGGGCACGGGTTGCACATCCTTACTGGGACAGTAAAAGAGTATCAGCTCTTAGGCTGAGTAATAATAATAAATGTCGATGGTGGGTGTAGGACACTAGTACCCTATAAGTTGACACACAGTTCACGTCAGTGGGCTTAGTGTGAGGGTGGTCTGAGATCATCCGTGTTAACTTGGCACACGTTTAATGAACTGGGTGTTTTTTCACAGTGGATGGCCCAATGTGAGTTCCACGGGTACGTCGGTTTGTCCTGACAGTTGTTACCACGATTTTTCTTTTTTAATTATCTTACCGCAAGAATTAATACTCATTAAATCTTGGTGTTTATAGTATAATTCTACCGTGAAGGCGCGGTATGACCTAAATTGTGTTAAAAGCGCCGTTAAACTCCAACCAACCAACCAACCATCTTGTAACGTTTTGAACAGTCTTGGTGAGATTTGTAGTGAATATTCTTTAGCCTCTAATGATGACCTGATTAGATTCTGGAGGTCAAAGGTCAAGGACACAACAGGCAGTCAAAGTCAAAACTTGTGAACATCATATCTCATGAACGGCTTGAGCAATCATGATGAAACTTGGGTATATTCACTGGCCCCTATTGATGACCTGCTGAGATTGTGGAGGTCATAGGTCAAGGTCATAGCAGGCCATCAAGGTAGCAAAGGCATCCACGTAAACGCTGGGGCGTCTAGTTTGCTTATTTTGTTGCTTTTATTGTGTTCAGTTTGGTTTCTTTGATTAGCTAGGAAGAATGTCTGTGAAATGAGCTATTAATGTTTCAAGTGTGAAGTAAAACCTTAATTCATTCCATCAAGCTCTCATTCTTACTGCATATCACATGAGCGATGCAGTCTGATGGGTTTTTATCATGCATAGTTTCATACTGTGCATTTCATAATGCATTGTGTGATTAAATGTGTGCTTTGTCTCAAAAACTGCCGAATTTTATCAGGTTTTTAAATTACTATACGTGTATTTTTTATTTCTTTAAATATTGTAGGTATATTTAATGGTCAGAGATCCGCTCTTTCATGAGGTAAGTGAAAATAGTTTGCGACTATGCATGCAGGGTGGTGCATGGCTACTGTGAGTTAAAAAGGTGTCAGACAATTCACAAGGTAGTGTAGCGACACATCTAATGTATAAAAAAGGTAAAGGCTTCCCATACTTATTACCGAGCATTGAGCCCGGAGCTGATCCTAGTGTATAGGCAATCAGCCTGCAGGTGACTATAAGTTATCCGCATGGCGGTAGGCTGCCATTACTTGCCGCCAGACCTGCGGTTACCTTCCCAGCCACAGAGCATCACCGCCCCCTTGGCCTGGCCGGTACCAAGTTATACTGCTTGGTGACGGAGGCACATAGGTGTGAACAACTTGCCTAAGGTTGTATGCAGCTTTTGTCCATGCAGCTTTTGTCCGGAGTAGGATTTGAACCCATGACCTGTTGATCGCAAGTCCAACACTACCCGTCGCGCCATCGCGCCACCTCATCTAATGTATGGCTAGTCTTTATAGATGACTGATGCAAGTTTACTGACGTCTCTTGGTGGTGAACAGTTGTGAAAATCATTGGGCATTGGTGAGAGTATGAACGGCTGCACCTTGTTGTCTTGCAATGGCCATTAGCCCAGTATACACATACATATTGTGCAAAGTTAACTGATGAAGATTTGTCACGTTGTTTAAATAAAATTGGCTCAGTAGGTTTAAGAAAAGCTTAGCGCTAGAGCAGCGGTCTGATTATAACTTCTGCAAAATGTTTACATTTTCTTGCTAAATCGGTGTATAGTAGCAGACACTCTGCCTCATTGCTATGCAAAAGTCATGTCATATGGGATCACACAGTGTTACCTGCCACCCGGCAGAGGTGAGAATCCTGCCTTTACCCCAGCCAAGGCAGGTACTCAATTTAGCAACCCCAGAGGGATGCAAGGCTGAGTTGACCTATGTTACGTGAAAGCGGACTGGCTGGGAATTGAACCCGCGACCTATAAATCACGAATGCAACGCCCTGTCGCAGCGCCATCACGCAACGTAGATATGCATACATACATTCACATATTTATAAACGCCAGAAATTGTCAAAACGAATTTGAAACGCTGGCACAGGGTGACAAAACAGAAAAGACAGACTGGAATAGATGTGATTTTAGTTGAGTGATCTTGAAGGTAATTTCATTTATTGCAAACCGTTTTAAATGCAATCTGTCGTACACTTGTGCGGCAGTTGATCTGTGCTGCTAATGTGGAGCAGTGATTATGATGGCTAAGTTTCTTATACTGCTGCTTGATACGTTGCAGTGTGCCTATGCACTTATGGTTGTTACAATCTTCGGATCATCACTGCGAATTATGTGGTTTGTGATTTTGTGACTATATTTTTAACAGTTCGTACTTTGCCCGCGGAAGTGGTGGCAAAGTCGAACCACATGCTCGATCTACACCAAATGTTTGGTCTATGTTGCATATTGCACTGGCTCAGTCTTCTTCCAGCGGGGTGACGTTTTGCCACGGAACCATGTATTAGATGGGGATGTAGATTTGCCATAGGGGAAGGGGCAATGTTTGGGGGTTCAAAAGCATTGGCAGTCTTTGCTGCACCGGTTACAGAAGCACCACTGCAAAAGGGATCATTCAATCGCCAATAACATCATGCAGCAGAAGGGATCATTCAGTATGCCAGGCAAGCACAAATAGTATTTTCAAAATGCAGTGTATGGCTGTTAGTGGTACGAATATCACTACGGAGGACCGATACCGATTTGGTTTAAATTTACTTCTGTAATGTAAATTTGGACGTAATTCAATTTCCTATTATTAAAGGGCATAACTGTGACTAACTATTTCGAAATCACTTGCAAACTAAACTAAAAGAGGAACGGAGAAATTTGCCAATTAATGGCAAGAATTATAGAAACGCACGATGCCGTTGTCATTATTACTATGGTAACAGTGTACGTGGCCGAAGAAAGTAATATATATTGATGCATCGACATATGAAAGCGAAGTTAATTTAGCATTAGTGGGACTTAGGTTAAGGAAGTATAAAGAGTTAAGGGTGCGATTGCACACCGTGGCCGAAGTCTGATGTCCAGAATTGCTTTGTTATCTTTGTTTTGTATTTGCTACTGTTACGTCATTTTAAGTTCATTTTGTTTGCACTACTAGTTTCATTTTGTTGATTTTTACCATAAATTACTACTAATGTAATTGAATTTATTTGTTGAATTTAAATACCACCTCTGTGAAGAAAGGAAGTAATTAGATCGGTTATGTTTTTCTGTATATCTGTGTGTTTGGAGATCACTCAAAAGGTTGTGAAATGCTGGAAAGGGAATTTATGTCTAGGTTTAGATTTTGGAGATGATCGCCAACCATGATCGGTTTTGATTTTTTAGCAGAACTGAAACTAGTGAAGACATCTGCATGATGTCGGAACGTGATGTGTTGACATCCCAATGACCTTAGACACCAGGACACATCAAAAACAGATGGATTTTGTCAGATTTTTGGATGAATACTGCAAGAGTGTCTAAACAGATGGAGCTGGTTTTGGAATTGAGGCTATGCTTAATATTGGCTGTATTATGTTAGGTGGGGTTTAAGTCTCCCAAATAATTTTATTTCCCATAATCTTGCCCAGAATTTGGAACTTCACATTTGTGGCATTTTTTATCACGGTACAGCTGTTGTCAGTAATGTGACATTTGGGAAATTTTTGTGGAACCTGCAAGCCTGATGTGGTGTATCTCCAGACAGTAGTTCAACAATACCAATATTGTATACGTTTTTCTACAGGAATTAAAACTACAATGCAAATAAAAGTAGTTGCTGTAGGACTAATTAATTCATCGGCCTTCGATAATGTAGAAAATGGCTTACATCCTTAAAATTTGGCTTCATTTGCTTTATATTTATTTACTGTTGCAAATAGCGTATTTTTGTGCAAAAGTGGGAAAAATTTAGGTTTACAGTTAGGGTTAGTACGGTTAGGGTTAGTTGCTGGTATTTGCCACAGTGGCATAGTGATGAAGACCGATAGTGGCCGATATGCAGTGCTACAATTATTTCCACTTGTTTCACCTTTGTTTTTTGGGATACATTTGTTATCTGTTTTAATTACTGTATTTTGCAGGAAATATGTCCATAAGTTGCATCTGTTCGTGTTGTCAATTGTCCTATATGGAGTTGGATTCATTTTTTGGAATATTGACAACATTTTCTGTGATGACCTGCGGTACTGTTTCTTGTTGATTTATTATCGATCATTGGCATTGTTCTACTAAGAATTTCCTGTTAGTTTTCACTGTCTTTGGAGTTTGTAACCAATCCTGCTACTGCTAGGATGAACGTGGACCAGAGAAGAGTTGATGGGACTTTCGAAGTGATCTGGAGTATATTCTGGGTATTTGTAGATAGTCCAATATTGGGTTGATGTGTAAAGTGAAAACAGTGAAATTGTAGCTGGGAAAACTGATTACGGTGCAGAGCAAGAATATTTAGTCCGACGTACCGGGTAGGGGCGACCTGCTTTCGTGGCCGAATGGTTAACGCACTCGGCCGCCATGTGCAGTAGAGCGTGACGCGCTCAGTGGCCGGGTTCGACTCGGCCCGGGAGCATCCGTCTACCAAAGAATTATTTCTAATGATTCCTATGCACATGATGAACAGGGAGATAATCCCGGGCACGTAAGAGGGCTCGACGGTGTCCTCTATAAACTATGACCGTTGCTGATGCCTTGATTAGCAGCGTCAAGATATCAGTCGCGCCGACGTGAGAGCTGAAGCAGATAGGTGTGGCTAAGCCCACTGGCTAGGCACTGAAGAAGTGTCAGTCAGGTGGCCAGGCGCTGAAGAAGTGCCGGTCAGGGCTGGCACTGAATAAGTGCCAGTCCAGGCTTAGCCAGACAGTAGGCCACGCCTAGAGGGGGCGCGCTTAGAAATACCTGACAAGCTGCTCACGCCTACTTAACCCTTCCTTCACCCTACACAACTCGCACATACATTGGACCGACATTAAGGTCTTAGTGCTGGGGTCCAGAGTAGGCTGGACCCTTGCCCGCAATAACGAACGAACGACGCTCAAGAGGGTCGTACTGCGTCTGCGTGCCAAATTTTGTCGAAATCGCTCAAACCGCGGCTGAGATATGGCGATTTTTCAATTTTTCAAATGGCGGCCGTCCGCCATCTTGGATTTTTAGAAGTTGGAAATTTCAACTTCCGGTCCCATTTGGAGGCCCAATATGCGTCACAATATCAAATTTTGCGAAGATTGGTCAAACCGTTCCGGAGATATTGTCGATTTTCGATTTTTCAAGATGGCGGCCGTCCGCCATCTTGGATTGGTTTTACGCGTGTTGGGACCACCCATGAAGAGTACTTGGTGGTCTTTGTGACTGTGCAAAATTTGGTTGTAATCGGCGCAGTAATTTCGATAGTATGCAAATTTTAATATTTTGCACGTTAAGCTAGAAAATGCCTATTCACGCCCCCAA
>Ga0209780_1002029_pt1 | contig 14027 bp, 11 predicted proteins | sample WorMetexBAHAMAS2_FD_187384 | JGI IMG/M metagenome (GOLD analysis project Ga0209780, IMG submission 187384) | Marine gutless worms symbiont microbial communities from Max Planck institute for Marine Microbiology, Germany - Inanidrilus exumae... | ecosystem: Host-associated > Annelida > Digestive... | reverse complement strand
GTGTGACAGACTGTAACTTTAATATTGTAAGGTGCCCCTGTAACGGACTCTGCTCGTGAAGCGTCACCTTAATCTCTACATTGACATTACATTACATTACATTAGTGTATGATGCGTGAGTAGTGAAATGCCAGACCTGTGGTTATCTTCTCAGCCATAGAGATCTCAGTCCTTTGGCCGCACCAAATTACGCCGTTTGTCGACAGATGCACATCCAGAGTTGGATGAAAGTGGAACGATTGGGAGTCGAACTGGCGACCAAATGATTACAAATTCATTGGCCTGACGATTGCACCAGCACGCTGCATGTCAGGTTGAAAAGTGGCAAGTCAATTAATAGTGGAACATATGCAGATGTCATCCCAATAAAGCTGTTTTGATGCACACAATGTAGCGAAGAATATTTTTGTGACATTGTTCTTTTCATAGATTTCTGTGCTGTTGCCAGTAGGTTTTTGAGTTTTCTATTCTCTTAAATAGCTCACTTTATCCTATCTCCAGGCTGTTTTTGGCCGTTTCATGTTATTTTTTATCATATTATCACTCCTTATGTGTAATATCTTATTACATCTTGTAGGTTTGCTTTTCATTCTTCCCAAAAAACCCTTAACAAACCGTTATGGCATGACGTGGCTCCTTGGACATGTGTTTATGTGACATTGTTAGTTCGACTCCTCCGAGTCGACCTAGTAAAGTGGGTCTCAAATGTCCGTCCGTACGTCCGTCCGTCCACAAAACGTTTCTTCGATTTCAATGAAATTTGTTTTGCAGATAAAGGCCGCCGAGTGATGCATGACGGTATGCAGTATGACCCGATCCAAGGTCAAGGTCACGAGCTCTTGAAAGTCGGAAATTTGGCCATTTTGCAAAGGCTGTCTCCTCCCTCATTTATAATGGGGGCTGGCAAATTACCACGGATTCTTAAATTAGGGGACAATACCTAAAGCTTATCGGGGCCGGATTTTTATTTTTGTCCCAGTTTTTGTCGCGTGACTTTGAAGTTGCAGTAAGTAGGAGTCGACCATCAGTCTTGTGTGGGGCTAATGTATATCTGTTTATTTCATCCGGCTGGCCGTGCTCACTGCACAAAGTGATGCGCTGTTATTCTGCAGTACTCTCATCATCGGAACATCGCCACGTACTACGGTGCGTTCATCCGCAAGAGCATCAACGGCAAAGACGACCAACTGTGGCTCGTGATGGAGTTCTGTGGTGCTGGGTCGATAACGGAACTGATAAAGGCGATCCGCAGCAACTCGCTCAGCGTGGAGTGGATTGCGTACGTCTGTCGCGAGATTCTCCGCGGTCTCGCGCACCTCCATGGCAACCGTGTCATTCATCGAGACATCAAAGGTCAAAACGTTCTGCTGACGGACAATGCTGAAGTCAAGCTCGGTAAGTTAAGGGCTGTCTTAACGTGTGAAATGTAGATATAGCACTCATTTTCAGTTGCCTCTCATAGGCTGGGCAATCGTCTAATGCAGACTGGAAATGGCTTCAGATAAGCCGCAGCCGGAATGATTAAGACTCCATTACAAATCTGTTATGTCGTTAAGATCCTGCTGTAGGCATACGTGAGATAGTAGTACTGTATAAACATCTCCTGAAAGCTTAGCAGATATATTATTCTTCCAAAATATCCCTTAACAAACCGTTATTGCATAACATGGCTCCTCGGACATGGTGTTATGTGTATTGTTAACTTGTTTCGGCATTCATTATGTCTCACCTTGACTATTGTAATGCCCCATTGCACGTGCATTATGCTGTCTGCCACACTCAAAATTTGTACCTGTATTCTGCTGCCTGTTTTGCAATGCAGTGTTGAAGTAAGTAAGTGCGGTGGCGCAACGGGTAGAACATTGGACTTGCAATCAACAGGTCGTGGGCTCAAATCCTGCTCGGGGCAAAGCTGTGTAACAACCTTGGGCAAATTGTTCACACCTATGTGCCTCTGTCACCAAGCAGTATAGCTTGGTACCGGCCAAGGGACGGTGATTCTTTGCGGCTGGGAAGGTAACCGCAGGCCTCGCAGAAAGTAATGGCAGCCTACCGCCGGGTGGTTGACTTATAGTCACCTGCGGGCTGACTGTCTGTACACCGGGATCAGCTGCAGGTCCAACGCTCGGTAACGAGTATGGGAAGCCTTTACCTTTACGTTTTAAGTGCATGCATGTTATTGGCATTGTTTCACTAATAAATGCTGTGGAATGCAGTTGATTTCGGAGTCAGTGCACAGCTGGACAAAACCGTTGGCCGACGTAACACTTTCATTGGGACGCCATATTGGTGAGCCGTTCTTATTTTGTTACTTACTTGCTCATTTTACTGATGTTTGTTCTGTTAGTTAATATGTGACAAAGGACCAGACCACTGATCTATGGTGGCCTGTGTTTGATTCCCACTGATGTCTTTGGTGGGTCTGCGGACATGCGGAGGTGATGTGTTGATGTGTTGGTGACATACTGTTACTGATGGTGCGAGTGTGTTAACGTCAACAGCAGTACATCAAACTGGAATGGATTTAATGCCTACATATTGCAGAATACGTTGCATTGTTAGCAAAAGCGTAATAAAAGTAGAAATAGTTTACATTAGCTTTGCTTACATATATCTGAATATGAATACAAGAAATGCTTTGCATCTGTAATTGTAACTACAAGGCACCATAGGCGTACACAGGATTTCACAGTGAAGGGGGTTACACTGGTGGATGCAAAGTTTGGTTTGGGGGGTCCATGGGCAGATCCCCTGGTCAGGCAGTCAGGGGCGAAGCCCTCTGAAGCTGGAGCTTTCTTAGGCCCTGGACGACCAAAGGAAATCGCAAGTTTAAGTTTCGTACTTTGAGTGCTTATATCATTAATCACCGCATGGTGCCGACAGTTGAACTGACGATGACAATCATTTCAACTTGAAGGGAACTGCATGTTCAACTGTAGGAGTGCGTTTTCCTGATTTTCTTCCATATTGAACGGTGATAACGATAACTTGAAATTTGTGAAAAATTAATGTATGTTCAATGGAGGGGGTTTGAACCCCACTAACCCCCCTCTTCGTACGCCACTGGAAGACGCTTAGAGAACTCATCTCGGCAGTGTGTAAAGGAAACTCCTCTGTTTGGATGATGTTCGGAGGCATACATGAAGATTAATTTATTGCTGTGAACTTTGGGTGATGCCACCTGTCCCGATGAGCATAATTTTTGCAAACTGATCACCGATTTGCATTCTTTTATTGTTTGAAGTCTCTGCATCAACACAAGTTTGTTGTCTAAATCTCCACCTTTGTTTTCTAAACGTCTGTGGTTCAAATGTTTTTGTAGAAAAAGTCCTAGAATATGGCAGTTCATAGTGTTAAAGAACCTGCATATTGTTTATGAACATTGTTTGTGTGAAAGTGACAGTAAAAAATAAGTATGCAAAAAACATTTACGAAGCAATTAAGATAATGGACGATTTTATTAACGGTGGGCCGTTAACTGCTGGTGGAGAATGACAGTTGAGTTAATCGACAATTGTCTGCCGATTTTCGTTGGCGATTAAGTTAATGGAAGATTAACTTGCGGTGGAAAAACCGGCCCTAAGGTATGATGGTATGTGTTGTGATGTAGTGTGTTGTTCCGTTGACAGGATGGCTCCAGAGGTGATTGCCTGCGATGAAGATCCTGATGCTACTTATGACAATCGGGTAAGTGTAGATGTCACATCCCGTCTTTGACATTACTACTTCATCTTCTTCATTATGTTGCACCGATCAGAGGTACAGGGTGATCACAAAAACTGGGTTATTGGTGCAACATGTTTCACAAGGTAGTGTAGTGACAGGCTTACAGGACTTTTGACGATGACTTTCTTTCATATTTAAGGAAAGGAAAGGAAGAGTATTTATATAGTGCGATTTATACTACGTATAGCCTCAAGGCGCCCAGACATGGATCACACAGTTTCACCTGCAAATTACACCATGCCTGCCTTTCTTCGTAAGCGATCACCAGATGGCGCCACCCCTAACTGAGGTAGCAGACATTCAGTGGCAGCGTACTGCTCATTTATCGACCCCAAAGGGATGAAAGGCTGAGTTGGCCTGGTTGGTTGACCTATAGCGGAAGGTTTACCTCCATAAGTGGTCACCCGTCAGCTGCAGGTCGAGCGCAGGACAGGGAAAGTTCGCCGGCCAAAGACCGATGTTCTACCGCTGTGCCACGCAACCAACCAGCTGAGTCTGATGCTAAAAGAATTTTTGAAAGTCAGTTTTTAGTGAAGTTACAGGCAAGAGCATACTGTAGTGGCGCCTTTTTGATTTGCAATGTCCAGTTGCTTAGTTTCTTGCATCTTTGTAGTATTTCTTTAATAATAATAATAATAATAATAATAATAATACAACATTTGTATAGCGCCATAGTGTCCTATGCGGGATGCAGAGGCGCTTAATAATAAACTTTGTCAAACACAAAGCGACATTCATCAACATAATAAATGAGTAAATACATTAATATATTAAAATGGAAAAAATAAAATAAAGGGATAAAAATGGATAAAATACGTGGCACAGTGGTGCAACGGGTAGAGCATTGGACTTGTGATCAACAAGTCATGGGTTCAAATCCTACTTGGGGGGAAAAACCTGCATAACAACCTTGGGCAAGTTGTTGACACCTATGTGCCTCTGTCACCAACCAGTATAACTTGCTACCGGCCAAGGGACGGTGATGCTCTGTGGCTGGGAATATAACCGCAGGCTTGACGGAAAGTAATGGCAGCCTACCGCCTGGTGGATGACTTATAGTCACCTGCGGGCTGACTGCCTGTACACCGGGATCAGGTTGGGGCCCAATGCTCGGTAGCGAGTGGAAACCTTTACCTTTAATGCTTATGTCTTGAGCATTGCTTTTCTGCCATTTTCCCGATGAACTAACTACCCAAACTACCCCATTTTCGACATTTTCATATCTTTGTAGTGAGTGGAAGTAAAGACTTTGAATTTGGTAGGTAGGTTGACGGTAGCAAGTGCTAACCCACAGATGGCTAATCATCCCTGAAAGGGACGTGGTTAGGTCATGTGAACGATTTAAATTTTGGTGGGCACCAGCCATATCTCTGGAACAGCTGATCATCTCAGGTGCCGTCAACTTAGGTGGACGGTCAGTGTGGTAATCTAGTGACCGTAGTCAGTCACAAGTTGATAACATTCACCATTGACATCTGTGTACAACACGGTGGGCGTAAGGCACTGTGTCTCGCGGGTCTGTCAGCGGCAGTGGAGACTTGTTGATTGTAGTTTTTCGTTATTTTTAGTTTTGCTTCCTTGTGGTTGACTAAGCTGGCTATTTATCAGTTTTGCGGCACACATAAAAATGTCATGTTGTATCGTATGCAACTGACAAGTTGCTGCTGACCGACCCGCGCGATGCTGTGCCTTACGCCCATGTTGAGATACGTTATGTTAGATATGTTAGAGATATGTTAGATATGCTATAGAAATGTGTTTTGATTTGATTGATTGGCTATTGATTGAAAGTGCATTCCTAACCGTTTGCATTATTGGCATTAATTTCAGAGTGATCTGTGGTCACTTGGCATAACGTCCATTGAAATGGCTGAAGGCAAACCACGTATGTGCTTTTACAGTCTACGATATTACTGTTTATCACAGCATCGTTTATTATAAATTGATTGAGTGGCATTATCGTTCAGTAAATTACTTCGCATTTTATGTTTTCTGCAAATTTTTGTCATAAAGTAGCAAGTAGTCTTCACATTTATGGACGAAATCATGCATTAGAAAGTGTGTTAATTTGAAATTGCTCATTTAACATAATTTTAAGTAAGTAAGTAAGTAGGTAAAAAAATTGATTAAGCGCCATAATCATTCAGTAGAATGAATCAGAGGCGCTGGACAAGTCGCTAGGGGCTATTAAATGCAGACCGGAAAAGATGGGTTTTAAGATGTTTTCGGAAAGTGTTTAAGGTTTGAGATGAACGAAGAGTAGAAGGGAGAGAATTTTGGAATTAATTGCTTCTCAGACGTAGTTAGAGTGAGTTATGCGCGTGTAAGTTGGTAGCGTGTGTGCATTGTAGCACTGTGTGATATGCATCCAATGAGGGCGTTGTTCCTCATCCCACGCAATGCGCCACCGCGACTCAAGTCAAAGAAATGGTCAGTGACAGCTGTGTGATTATGTGTAGGGCTGTTGAATTAACCCACTGACTAATGCGATAACGCGCCAAGGAATTGACGATGGAAAAAAATTAACTAAAATTTTAAACACAAACTCGTCACACCGGTAGCAGCAAGATTCAATGCAAACCTCTCACGATAATCGAACCACTTTACTCCTTTAATGAACAAGCATTTACGTTCCGGTTGCATCACCAGTGGTTAAAGTGGCGTGGGACGCAGGGGGACGCCGTCCCCCACCTCAAATATATGGTAGATTGCATTCCTCCACGTCATGTATCCCAACGGACGCACGGGGACGGTAACGGGAACGCGTGACACAACGAAAAAGTCATCAATAACTGAAGTTGAATGCTCAACTAAGTCGACTCTAATGATGTCTGATAACAAAGTGTAACAGAATGTATTTGTAAATTTTTATTTTATTGGGGGCCCAGTTTAACAGCTAAGGTCCGCAACTGCTGACAGGGGGCCCAAACTGTAGATCACTGTACCCCCACCTCTACTTTTTCACTTTAACCACTGTGCATCACTATAAATTTTGTATGGTTTTACTATTGTATAATTGTCTGCTAATAGCATTTAATTGCTGTGCTGAGACATCATTTACAGAGATGTACGGACACGGATATTTTGGCGTCCTCGTCCGCAGAAATTCCATCCTCATCAGCAGCTGACCAGTGACAGGTGCCCACGGACAGTCGGTAATGAGTCTTGACAGCAGCAGTGTCAGCAGTGTACTCTGTTCTGTCGTGGACCAAAAAATTTCAGTGCAAAAGGAATTGAGTGACGTTACGAGTTATGCAGATTGGAGCGGTTGGTCGATTCCCAAATCAAAACTGAAAATCAACGTCAATGAGTGATGCATGACGGTATGCAGTATGACCCGATCTAAGGTCAAGGTCAAGGTCATGAGCCCTTCAATTCGGAAATTCGGCCATTTTCAAAGGCTGTCTTCTCCCCCATTTATAATGGTGGCTGGCAAATGACCACGGATTCTTACATTAGGGCGCAATACCTCAAGCTTATTGGGGCCGGATTTTCGATTACTGACTTAGGTTTTGAGTATCATGTGACTTTGAAGTTGGCAGTAAGTAGGAGTCGACCACCAGTCCCGTACGGGGCTAATTTATTGTTGTGTTGTAAACTGTTTGACTGCTTTTAATAAATATGAACGCTTGGTCTGCTTCATAAATGTGTTTTGATCAACATTATTGATTGATCGATCAATTGATTAACAGAATGATTGATGGATAGTTTGTAGATGTCAGACTAAAGTCTTGGATAATGTGTGCAATATTAAGGCACTAGGAGCAGTGGCTTGAAATTAAAATGTGTCCACGGACAGCTGTGAATATTGATAGTTGATAGCTGCAGTAACAGAATGTACATGATGTATCAAAAATTACCACACTAATAATGGTGCATAGCATTCTAATTTAAAACAATTAAATAGTATGACCTGATCCAAGGTTAAGGTCAAGGTCACGAGCCCTCGGAAGTCGGAATTCGGCCATTTTCAAAGGCTATCTCCTCCCCCATTTAGAATGGGGGCTGGCAAATGACCGCACACTCTTAAATTAGAGAACAATACCTAAAGCTTGTCGGGGTCGGATTTCCGATATTTGGCCTAGTTTTTGTGTCATGTGACTTTGAAGTTGGCAGAAACGTCACTCGTGAGGAGTCGACTCTCAGTCCCGTACGGGGCTGATTTATTACTTAAAACAGTTTGACAGTTGTTATATCATTTTGGACTCAGTCTGTAGTGCACGTTTATTAGTAACGTTTCATATAAACGTGTACAGTCAACAGAGAAGTGACTGGTTGTGTTGTGTTTGTTGTACAAGGCCGAAGAAGTTTCACAACTTCATCGAAGTGTGTCTGATCAAAGACTACACAATGCGGCCGAGCACGGAACAGCTTCTTAAACATCCGTTCATTAAAGATCAACCGACGGAGCGGCAAGTTCGCATTCAGCTCAAAGAGCACATCGACCGACATCGACGCAGCCGACGTCGTAAGTAGTCAACTTCTTTCACCTTCCTTCTTCGATTCGGCTTCATCAAACTTACCGATAAATCACAAACTTGCCATTTTTGCGTCAGCCGAATGTGACCTCAAGTTTTTGATGTGAAATTTTTAAGTGGTACTGATATTGGAGAACGACCTGCTTTCGTGGCCGAGTGGTTAAAGCACTCGGCCGCCATGTGCAGTAGAGCGTGACACGCTCAGTGGCCGGGGTTCGACTCGGCCCGGGCGCGTCCATCTACGAAAGAATTATTTCTAATGATTCCTATGCACATGATGAACAGGGAGTTAATCCCTTGCAGGTAAGAGGGTTCGACGGCATCCTCCATAAACTGTGACCGTTGCTGATGCTTTCCTCCACCCTACACAACTCGCACATACACCGCACACACCTACCAATTCCCCTCCTCTCCCTGGGCTGGCGCATTGGACCGACATAAAGGTCTCAGCGCTGGAGTCCAGAGTTGGCTGGACCCCTGCCCGCAATAACGAACGAACGAACGATATTGGAGAACCGGTGCAAACACAGCGATGCCGTTTCCGTCAGACGTTTGATAGTGGATGAAGGAAGAAAGAGGCTAAGCGACTCGCTAGAGTCAGTTCTTTGACGCTGTTGTATTGGGTGATAATAACTCTGCCACTTGCCAGTACCAAGGTTCTCTTCTTGAACAGGTGGAGAAAAACCAGCAAAGAATTGGCTAAACGAGGTTGATCTGAAAATGGCCGTTAAAACGGAATTAAGTATGGAGCATTGCATGGTCCCTCTACAGTATCCGAGTCTCTTATTCTATACATTCACTTTGCTCTTGACTGTACACGTTTATACAAAAAAAATTAATAAACGTGCACTACAGACTGAGTCAAAAATGATATAACAACTGTCAAACTGTTGCCTGGTGGCTCAGCGGTAGGGCGTTGGACTTGCGATTTTCAGGTCGCGGGTTCAATTCCTGGCCGGTGGCTTTCACGTAACATAGGTCAACTCAGCCTTGCATTCTTCCGGGGTCGCTAAATCGAGTACCTGCTTCGGCTGGGGGTAAAGACAGGATTCTCACCTCTGTCGAGTGGCAGGTAACACTGTGTGATCCCATATGGCATGTGAGTTTCCCGTAGCGGTGAAAGCTAAGTTGATGCTAAACTGTTATACACTGTTTACTTTACTTTACTTTACATTGTCCTGAGTGTTTGGATTGAGTAATGCTGGGCTGGAGTGACAAGGTGATGCATCCCCAAACATCACCCATTTCATTAGCCACGTGTGGATCCCGGGGCTGTAAGTAAGTGGCTAAGTGTCTAAGTAAGTAAGTCTTAGACCTCAAACCTTAGTTCGTCTACGTGCATATGCACACAGGGCAGTACAGCTACTCCACTGCTGTCTATTCAGCGCCAGCTGTGCCGCTTCGTCCCATGTTAGGTCGATCGCTTTGAGATCACTGATCACCGTGTCCTTCTATCGCCCTCTTCTCTTCTTTCTCCTTGCTGGAAACCAATCCAATGCCTTAAGTAAGAAAGTGACAGATTTGTGAAGCACTGAAACCAGAACAAGCCCTCTCTCGTTTCCAGGCCGGAGGTCGTAGGAGACGACCAAACCTGGCCATAGTTTTTTTTGGATACATTTTATGTTTTATTATATTTTGTTACGGATGCATGTTTGCTTTTGTTGTGTTTGTTTTAATTTTTTAGTACTAAGCCAAGAGATTGGCTGGGAAGAACGTCTCCAAAATGAACTATTTTGTGTCGGGTGGGATGTAAAACCTTGATCAATCAATCAATCAACCCATTTCATTACTAACTGCACTCATTATAGCATCATTATAGCATAACGTTATAGATGCGTGCCATTACCACTGAGCCACCGCTGGAGTGAAGGCATGCTACTACTACTACTACTACTACTACTACTACTACTACTACTACTACTACTACTACAGATGTCAAGATTTAGGTGACGCCAATCACAATAAGTTGCGAGGGCACCTTACATAAATTAACAAATTAAAAACGCGTGTTCAAGTTCAGCTCGCCACTGGCTGGAAGGACAGTGATAGACTTCCGTCAGCCGAATGACTGACGGAAATGCGTGTGAAGTACATGGGCATTATTCCGGCCTTGACTCAACATATACTTTGGCCCATATCTCGGAATCCCCTCGTCAGATTTTCACGAAATTGTCAGGGTTTGTGGGGAGCATGGGTGGGACCCCACACAAAATTTTGGGGAATCTAACGAGCCAGTTTTTGGGGGAGGGGTGGGAAAGTTGAAACTTTGATTTTCATTACTCCCCCAAAATGGGACAGGGGGCCCAAAATTTTTTCCTTTGGGGTATCCCCACCCCCACTAGTGTACCAAATTTCAGACTTCTGCGCCAAGGGGTTGGGGAGGAGAATTTTTTGAAAATTCTCGAACTTGCGAGTTGGCGTTAGAGGACCAAAGTTTTACAGGGTCCTACAAAAACTGGTAATAGATATCGATCTGATTCTTGCGCCGTATAATCGTCAGTAAACCCGAAAGTGCCATGAACTGGGTTATTTTTCGATATTTGCCCCCAACTCTCCAGGGGGCGCCCCCAAACTTGATCCAAATTTACTTCCTGTTTCGGCCAATTTTGCACGCTCGATTTCAGCCCCGTTCGGGTGCCACCACTCGGACTGCCCTCGCCCGACTCCGACCACGCAAAGTGTAAATATCACGGCTGGAGTCGTGAAGTTAAGTCGAATGATGCTTTTGTTGCAGCCGACGACCACGAAACCGATTATGAATTTGGAGTCGGCAGTGACGATGACGATCAGATTGGAGATGGCGAACCGAGGTTACAGCTGATGAATGATTTCATGAAGTTAATTCTTAACTAAATATTTTCTGTATTATATTTTGTGTGGTATTTACAGCGAGATGCTATGCTAGCACGGTATATGCGGTCATCGTTTGTCCGTCTGTCTGTCACAAGTCGGAGTGCTACAAAGATGGCTATACCTAGGATCACACAACACCAGTGGTTGTTGTCCATGATTTACATTCACTTCAGTGCTTTGAAACTATATTGATCGTGGTGCAACAAGCCTCTGTGTGTTTGTGTGTAGTTCGGTCATTCAGATTCCCGGCGAGTCGACGCTACGTCGCAACTTTCAGCAGATTCAGGAGGGCGAAGGTCGCCGCACGCCGAACCCTCTGTCGTCGAGGCGCGTGGCAGCTCCGCCCAGCGAGCCTGCACGCCGCGACTACAACCACGGCGGACCACGAGGTGGAGACCGAGCCAGAGCACCGGGCGACGAGCACGTGCTGAGAGCGCACGATGACCGTCGGCATGGCAACGAGAGGCAGGTGCACGGGCGCGAGGACCGCGGACTGCGACACCGCGGGGACGTGCGTCAGAGCGGTGACGGCATCCAGCGGCATGGCGACCACGCTCATCAACCGCCACGTGAACATCACGAACACGCTGCAAACCATCGACGACCTGTTCATGCATCCAACCTCAATGGAGCTCCAGTCAGGCCGTCGCCACCACGAGCCGACAGTGACAGCCGGTGTGTACTTATTGTAGGCTCAAAGTGCCTATATTGCATTACTCTATTGCATTTACTCTGGGGGTCGTGGAGGGGTTTTTTGGTTACATCTCTCCCGAACCTGACTGGATCTGGATGAAACCTGGAATATAAATGAGGGGTCATGGTGCTCACTCACACAAAACATTAGGGGAAGTTGCTGCAGGGGTTCCACCTAAAGATGCCAAAACGTGTTTTTGTCACCTATACAACGTGGACTTTAGGCTAATTATCCTGCACTGATTTTGAGCATTTTTGAAGTAAAAGATGTGAATTGGTGGGCACATGAGTAAACCGTTGAAAAATTTCCGAATTTCTGCGCTTGGGGTTTTACAGTTCTCAAAAACAACTGAAAATGGGTACTTTCGAGGGGATGTTTGTGATACGGGTACAGCTCAAACGGCACAATTTTGGGCAGTGGGAATCATTTTGGGGATGTGCCTTTTGTGCATGAGTTTTGGTGGGGGATGTACAGTTTGGGCGCTATAAGCCCATCAAAAACCAAATTTTGCAATCGCTGCCGTCGATGTTTTAATGAGTCATGACGCAAAAGTAAACAAACTGATGTGGGCGTGGCACGCTTGTGTGACGTTGCGTCAGTAAATAAGTAAATAGTTATGTCACCTGCTGAGTATGCGGGTGGGAAAATTGGCACTCTCAAGGGGGCAGCATGCTCTATTTGAGCCTGTATATACATTTATTCACCATGACGGTAGACAAAAAATAGAGATAAAAACATGATAGACAGAGAGACAGATATAATACAGAATTACGTGTAACTACAGCCTTGACAAACACACATTAGCAAAAACGTTTTTAACAGCTCTAGCAATGTCACTCTTTGACAGTCCACCACACGACACCAGATTATAGCAACACAACAGATCATTGACTTTTTGGAATTATACACTAGAAAGACACTCAGTAATAACGGCGTTATTTGTTTTCCGCAGTCGATTAAGGAAGCTTATTTTTCTCCAATTATACAAATGTAAAAAATCCAGTTGCAGTGAGTCCCCAGATACACTGCATCACGTCTAGTTATGAAATAATTCAGCCAAAAATGCAGTGTTGCATCATGCAAGGAGACTTTCAGCTGTGAGGAATTGTGATCATCAGGTCGACTCAGCCTTCTACCCTCCGTGGGACGGTAAATGAGTACCAGCCAAAGGGTGGTGATGCTCTGCGGCTGGGGAGTAAAGGCAGGCATGTTGTAATTTGCAGGTAAAAGTGTGTGATCCATGTCTAAGCGTATTAGAGGTAGTTACGACAATGCGCTATACAAATCGACGTATACTTTACTTTACTTTACATCACGTGAGCGTTGTGTTGAAGGTGGGTGGGAGACGTGGTACATCGACCGGCTGACCGACCGCGTGATCACGTGAACCAACCGCGAGATGAGTTCGGCCGACGACACAGCGAGAAGCTGTGGCAGGAATACCGACCTGGCATTACTGCGGCTGAACCTTCTGCCAGGCTGCCACATCCGCCACCGCCAGGTATGGCCGCTGACGTACCTCCATTTTGACATCTTGCCATTACTGGTATATTTTTGTCCCCGCGAAAGCGAGGGAATATGTTTTCATTGACGTTGGTTTGTGTGTCTGTGTGTCTGTCTGTGACCACGATAACTAGAAAAATTGTGGACGGATTTGCACCAAATTTTATGCAAAGGTTCCTAGGTGGAAAGGGAAGACCAGGTTCGTGTTTCGTTATGATTGGTAGAGGGATGTGGAAGTAACTGGCAAAAAAATCCGTAAACCGGAGATTGTTTACAAAATAGCTCTGTCGGGAAAATCGGAACTAGCGGGTCGCAAAATAGTAAGTGTGGCAAGTGTTGCCAAGTGTTGGCAACAAAAACGCTTTCGCGAGGAATTGTACTCTCTCAGAGTACTTTCCATCTAGTTAACTATTGAGATTGCACATGGAGTTTATTAAGAGACTAATAGCACATTCGCCATCATTCAGTAGTTAAAAGTACAGTTGCAGCAGATATGTCATTCTCTGTGAACTACTAGTCATCTTTTAACAGTAGAAAGTCTAAGCAGCGACGCCAGTTGCCTCAACACCAGTAGCATGGCCAGCTACATCTGGCCCCTAAATTGGTACATGCTTTCATGCCATATTTCAGCCTGATGGGTAAGGGAAGGAAAGGAAAAGGGTAGGGAAGGGAAGAGAAGATGGGAAGCAAAGGGGAGGGAAGTAAGTGAAGGTAAAGTAGGCCTAACTAGTACAGTTGTAAGCATGATGATGCAGTTCGACCCTTTTGACCGT
>Ga0209780_1002028_pt1 | contig 14039 bp, 9 predicted proteins | sample WorMetexBAHAMAS2_FD_187384 | JGI IMG/M metagenome (GOLD analysis project Ga0209780, IMG submission 187384) | Marine gutless worms symbiont microbial communities from Max Planck institute for Marine Microbiology, Germany - Inanidrilus exumae... | ecosystem: Host-associated > Annelida > Digestive... | reverse complement strand
AAACAAGTGGGCGTGGCAATTCGTTTCGTCGCACGTTTTGGTCGGAGCAAAGTCAGAGCGCTCGGACTGGTCTCGTCCGGAGTTAAAAAACGCGGCGTAGAAAAAGAACGGCTTGATACGAGACGGGACCGCTCTGGAGCGGTCCGAGGCAGTAAAAGAACGCAGTCAATGTAAAATTATTTTGTAGTTCAGTCGCTTTGGTGATTCCATGCTTCGGTGATTCCGTGGTTACGTGGTGTCATGTGACTGGTGATTTCGTGATTCCATGCTGTTGCGGTTCCATGATTCTGGGATTTCATGTTTCTATGATTCTACAATTCCGTGGTTTTGTGCTTTTGTGGTGTCATGGTTTCGTGACTTGCTGGAATCAGATCTTCCTCAGTGACCTTTCTGTGTTGCCTTCTACACCGAGTCATTTAATCTACAGTCATCATGTTTTGGATATACTCTGTGGTGTCATGATTTTTAGCGAACGTGAACTCACGTTCACGTTCGCTATATGCTATCGCCGTTCCGTCTGTCTGTAACGTTCGTGCGCCCTACTCAGCCGGTTGAAATTTTATGCAATTTTTCTTCGCCGTTTGGTACATTGGCTATCCACTGACATCCAGGGAAAATTTTTACGGAGATCGTCCCAGGGGAAACCCTCCGTCGGGAGGTTTAAATGCAAGAGGGGTAGCCAAATATAGCGATTTTTGACATTTGGAATGCTGTATCTCCAAAACAGTGCAAGATATGAGATAAGTTAGTTTTAATCACTAATAGGAAGTCGTATATGAGCTTTCGATTGGTACCAAAATCGGTGACCTTGAATAACCTTGAGCAGCGAAATGGCCCTTATTTTGCGTTATTTTAAGGAATTTGGTGGTTTCCGGGGCGCAGTGTGTAAAAATGGTTGACAAAGCCATAACTACTATAGACAATTTACGCTTACTATGTCTAGTAGTAAACGTCTGCAGAGGGACCGCGCGACGCCCACGGTATAAATTCTTAGCAGATTCATAAATTCAAGACTTAAGACTCAATGCGCAGTACTTGCCTAGCTATCGTCTTGATAAGACGTCGTATATGAGCTTACGATTGGTATCAAAATCGGTGACCTTGAATGACCTTGAACGGCGAAATTACCCTTATTTTGCGTTATTTTACTGAATTTGGTAGTTTCCGGGGCGCATTCCATAAAAGTGGTTGACAAAACCATAACTATGGACAATTTACGATTACTATGTCTAGTAGTAAACGTCTGCAGAGGGACCGCGCGACGCCCACGGTATAAATATTCTATAACTGCAAGGTGGAAATTCTGTAGCAGATTCATAATTTCAAGACTTAATGCGCAGTACTTGCCTAGCTATCGTATAATTTGTTACACGAAGTAAGTTTCCTTTTTTGGTATTTTGAAGTAATGTGTGCGATATCGTCGTAAAAAAGTTTACGTTAGCTATCTCATCTCCTGATGAGTTCTTGTGTGATTTACCGGAATCAGATCTTCTTCAGTGACATTTCTGTGTTGACTTCTACACATAGTCATTTAATCTACAGTCATCATGTTTCGGGTATACCTTTGAATTTGAATTGTTGCAAATGAAAGTCATAGAGTCCTAAATTTCTAAATGTTGTTACATTGTTTGATTTTAGTGTGATTTTATGAAAATCGTAAAATTTTAATTGGAGTATTCTGACCGTGACAACAATATCATCAAAATTGTCATACCCTTTAACAATAGAAAATTGAATTTTGTCCGACTTTGCGGTAAATTTAAGCGAAATCGGTCTATCGTAGCGAAATTCATACCGCCATACGGCCCATTATAGAACAAATATGATGTCATCGACAAAACCGGAAGTCCATAACGTATCGCAACGACGCCGGAGGACGACAGAGCCATGGCCATAGGCAACATGCACAAAAAATGGTAAAGATCGCCCGCGTGGTTCCGGTGATATCCTCGCGGACAGACAGACACACACAGACATACTCATCACATCACAATACTTCCGCATCCCTTACGGGGGCGAAGTAACAATTTCACCAACTACATAATAAGTAAGTAGTAAGTAAGTAAGTAAGTAAGTAAGTAAGTAAGTAAGTAAGTAAGTAAGTAAATGGCTTATATAGCGCCAAGGTCTTAAGAAGAATCAGGGCGCGTAGACGAAGATATTCTAGGCAAGATGGGCAGCCGAAAGGGGTTGGGTCGACTGAAAATAAAATGTCTTTAGATGACGTCTGAAAGTGGGAAGTGACTTAGTTTCACGAATACTGACAGGTAATGAATTCCAAACTCTTGGAGCAGAAAACCGAAAAGCACGAGATCCAAATGCTAATTTGTAGCGGGTGATTAAGAGCTGATAAGAACTGGATGAGTGCAGAGACCTCTTAGGTTCATGATGTTGCAGGAGGTCAGAAAGATATGGCGGGCGATCAGTGTGCAAGGTCATGGTGGCAAGTTTAAACCGTGTAAGCCAGTGGAGCTGTTTGAGAGGTTTTCAAATCTAGCATATCGACAGTATCACTGGAACCATTGGACACAGCCCGCTTCTCGACATAAGCAGCTGACCAGTGCTCGATTGTCTATAGTGAGTTTCTGTTTCGTCGCGATGAACTAGTACGTTTTCCCGAAGTTATGCGGAATCAGATATGTCTATTATCCATGACTACAAATTTCAACATGTTGACTCAAATAAACCCGGTACTCAAATTTGAGATGCTTTGATTTTTATTCTCTACACATTATGTGGCCTTGTGACCTAGACCTTTGACCTTATCACCTCAGAACTTGTCCAACCGTTACATACGACACGGACAACCTTCTTGTCCATGTCTCACTTTCTTTCGTTTCAAGAAGAGTTACGCAATAGATAGACAGACTTGCGGAAGATCAGAAAGGGTGCAATCCGCCATGAGACGTTTCACGACAAACCTCGTGGCAGGCTGCGATGTTGAGGCTGATATAATCACAATTCCGTTTGATCCTGGCAACATTATCCGCCTCCCTCTTCTTGAAGACCGGGTAATAACGCAATATCGGAAAGATTTCCTCTTCGACAGGAAAATTTGAAAACGTCTCGTGGGTTTCTGATATCATTCGTTGAAACTCCGGGTTTGAGTTGTCGAATCGACGACCAAACACTATGCTCATGATGACGTTGGTAATACATGACATAATCAGCTGAGTGCCATCAAAAGAACGACCTTGGTGTGCTCGAATTCTGGCGATCATCTCTTCCACTTCCGTCAAGATCCTCGTTTCCATCACTTTCTGGCCGAAGCCAAATCGTTTCAAAATTGAGAGACACAGTTGACGATGTATCTTGAACTCTGTCGTGTATTCAGGAGAACGTACAATGCCTGTACCGAATGTATTGACAGTGATTAGCTCAACACTGTGTTTATTTATTTTATTCAGCAACAAAGGACCAAAAGGCCTCTTACAAGTCGCGACAAAAGACAGTATTATACAGTGCATAGATTCATACTTGCGTATACACATCACACATATATACATATACGCATATACACACGTTATCGCAACAGAGGTGCTGAGAACATTATTTCAAGTTTAAGTAAAATTTAATTTGCAATACACTAAAACATAGTCATTACTGACCGACTTATCGAACCTGCGTAAACTGGTAAAATATGTGGTACTTAATGGCAAGTTGTTTACTATAAGGTATGGCTGAAAAGAACCCGTATTTTGTACATTTTATATCGCCTTTCACATGTTCGTAGCGGCTGGACGTAGAGACGTCAAATTTGACGTATGGGTTGACAGTAGCAACTGCTAGCCCAAGGATGATGACAAAGCGTCCCGGAAAGGGGCGTGGTTAGGTCACGTGTACCATTTACATTTTGGTGGGCACCAACCACATCTACAGTCGTCGAATTTTGTACACAGGTAGGCTATGTTAAGTCCCAGCATATGGATGACAAATCACCCTTAAAAGGGGCGTGGTTAGGTCACGTGACCCATTTTAAATTTCGACGCCAATAATATCTCTGGGACGGCTGAAGCTAGAGTTGTCAAATTTTGCATACAGATAGGCTATATCGAGTCCTAGCTTTCGGGTGACAAACCACCCCGAAATTGGCGTGGTCAGGGTCACATGCCACATATTCAATTTTGACGCCCGCAATCATATCTTCATAACGGCTGAAGCGAGAGTCGTTAAATTTTGTACACGGGTAGGCTAAGCGTACGGATGACAAATTACCATTAAGAGGGGCGTGGTCAGGGTCACGTGACACATTTTCAATTTCGACGCCCGCCATAATATCTCCGGAACAGCAGGAGGTAGAACATATCAAGCGCTAGCCTTGGGATGACAGACTACCCTCTAATGGGCGTGGTTGCGTGGCACAGCAGTTAGAACGTTGGTCTTTGACTGGCGAACTTCCCTGTCCCACGCAGCCCCCCACGCTCGATCTGCAGCTGACGGGTGACCACTTATGTGGGTAAGCCGTCCGCTATAGGTCAGCCAACTAGGCCAACTCCGCCTTTCATCCTTCAGATGTCGATATATTGAGTAGTAAGCTTTATCAGATGTGTGCCGCCTCGTTCGGGTGGTGCCATCTGGTGAATGCTTACGGAGTAAAGTCAGGATGGTCGTGCGGGTGGCAGGTAAAATCTGTGTGATCCCGTTAACACGTGCCATTCTGTAGCGCTTCGTGACTGTTTAGGCCGCAAGAATGCGCTATATAAGTACCTCATACTTTACTTTACTTCATAAGTTCATCAAATACCAAAGCTTACATCAATAGCGTGACTAGCGCGTTACAATGTTAAAAGCTATAAAACTACCGGTATGAAACATTAAAAAAGAAAACTAATTAAAACGAGGTACTGCAGCTGTAACATCGCTGACAAAGAACAGTTTTGAGGTGGAGTTTGAAACTTTTAGTGTCGGACAATTCTTGAACGGATGACGGAAGAGCGTTCCAAGCCGCCGGCCCAGCGAAGGCGAAGCGACACTCGCCGAGTTTCAGCCTTGTTCTTGGTTGCTCGTAGCGGAGGCTGCTGGTAAGGGTTACGTGACCCGTTTTCAAATTTTGCCCCTGATCATATATTTTAATTGGTGAAGCTATGCACTTCAAATTTCATATGCTGTTTGATACAGAGGAGTACTAGTGCATGCATAATTATAGATTACTTCCGAAAGGGATGTGTTCAGGTTTACGTGACCTCTTTAGATTTTTGGGAAATAAGTGATAATAGGCCTATCTCGGAAACGCTACAAGATAGAGACATAGTTGCAATTAACGAAAGACGACGCCGACAGACGACGACAGACGCCCGCGACCGTTACTAGTCTAGCTTTCCTACCCTATATGTAGGCGGGCCAGTAATAACATAGCTGATGAAATACCTTTCTTGCGTGGATCAAAGATCGATCCAATGCGCATCGGTGGTCGATCGGCGAAAACTGTAGATTTGGTAACTAATGCCTCACGTATTGCTTTTTTGTCGCTGATCACCATACACAACCTGAACACACGTTTACGTGGTGTCTGTTAACAGTCTATCTAATATATTGTCTGTGTAAAATACAAGAATCTCAGCTATTGCAGAGGGGCCGCGCGACTCGATATATAAGTTCAAATCTAGTCGACTGCTGCACAGCTATACGAGAATTCTCATTTCTTGCAATAGGTCACTCAAGGTCACCATAATTGTCGCTTGTCATATATCATTTCCTATCAGAAGTCTGTAGTAACAACATTATTACCATTGCCCGGACCGTTTCTTCTGAGCTACTCGGCTTTTGTTTTTAGTTTCTCCTTATTTTTCGTTTCTGTACAGTGCGCTAATACCAGAAGTTTTCAGTCAAAAATGCCAATGGTAAAAATCTCTAAACAATGTTGGTTATTGAAACTCCATCAAAGTTGTATATTGAACGAGCAAAGTTGGTCCGAGCATTCCAAATATGTAATTATTTTCACCCCTATTCATAGATCGCGTAACAGTGTTGTATGGCCTATATAACACAGGGCGGAGCACTATTTTGGCGGATACCTTGTTTTATGTTTTTTATACCCGCGCGACGTTATGCTAGCGTAGTATTTGCTGTCATCGCGTGTCTGTCCGTCTGTTTGTCTGTCTGCCACAAGTTGGTGTTCTATCAAAACGGCTTAACTTAGGATTTCAGAAACAACGCCATACGATAGCTCAGGGACTCTCAATGAAATTTTCATAGGATCACTCCCAACGGGGACGTCAAATGCTGCAGGTAAAAATTGTTTTCCGACCTCAGCCTTACCGCCAAAAATTTGTGTCCATCCGCCACTGTGGTTCGCGTCCACGACGATGCGCTGGTGTCATCAACAACATTGGTGGTAGTCGATGTTGGCTGATGACAGTTACGGTCCAGTCGACATCAGTAAGGTCGGTTGTAGGAAAGTCTGTTGTGTCACGCACGGCATTGCGTGTGTGCTGTGCGATTGCTGTGCCTATTGCAGCGATGTGTGTACAACAAGTGACTGGAAATAGCATACGACTTCCTATTAGCCTTCCATAGTAACTATGTCCCTTGCGCTATTTCTGAGATATAGCGATGATCGAAAATCGCCGATTTTAACCTACTAGGCACCTGTAACTTTGGCGCGGTCGTTGGTGGTGACCTGGACGGAATTTCGTCGAGATCTTTGGCTTCAGAAAGCTGGAGTTTCTGAGCTGTCGCGAGGCCTTGTTTCATAGATTTTGGTGCTTAGCCATTTAGGTACAATACCGGCCGTTAACAGACAGACAGACGGACCGACAGACAGGTACACGACGACAGCATATACCACAGATGATATCGATACCGAAACGGAAATTTGCATCCCTCTAAAATTGGGACATCTACTTCAGGTTTGTCTCGGAAACATGGCGTCGAGTCAACCACATTACCGGGCCTCTTGCAAAATTTGGTGAAAATCGTTAGCCTAAAATTTACCTACAATTGTGGCTAAAACGTACAGAGTTGCCTCTTGGTATAACAGAATCTGATGTTATATGGCATACTTCGATCCAGCACGGAAAGCGAAGAACTTCCCAAGTTTATGCCTTGGACTGATGCTGAAGTGTGCGAAATCCTCGAATGTACGCGGAACGAACAGCATAGATCCGATAGCTGGCAGTGACCACATCATGGGAGGCAACTTGTGGCTGCTGTCGCCGAAGTTCCGTCGTCGATATAGAAAATACGTAGCGATAAATACCGTTCCAAACACCAGCAGGAGTCCTCCCGTGGACTTTTCTATCAGTATGATGCTCATTTTTTTTACTTCATTTCGCTATTTGGATACAAAAAAACGCGCTTGCAATTTCGACGCAAACTGGTCTAGGCCTATTTCTTATACAAACACTCAAGACGCCAGTTGGCCTAGCGAAGGACGTGGCCTAAAGCCTCGCATCGCTCATACACTTGATATGATACGATACGGTATATTTACGTGCGCTCAAAAGCTGACGAGATGGCCAGCCTAATCTAGCCCACGGCACAGAAACGAAAAAAATAAGGAAAAACTAAAAACAAAAACCGAGCTGCTCATGAAGGCAGTCCGGGGGAAGAAGTGAAACTACGGTGTAGGATTTGTGAAACAGGTATGTTTTAAGCCGGGAGTGAAAGAAAGAGGGAATGGTGAATCAAAAGAGGAAGAAGTAACGGGTGAAGGAATAGGTGAGTAGGAAATGGAGGAACTGGTACCAGAATGAGGTTGATAATCCACTTTTGTTAAGCTCTTTTTGCTTTTTGCATGCGTAGATTTATCGCACGTTTAACGTTTATAATATTGTATCGTATCGTATCGTATCCTGACACTTTCATGCCATATTAAGTTGGTCCGCACTTCAGCGTCAAATTCAATCGTGATCGTTGCGTGTAGGCCTAATAACGAATTGGTTGTTGCGTCGCATTTATGCTGCAAGTTACAGCATTGGGGCTATACTAATTACCGAATTACCGCGCCACGCTACGTTGGCGCGGCTTGGTCGTATGTCTGTCCGTCTGTCGATCACAAATCTGAGTTCCAGCGAAACGGCTAAATGTAGGATAACGCAAACGAAGACATACGATAAACTCTAGTTTCTAACGACAGAGATCTCGGCAAAATTTCAATGGTGTCATGTCAGCCCAAACTGGGGGCGCCAAATGTAGGTGGGGTATGTTAAAATCGACAATTTTCGACCAATGTCTCGCTATATATTGCAAAACGGAGCAACATATGGACTGCTAACTATCCCCAAACTACCCCATTTTCTACATTTTGTGTAGCCTTTCATATCTACGTATGCGTTAAAGATAAAAACTTCAAATTTAGTAGATAGGTTGACCGTAGCAAGTTACAGCCCAAGGATGACAAATCATTGCTGAGAGGCGCGTTTGACGTAACTCGCAGTGTTAAGTAGCATTCTCACTGGCACGTTCGCACGCGAATGGCGCGTTCGCACGCGTCGCATGCGGACGCGTGCGAATGCGAGGGACGGTCTCAAAAATTTCGGATTGCTAGATGTACGAACATGTAGCAATGCTAGATTTTTGAGACCGACCCTCGCGTGCGCACGCGTTCGAATGCGTGCAAACGCATCAGTGAGAACGCTACTTTAACCTATAACTCTATATCTCATCACTATTGGGGTCTAGCACCTCAGCCTCGCGTGAGCCATGGCATTCTAAAACGTATTGCACGATACGGTGCAGTGAACTTGAATGCAGGCTGTTTAGCATGTGCCGACACACTGCACAGCTAGCCTAATTCACTCGTAGTCGTAGAATCTAACACACAAACAGATATTTAGAAATCACAAACCAAACGGCTGCCGTTAATTACCGGTACGATCTTGCGGTTGGATAGAAGTAGCCTAAGCTACGTGTATTCAAATCATGTGCGGTAGTAGGGCTACAACTAGGCCTACGTACAACTTACAAGCTCTATATAGGCTCAATACGTAACGTTCAAAGCAAATTAACCGATTTTGATGAAATTTGATATTTAGAATTATCCCTGAAGGCTATCCCACAAAAAATTTTGATATCGATCCAACGTCGTGCGTGGTCTGGATTTACAGTTTGCCATAGGAAGTTTTTCTTTCTTTCTTTCTTTCTTTCTTTCTTTCTTTCTTTCGTTCTTTCTCTTTTTTCTCTTTCTTACACACACAGGTCGTATACCGGTGGGTCGATTTTGACGATTAACATGCATGTCATATAATATAGCAAGGATGTGCCTTTTGGGAATTTGGTTGATTGATATCGTTCCCCATTTAGAGAGTCAAATCCCCTAACATCCAAAACGGGGCGTAAACAGGCATTTCCAGTTGAACTGACAAAAACGTTTAATAGCTACAATTTCAAAGCGACATATCGCATCTGCTCGAAATTTGGTGATAGAAAATGGGTAATCAATATTGAGTCTTCGTTGGTGGTCCATTATGTGCCCCGAAAATGGCGCAGGAGCCACTACAATAAATACGAGAAAAATCCGGTATCTTCAGTGCGAGATATTTAAACAAAGTTTGGTGTGTAGATGAAGGACGTCACTCTATACAGTCTGCACCATTCCTATTACCCCCAGTGAACTGAAATTCATCACGGTGACTACCGTCATCTTTGATTTACGTAAAAAGCCAGTGGACTGATTTTGAGAAACTTTGCGTCATATGATGCGGTTCCCTGCACGAAAATTCATGGCATTGGTCCCACAACGCATCAAATCCCCCAAAACCCCCAAATCGGGGGCGTGAATAGGCATTTTCAAGCCAAACTTGCGCAAACGTAAAATCGCTTAGTACAGCTTGATTTCCTACTTATATTGCATTGTAATTATGTTTCTATCTCGTACCTGTATATTTCTGGATATTTTCACTTCTTTACGAAATTTGGAAAAGGTCACGTGACCGACACGCTTCAGTTTTTATTAGTGATGTGCATTTTCGTTCTCTTTAAGCAAATATCTACTATTTATTTTTTAGTTTATATAGGCACAAGAAGACTAATGAAACTATTAAAATAAAAGTTAGAAATTGGCCTCGGGAACCTTGTCCCAGAATCTGAACTTAGCCGGTTTTGTCTGCTTTTTTCGCAACGCGGCCGGTCGATCGTCGCAAGTGCTGTCAACTTAGTTCGACCGACGAACGTCGCCAGTTTATCACGCTGAGCGTCCACGTTCGTTTACGACACGTTGGGCGTGACGCAGCGCGTTGCGCAGGTTCGTGTGCGATAGCTGAGAGCCTGAGACTAGTCTTTCAGAATGTCAAAGTTCTCGGCGTTTTGTCAGCCAGCCGTGCGCAGTGCAATCACGAATGAACACGCTGAACGGCATTTGAGCATAATTTTGCGCTGTACACTGCATGGTGTGCGGTAAATAGCGCATTTAGAGGAAAGCGTAATGTTTTGGACTGGCGTCCGTCCGCCCGTCCGTCTGCCCAGTCTTTTTGCTGACGTAAATAAGACGCGTGGCGTCTTTTTCCGACCTTAACAGGACACGCGACGCATACTCAATGTGACTCACCAGGGGGCAGCACGCGACGCGGCCAGAGTGTACGGACATACGTGTTGATTCACGCAATCAAGTGCTATGACTAGTCACAAAAATGTCATAGAATTGACATGCATCACAGCTTAAGCCTCTGAGCAAGTCTCAAGCAAGTTTCAAGTCACTACAAACAAATCGCAAGCAAGTCGCAAACAAGTCCCGAAAGAGCGATTTGAGATTTGAGTTACGATTCGAGTCTGCGTCTCTGACTGCATGGGTGGAAAATGTGGGACCGATCTAGCACTTACTTAAACCAGTCAATGTCTAATATTGTATTGATAATAGAAATCAGTACTTTGATCACACAAACTCAATTATTAAGTCGCATGTTTAATGACAGCACATAAGATATACGAACAATTTTAATCAAGCAACAGTTCTCAGCAATGAAATTCAGTGTCGGCAAACATTTTTAAATCGCATCAATAAAGACAGACTTAGACTGCACAGAGAGATAAATAACTGGTAACGAAATAACGTGTCAATTAACGTTACAACGACTGTGCTTTCATGCATAGCTGCAGATGAGAATACATAGGGTGACAGTGACGTAATTTCTTCATTTCTATCTATGCCAGCTGTTCTGGCCGCCATGGTGTAGGGCAAGGAAATGTAAACATTTTGCAGCACTTACAGGTAAATTACCGATCTGGCGGCTTTTCTTAAACCTAATGATTCAGTTTTATTTAAATAACGTGGCAAATCTTCACCAGTTAACTTCGCACAATATGACACTGACATCATGCCTTACAACATGGAAATCGTATCGTAACCACAGATTACTGTGACGTCACTTCACCCTGTGTATAAGTTTCTTTGTGCGTCTACTTTGTGTCATCTCAACCCCCATATTTTCCGTTCCCGCTTTTTTCATCGTCCTTCCATTAGCATGTATTTAATGACCAAAGCGAGACAAAAAGCTGTCGAGTCAATCAATCAATTAGTCATTCAATCCAAACAAACTTATATAGCGTCGTAAATCGCTAGCGAAACAAAGGCACTTACAAGCTACAGGTAAACGAGTGTGAATATTTCAAATATAAGGTTAATTTTGATCCACAGGTCATGTAATACGACGCATGCGTGCTCCAAATTGAGCACAGACTGGCCTTTACAACGAAAAAGGTGACCTACAAATTTGCTATTACAGTATATTATGTTGAGAATCCTTTGTAAGCATTTGTCTATGAAAACTAATAAAACTAATAATGTGATTTCATTATTTGCTTAACTTCCAAAGTTATTCAGATGCAGATAAGTTTATTTCACACTGGAGTTAAATGTCGTTATTTCTGTCATTTTCTGTTTTTAAATGTACAACAATAAACTATTACTACTATTCGTGAGCATAATTAACACAATAACAGCAATGTTCTACAGTGACAAATATAATAACTATTTAAATATAAGCAGAGACGTAATATTAGCAATAAAATTAGCATTTTACATTATTAATAATTATAAATATTTATGGCAGTTTTTCAGTCCAACTAACAGTAGGCCGACTGTCACGGGACGAACACATTTAGGTGGAAACTGTTGCTGTGTCTTTACGATGACGATGCCTGTAGTTTCTTTCCAACAAACGAATCTAAAACAAAGCGGTACCACTGTAACTACATAATTCGTTAAAATCTTTTTTACATTCTTTTTCAAAGCGTAATGAAACGGTCTTGCGTCCGTCCGTCTGTCCGTCTGTCCCCCTTGTCCCATCTTTTTTCTAACCTTAATACAGCGCGTCGCGCATTCACTCACCGCGACTCACGTGACTTATGCGACACGGCCAGCGTACATTTCGGCCCGACAATAAGGAGGATCGACATATTTGTTTGTATAACAGCGAAAAGTAAAGTGCTTTACTAGCTCGTTCAACATTTTTACGACTAACATACACCGCTTCCGGAAAAAGGTGCCAGCATATTTCTGTCTCTAACTGTGCCAAATACTGACCGATTTTCAAAATTCTTTCACCGACAGACTTAGAAGTAAATTTGTAGTAAAGCGATAAATAAATATCTTACCAATCCTCAAATTCGTCGCTACATTACCTTGTGAAATATTAATGTCAGAAAAACAGCAACAACCTGAAAAGTGTACTGTGATTAACAACAAATCACAAGGTAGTGTAGCAACGTGATTCAGGAATGGTGGGATCTTTACTAATACTTTGTTACAAATTTATTGCAGAGATGCCTTGAAAGAATTTTTAAAATCAGTCGATATCTGGCGAAGTTATCCGCAAGAGAATTGGCTGCCTCAAGCTCCTTGTGCGCCCACCGAGCACTGTTCTGATAAAAGATAAAGAACTTGCTTGAGATCTAACGCATGGGGGTATAGTAACTGTTATAACAGCATCATGTTACGATAGCAGCCCTCAGTAACCTTGATTCCATGGTCGACAAGTATATAAACTGGTGTTTTCTCGACCACTTATGACTCGCCGACTGATGCCATCAGTGACTGTCTGAACGTTGATCGTATATGCACATGCGTTTTGTCACAATGTTCTTCTTCTTGGTTGCTGCAGTTGGTGATTCTTTGGGATTTTCGGTGTGAGTGACCACTGTAAATATCATTTTGTCAGTGGATGAATATTTATCAGCAACTATTTCGAATGGCTACGTTTTACATGGCAGTTCGCTACACGCAGCTCTGGGGCATGGCGATTTTTGAGCACATTAAGGCATTAAAGGTGTTTTGTTTTCACGTAATGCGCTATATAAATTTACGATTTATATTTACATTTACGCAAACGTTTCACAAGGTAATGCAGCGACGCATTGGAGGGATGGTGGGATGTTTTACTACCGGACACGTTGTAGTAGTGAATTATTAATATTAATATTAATATCATTGCGTTGATATTGATCATTAAGTGTCTTCAGTGTCAGGAAATAAGGAAGGGTAAGCCATCCAGCGTGTGAAATATCTCATTCTGTGGGATTCGTTGCCGAATCGTTGGAGACTTCTGGGCCACGACGTATAGAGATAGGTAACGTAGGCTATGGGTTGCCACGGGTACCGTACCAGGTCCAGTAGAATTCGCACGACAACGGGAATGCATAAGCCCTCCACGCGAAGTGCGAGTGAGAATGGAAATCATCTTTCAGGACTCATTATAGGCGCGGAATCACAGGCAGCGCAGTAGCGCTGCACTGTTGTAGGGCCCATTCAAAATCAATAGGAAAAATGGAAAATTCGACCCCCTGTAAAATGGTAACCCCTGAAAATTTCATTTTGAAACTTGGCATACGTGATTACGTCGAGAACATCACCCACTACACAAATTTTCACGTACATCGCTTCAGTGGGGGCTTCTCCACAAATAGGTGAAATATAACCCTTTTGTGACATTTTTTCCTGTCCTGTCCTGTCCTGTCCTTTTTTTCTCGCACACACGCCCAGCTCGAACCGCGAGACCGATTTTCGCGGTTTATGGCTCAAATGACGTGGTTCCGCCCAAGGATGGTCCTTTTTGGGGTTAGGACGATGAGTGGCATCATTTGGGGGAATGTGCCCCAAAAACTCC
>Ga0209780_1002027_pt1 | contig 14043 bp, 5 predicted proteins | sample WorMetexBAHAMAS2_FD_187384 | JGI IMG/M metagenome (GOLD analysis project Ga0209780, IMG submission 187384) | Marine gutless worms symbiont microbial communities from Max Planck institute for Marine Microbiology, Germany - Inanidrilus exumae... | ecosystem: Host-associated > Annelida > Digestive... | reverse complement strand
CCGATTGACGTTGTTGTGTTGAAATGTCGTAAAAATTTTTCCGACGGGAAATTGGCGAAATTTTCGTGATAGGGTCTTCGAGCCTATAACAAGAACATGCTGTCTCTATCATGAAAACACTCTGTGGGGCAAAAAAACGGCTCCACGCGTTCGGCTATAACTCCGCCGAAAGTGAACCGATTTGGATGAAATTTGGAACTTTGTGAGCCAAATGTCAGTGGCTGGCCCTGGTAGATTTTGGGCTCGATCCGCGCAGTAGCGACAGTTTGAAAGGGAGCCGAAATTTTGTTTTTTTTTGGTCCGGTAAATAACGCACGATTTCCGCGGCCGTCCGCCCGTCCGTCCGTCCGCCCGCCCTAAGCAACGCCCCTGGCCAAACTCACCGACGGATTATTACATATAGATACGTGTGGAGCACTTATACGGTTGCGTCAGCTTTCAGATAGAAAGTAAAACGAGCCAAAAATTATTAATATCTCTTCATTAGTTAACGTAAGGCATGCTAACGCAATAACGTTGACACCGAGATATACTGCCCGCTGCTGTGCGTATAGGCTAATCGAATTGCATCGATATCGAAATCCGGCTGTACGACCCAGCTCTAATCAACAGTTGCAGAAACGGGATGGCGGAGATGATGCGGAGGCTGATGGACCTATCAGTCACTACACACCTATAGAGGAATCATTGTGCGACCACCGTCGTGGGTGTCAGAGACGGGCACGCCAACATTTAATCAATTTTTCATCGAATTACACAACCGAAAGGCGAAAGTGCACACCAGACGCACGCAGTAACGCTAGCTCGACAACTCGCTTCACGCCTCAGGACATATGCTACGTCTCCCTACATCGCCTTGCAATCTTACAGTATCTGGATACGATGATGTACGGCAGTAGAAGCTGTTGTAAAAGCCAATAGCCAAAGTAATGGGAATTGTCAAATTTTCGACTCCCTGTGGCTTCAAAAGCCCTGAACGGATTACGACGATACGTGGAATATATAACTACGTCGCGGGTACGACCACGCATGCGAATCCACGTTGTTCTGCAACGATGTGGGTAGTCTGTAATGTTGGTTGGTCACAGGAAGTCCTATAGCCATTTCAAAAGGTCTCAGAGCTGGGGTCCAGAGTACGCTGGACCCCTGCCCACAAAGAATGAACGAACGAACGAAACGAAACGAACGCAGCAGCTAACAATATTTCAACTAATATGGCGCGTCGCGCGGTCCCTCTGCGACGTCTGAGCTTCTTATCTCATCATAGGTAATGATCTCGTTCATCGCTGGATCAACTGCTGCGAGTGCAAACGGCAACCGGTTAGACGTTTTCCTGACTGGTAGTTTCAAAACATTTTATCGCATAAAGAATAAGCAGCATATACTGTTAAAAGTTGTACAGTTTACGTTACATACGTATCAATTAGGGTGGCTAAAATGCTATGTTTTCTGTTGTGTTGTGTTTAACGGGATTCGAGTGTTGGTCTCCAACTGCAACACAGTATATAGATCTACCGTATCTGCAGTCGAATACAAAAACGCGGCTTATGGTAACGAAGCAGGCGCATAACGTCCATGTAACTCGCATTATCGAGTACTCGCAGAGATGCTGAGGCAGGCAGAGAGACAGCAAAGTAGCACGAAGGCTGATGACATAATCTAGTTGTTTGACGGTGGCGCTGCAGCGCGCCTTTACTGTATTTAGTCGTGTTTGTCGTCGCTCTGTCTGTCCGTCCGTCCGTCTGTCCGTCCTACTCAATCTCATCACACGACCGTCGTAATCCGCCTCAGCGCACGCTTACGCATCGCCGCCGATTCTACTTCCGGCCGACAGATCACGTGACTAAACTGAACAACTCCCCCGGTCTCCCGGAGTGGGGTTATTAGAAAACGCGTGCGCGCCCGTCCGCGATCGCCGGCTGAACACCAGCGACTAATCGTCCGAATCGCGCACGCAGACCATCCGTTATTTAGCTGCCGGTGCACGGGCCGGCCGCAGCTAACCGGAAATTGCGACGTGTCCGCGTGATGTCGACTAAATGTTTACACCATGAGGAGGCGATTTCGGCTCTTGCTGAGTGCTCAAGCTGATGACGCAGGCTAACGAAGCAGGCGCATAGTAGTCCAACGTAGTTTGATGTATCAGCGGTGAAAACTTTCTGGCGCTGCAAAGTTTTCTCTGTTTTGTTTTGTCCGCATCGGGTATAAGTAGCAAGCAATAACTTCAAGAAAATAAGAGAAGAAATATGTTCAGAGCTATGGACGAAGGTTAACAGCGGTTGATACTGCACGCGAGCGGAGAATAAACGACAGCTCAAAGCTTGCCGCCGCAGGAGTATAGCAGCTGTAAACATTATACACATTAGCATGCCAGCAAATGCAGCGAATGATACGCGACTTAAATCCTATACTGGGAACTGCCTTATAAACGTCTTCTTAGTGCGCATGCTTCTCCCCCGGTTCGGCAGTATATAGACTGAAGACCGACAGGGAATCTTTACTCCTTGAAAACGTGGATCATTGTCTGGCCACGTTCGCAGTTCTGACACATTTCTGACACCGCAGTCTCGTAACGAGACGGTGGTGTCAAACGATCCGAACTGTGAAGGCGGGCAGACAATGAACCACGTCTTCACTCTCGCAGACACTGGCTGAATGCTGATGCCAGTGCGATAGCGATTCAGCAGAGACTAATCTCAAAGCCGTGTCAATTGACGGACTGTTTGGATCTGCAATAAGTGACTGCTCGGAAGCTGTACGGCACTATAATCATATTCGTTTGTAAAAATATAAGCGATCTTAGTAGACGAATATCGACATCTTTTCTGTTTCAGAAGATTTCTGCTGCAGTGCAACTTTTCAACGCCGTTTTGCTGCACAACGGTTTTGTTATAAATTTTGCTGTTTCACTGCAATTCTCTTTATAACAACGATAACGATAGGAACGAATGACCAATTTTACAGCCCGCCGCATGCTTATTTGTGCCGCACAAGACGCTGAGTTGAAATCAACAGCTACGAGCAAAACACGACACACGAAACGAAAATTACCGGATGATTCGGAAAGTTGGGCAGCATTTATGCGTTTGTTTGGACGGATACAGTAACATCGGAAGTCATTTACCGTCAAATGGCGGAAGTGACCACGTCATTTCGACCGCATTTACTCCAAATCATCGGTCTACGACGCCGTTCTCTTATTCAGGTTACGTCGAATTTTCGTAATTTTACCGCGTGACGCTATGCTAGCGCGGTATATGCTGTCATCGTGTATCTGTCCGTCCATCCGTCACAAGTCGGTGTTGAACCAAGACGGCTAAACCTAGGATTACACAAACAAGCCATACGACAGCCCAGGGACTCTAGTTTTCTGACGCCAAAAATCGCGAAATTCAAAAGGGGTCACCCACCCCCAACGGGGGCGCCAACGTAAACTGCTTCATATTTTGGTACAACTGGTAAGATTCGCAGAACTAAATGGCCTGAAAAACTCTACTACTAGCGTACAACTGCAGCAGTGTCATTATGTCATTATATATATTATTAAGTTTCAGACATTGGGATCTTCACGCAGGCTGTATAGATGACAAAAAATAGGTGAATTTATCGGAATAGATGGCGTTTCAAGAAATGACATAAATTACGACAAACTGTATTACCTTTAACAACAGCTGACTAGTTGCTTGCCGTGCGTATAAGACGGGAAAAGAAGCGAAACGAGATAAGCATGCCAGTTTATATAAAAGTCTGCAAAACTAGAAAGTCTTGATTCAAGGTTGCATCGACCAGTTAAACAACATTTTCCTCCTGTGACCTTGAACACTGACCTGTGACCTTGACCTTTGAACTTAATCTAGATAGTATCAAAGGCCAAATATCTAAGTCAAAGGTAATTTCGTTCAAGAGTTACTGCCCGGACACAGACAGATAGACAGACAGACAGACAGACAGACAACGAACTGATTGCTATGTAACATATAGCATTAAAGGTGGTCAGCGAGTATCCACAAAATGACCCTAAAGAACTATTTACCACATTTGGTTTTGATCGACGACATAGTCGCACAAACCTATGCTGTCGTACAAGCAGAGGTTTATGGCCAAATACGTTTAGTCTGACAACGTATTATGTCAGCTGTTCGCTCATGTTGACAGTGTGTAACGTGTGGCAATTCAGACATTATTTTTTTTTTCTTTTCTTTTTTCTTTGTATTTATTGTATTTATTCTTTTCTTGTTTGCTGCCATTTAACTTGGTGAATAAAGTTGACTATAGGATACAGGTCTGTGCAGGCAGAAGTCGCCTCAGTACGGACAGCAAGCAATCCGCAAATATCACGACTCTTCTCTTCATACTGTCACGTCATTTGCTGCTGACATTCACGCGACAATTTTCACTAGAGAGCACTCGGTGGAGCGTATACCTCCGAAAAAGTGTCGTTATCGCCGATCAACAGGTGCGCTAGCCCTAACCTTGACGCCAAACCCTAACTTTCAAAACTGAATCAACTGTTCGGTGGTCTATATAGTACCAATGTCACACTGAAACAAGTGGCCTTGCCAGTTACAGTTAGTCTACTGTTAGCTCACTCCGCTGCTAACAACACGTGTTCAACGGGTTCACAACGGTAATTAATTAAAGTAACATCGTTGACGAGCGACCGGCATTTTCAACGCAGCGTCTAACCGACAAAAGACGCACGGCGGGATCCCATCTGCCGTGTGTCGACTCGCCGGTCGCCCGCATACCGCCGACGGCCGTGCCACGGCGCCCGGCGACCGCCGACAATACGGAGAGCATCTGGCGGCGCGCAGCCGCTGGGAGCCGACCGGATGAGTCCGGCCGACGACCGCAGCTGATGTCGAGTCGCCGCGGCCGTCGACGCCGCGTCCACGGTGGACCTTCCGGCCTTCCCCGGCCAGGCCTCACGGTCGCCGCCGCCGCGCGTCCCCGCCCGGTGCATTGTAATCCGATTTATTGTCCGTTGCGTTAATAACGAGCGACTCGCTGAGCGGCGTCAAAGTCTATTACGGAAATCTATACTCGGCGGGTTTGCGCGGCGCACCGCCTGTCTGTCTGCCGGCCTTCAATTCACTCGGCTGTATTATATTGACGCGGCGCAAGACCGTCATCGATTCACGTCCTTCCGGTAGTTCCACGGCACTACTATTATGACCCAGTCGTCGAGACCCTTCGTCGGAGATTATAGCTGTGGACGGACAAGTACAGAGTGCCTTTCATGGCGGCGCTACAGGTGCGGAAGACTCCTGTCGGCAATACAACACAGTGGCTCACACCCGTTTTGCTCCATGCACCGTTTTCATCACAAGTCAGAATGACATTCTCCCCTTTCCAAGGTTGTCTCACTCAAAGATGCATTCGTAACAAGGTGTCGCCCTAACGGGACGTAATACGACTGGCCGCCGTGCAGTGTCGGCTGCCCGACCGCCCACGTGCCCGGTCGTCGGCGTGCCGACCGTCCATGCGCCCGTCGGCCGGCCGGCCTGCCCACCGGCAGCGTTACAGACGACGACAGTCGACAGCCAGCAAAACAATACTGGCCCAATAGGGAGCCAGTAATAATGTGGGACGTTATGCAATGAAATATCGTAATATGCATGATTAAAGCGTGCCCAGTGGGTCGTTTTCCTTATAGTACGCTATACGATGATATTACATCCCTGCTACACAGTGATTGAAATTACTCCACCTAAATCAAGGTCAGTGTTCCAACAGTTTGAGTCTACCAATCTCCGTTCTGTGCCAAATTCCCGCTGAAACCCATATCATTCTCCCTTTGGAGAATTCCCCATGGTTAGTAAAACCTGACATTACAGACATGGTTCAAGAGAGTGTCATTGTAACAATTGAACCACTGGAGTATATGATGACCGAGCCACGGCCATAATTAACACATGCAAAAAATTTGGTGAAATGTGGACATTGTTGTTTCTGAGATATGCGAGCGGACAGACAGACAAACATACAGACAGACACAGACACGCTCATAGCAATTATACTTCGCATTAGTGAGCTGCACGAGGATGAGGAGAGGATCGCGGGAACATCGGGGGCGAAGTGGCAATCCGTCAACCCGGCTTCGATTTGAACAACTTTATTCACCTTGAGAGGTAGCACAGAATAATACAGAACAATATAAACAAAAACAAGACAGAACAGACAGAAAAGAAAAGAGACGCCAGGCAACGTGCACAATATGACGAAAATGATGACCATGATGGCAGAAACTGCCAAGTAGCACACAATAAAGCGACAACAAGCTAAGTATATGAAATGATATTAATTTCTGCCTGTGCAACAAGGCTGAACAATTCGCACAATTCGGTCACGGCCGGTGTGCGACGCGTCTACACATCTGAGACGATCCAGTGTATAATAATAATGTTCGTTTATTGAATTGACGACACAACGCGCAATCAACATCCGCCACGCACGGCGGCACTAACGCACTAACTATAATAATCATCTTTATTCACCAAACATAGTAGACAACTAATTATACAGAAGGGTTAAGCTCGGCTAAATTGCTGCCACACACGGCGCACAGCGATTGATAACCGCGCCGGCTTAACCTCGTGAACACTCACCAGATGGCGCGACCAGCACACATCCGATAAAGTTGCTCACTACTCAATTTATCGACCTTGAAAGGATGAAAGGCTGAGTTGGCCTAGTTGGCTGACCTATAGCGCACGGCTTACCCACATAAGTGGTCACCCGTCAGCTACAGGTCGACCGTGGGACAGGGAAAGTTCGCCTGTCAAAGACCGACGTTTTTCTAACCACTGTGCAACGCAGCCAACACGTGAACGCGAACCAGTGTGAACGTAGCAGTTACCAGGAAAATTTGGTGATCCTAGCTCGACTACAAGATTCTCCGGTTATCCCCGCAGTCGGCAGTCACGGGGGTAGCGTTTTCACCGCCGTGTGTCTGTCTGTTTATACGCACGATATCTCAAAAACCGATGCAGCTAGGATCACCAAATTTGACACACAAATGTTCCACGGTGAGTCCTGGAAATCGGTATATTTTAAGGTCAAAATGTCACGGGTCAAGTTCATACGTCATAAAACAGTGCCGGCGTGGTCTTTGCACTCTTGTCAGTTCTGGTTTCTTCTAGTTGCGTTATAGATGTCGTCTGCCAGTGCGAAGCTCCGCATTGTCCACTCCTGCGATTTTTATCGGACCTAGTCCTGTCCGGCATCCTAAGCTATACGTTGAGCTTTGTTATGTCCGGTGGACTGGTCGCATCTGCCAATTACCGACACGTTGCCAATTAGGTACAAATCAGGCACCGGGAGTCGCTCGTTCGTAGTGTGTGTGTGTGCGCGCGGGAGACTTCAGTCGGCAGGTCGAGTCAAATTATCGTAGCTGGACAACAGTGGACATGACAGGAACGTCGACGACGACGACGACGACGGTCAGCCGGCAGGGAAAGACGGACGGACGGACAGCCCGGGGCAGAATTCCACGAGCCCCACCGGGCTGGCTCGCCCTTCCCCGGGGTGCCCCCTCCGCGGGATGGGCGGGACCGACCGCCGACTCGACAGCCAAGTAGGCGTTGTTACGCTGGATGTCGCGTGTCAGGCCTGCGTTTAGTCCGACGGACGAAAGACAGCTGGAACGGTCCGTCAGGACAGTTCGCTGACGACGACCGCCGTCTTGCGTCCAGCACGAACGCTTCTCCGTTCGTGCATCTCTGATTACGATATCGACCGACGTACCGGTACGGCGGTACGGCGAACAAGAAACAACGTCAAGTTGACGCCGGCCAATAATCAGCGACCGACGAGCCAACTAGAAATTACGGCCGACGTCGATAACGATCTCGTGACTAAGACTAGTAGCTCATCATCTCCTCGACGACGCCACTGTCATCTGCCCTATCAGTACACGTGGCTATGTATCGTCGGATTTTTTTGCATGAAAACCACACCGGTAAATAGGCCCACTACATATTCCGCTTCTTAGTCGTCAGCGAGGACGCTACTTCCCACTCACGTCGTCTCGCGCATAATTTTTTTTAATTTCCTTTTTTTCTGTCAATTATATACATCTTTATTCACCAAATAAGGTAGCAATGTACATAAATGAACAGATAAACAAATAAAAAGAAAGTGCAAGCAAAAAGGAAACAATAATGTGCAATAAATCAATTTACTGCACTTGCGTATCCATCACTCTTTCGCCCTTTCGTTCTTGACGTAGACAACTCACCTGTTTCACAAATCCTTCCTGCAGCCGTAGACTCCCTTCCTCTCTCAGGACTGCCTTCGCCAACTAAGACAGCGGCCGTTCGTTGCATCTGTAGACATCATAGAACGAGAATAGCGGCCTACTAGGCCTATTTTTACGCATTTTAAAAATTTCCAAAAATCGCGCATTTTAATGATGCCGACAAAAATTTATAAACAAGTGAGCATTGATATCAGTTCTCACGTGATAAGTTGCAGTAGAACCGCAAAAAAATAAAACACACACAAACAACACGCGCACACGTTTCCATTTAGTTATTTCCAAAAAGCAAACACACATCGTGAGCCTTTTCAACTGCTGCCTTTGCCTCTATAATTCTGTTAATTCGTACTTTTACTCGTCACTGTCAGCTGTTTATTTAGTTCCAACAAGTAAAACGCGTTATCTCCTATAGTCTACATTGTCTGTTACACTTGATAAGTCTAAACTAAGTTATGTCAATTCACCGTCTTTATTACAAATGTATGTTGACGCTTGTTCATAAATTTTACGCAGCTTTACATATTTTCAACTGTTTGAAATTCGCGCATTGCATTTAGCTTACTTAAGATCCCGGAGCCACGTGTTCGTGTTTCTACGGTCGACTGGATGTACGTCGTCGCAGACATTTGAGAGAGATCCGCATCGATCGTCAATGAAACAGCGATAAAACGACGATCGACGCAGCGGAGGCGGTGACCGCGACATCCACAGGTTGACCACGCAACAAGACGAGCGGCAGTGGTCAACTGGTCATCGTCACTATCTGAAATTGAAATCGGCGCCCGGCGCCGCGTCCGGGGTCAGCGGGTCGGTCAGACGAGAGCCGATGTCCTACGCGCCGCTAAATCTCGTCGATTTAATAAACCGAACCGCAAATAGCCCGGTGTGCGCCGGCGACGACGCTGGGCGACAATTATTTCAGCGAATTTATGACAGGAGCAAACGTCAAGTTCGCTGGTCCACTACACGGAGGGCCACAGCCATTATACGCTGCACGCCACGGGATATTGTCAGTGTGATAGCATGTCTGTCGACCAGTTTGATTTCCACCGCCACTAAATTCAAATCCCTAGTTTTCTCAGAATGCGGGATATTCACCTCCCCCATAGTTATGAGCGGATCTGGACCAAATTTGGCATGTGGCATCCTTATACCCTCCAGACGGTCCGGGGCCGGTTGCCGAGCGCCGCTCTCACCCACAGGCTCGCGCTCCACGCGCCGTCTATATACGCCGCTGCAAATGGTGGCGAGCTCTGTCGAGGAATTTGGAACTAGTCGGGCGGAAGGCGCAACGGAGAGAATCGAGTGCCGCAGGCGCGAGGAGTAACCGAGCGCCGTAGGCGGGAGGGTGCACCGCTAGTTGGATATAAAACAAAATATACTGCTGTTGAATGTGTTATATATTATATTAGACAGTCACTGCTTATCAATGCATGATAAATTGTGCTGATGTGCCGTTAAGGAACTACTCATTCACTCACTCCAGTCACTCGCATGAAAAATCCTCCAAACTCTAAGCACCGAAAAAATGAAGTGAAGATAATAAAATAAAATAAAATAAAATAATATAGATAGGGTGAAGTGACGTCACAGTAATCTATGTTCACGATACGATCTCCATGATGTACGGCATGATGTTGTACTGTGCAAAGTTAACTGGTGAAGATTTGTCACTTTATTTAAATACAATTGAATCAGTAGGTTTAAGGAAAGTTTAGTGCTAGCGCCAGATAGGCGATCTGAAGGTACGTGCTGCAAAATGTTTACATTTCCTTGCCCTATACATCATGGCGACTAGAACAGAGGCATAGATAGGAATGGTAAAATTACGTCACTATCAGACTACGAATAAGCCTATGTAGACGAAAATATGTCTGTTCAAAAGCGTAAGGCAATAAATATGTACATGAAATGAACCGTATACTTTCAAAAATCCTACAAACTCTAAACACAGTGAAATGAAGCAAAAATGCAAAACAAAACTAAAATAACATATATGATAGGCCTATAATGTAATACATATGTCTATGAGATAAAAATACAGTTACAAATCTGATTATTAGTGGCCCGCCTAGTCGCCTACACATAGTGTAAGGGGCCAAACTATTAACGGTCGCTGGTGTCTGTCGTCGTCTGTCGGGGTCTGTAACACTCCACGGCGGCTTGCAGGCGGCTTCACCGGCGCAGGCCAGGCGATGACGTCATGTCGCCTCCAGTCTAATTATAGCCCCACGGCTGCACGGCGGGCCAGACGTCCCGTTAGGGCGACACCTTGTTTAAAAGTCTAGGATCGCTATGTTTGTCAACCTGACCTGGCTGTGTCAACACGGGTTCTCGGTTCAAGGGCGCCTGTTCAGATTACCCGTAAACATGGCCCGTAGACCGGGGTGTCCAAAATGACACCCCTGTTGACGGGCTGGGTCGACGGCCCGTGCTCGAGGACACTGTCTATGAATGCAGGTAGGGTGTACAGTTACAGACCATAATACAGCGGTGACGTGACAAAAAGGCAAAACAATCAGTAAAGTTCAGAATTTGGGATAAGATTCCAAAGTACACTTATTTTGTGAAATGCCCAAATTTCCTCATAACACACTATCGAGCGTAACTTTTACCGAAACCAGCTCGACCCTTTCAGCCTTTTCGACACAGTATCCTCACGTAACAGAAAGACGGATGGACAGATACCGCGCCACATCATACATGGCACATGCTGCGTTATGAATATTGATTTACGTTGCATAAGCGTTTCGCTGCAACAAGTATATAGCGATTTTTGCGCCTTGCCTAAATATCACGCAGGGTGGGCGGGCAATTAGATTCTTAACGGTACCATCAGCACAAAGTAGGCTATTCGGTGCCAGTACTAGTTAAAACCAATACGATAAACTAATTTTTATAAAAACAAAAAGTAACAACAAATATAGGGTGAACCAAATAGTAAACAGAAGAATTGTGTTAGAAAAGAAACATTGGGTTGATTAAAAGGTTATTTAGATGGCTCGGTAAAAGCCGCTCTCCTTGGTAAAATCAAGGATGCAGCGTTTCGCGGCAACAAATATTGCGATTTTTGGTCCTTGCGTAAATATCACGCAGAAGAAATAGAAAAAAAGTTTTGATAAATGTGGGTTCAGAGTGCCTGTCCTTTATTTCTGAAATACGGCAAGCTGTGATGGTGCATAAGCTTCTGTTGAACGGTGAAGATAAATAGGTGATAGGTGCATGGCGTCGGCAATATATCATGACACATACCTGTACAGGTAGCATAATGATGATTAGAACGCTACTACACTGATTGCAAGTAGACAATGCCAAGGTGATATATAGTCGCTGTCGATTTGTTGGCACGCCATACGATACACTATAAATGATTATGCATTTCCTTGAAGCAAGCGCATCGTATAGCTGTTGTCGGAAATGCAAGCGATGCGCGGGTATTAGCCATCATAGTGTGTCTGTCTCTCTGTTTGTGTGTTTGTGTGTCTGTCTGTCACACGGCAGTATTGTATCAAAACGGCTAAATGTAGGATCACGCAAACAACGCCACGTGATAGCCCAGAGACTCTAGTTTTCTTACGCTAAAAGTCGTTGGTGGACGACCAAGGGTGCCACAAAACGCGATTTTGTTGTTTTTGCCAGTAAAATATTCAACTTCGATCGAAAGAAGTCTGCTGCAAAGTTTCCTTATGTGAAAACTTCCAGAGGCAATGTTGTAGCGCCATCATTCCTCTATCTAAGGGTCCATAGATGGATTGCGGGCGACGTTCCCATCTACCTAAAATTTGCGCTCAAAGTGACCCACCCCCGTCGGAAAACGCCGATTTCGACAGATTTCTCAGCCGCAAGAGCTAGCGAAAAACGTTCAATTATCTCTAATAGGAAGTCACAATGCGCTTTACATCGAGCTATACATGAAAACCCTGTGCGTTACCCTTAAGTCCCCCAAAGGGTGGCTCAAAACGAGAATTTTTACATATTTTTGTGTTGCCTTTTATATCTTCGTTGCAGGTAATCATAGACATTTCAAATTTGGTATACAGATTGATCATAGAAGTCCCAGCCTATGCACGACAAACTGTCGCTGAAATGGGCGTGATCACGTCACGTGATCCACTTTAAATTTCAAGGACCTAAACATACCTCAGGAATAACTGACGCTAATATCGTCAAATTTCTTACACACGTAAGCTATATCTACTGTTAACAAAAGGACGACGTATCACCCCCTAAATGGACGTGGTTATGGTCACGTGACTGTTTTGACATTTTGTCCTTTGTCGTGGTGGAGCGCGTTCGTCAGATGAGCTACTTGTCTACCTGTACGCCGTGCACTCTGACATGCGTCAAGTTCAATGCGGCACGGCTGAGGTATGCCCTCCACCGAGTTCCGTCTTGTCACTGCAGTAGCAGGCCACGTGAATCTCGACGGCCGTGGTCCACTGCAGTTGTCGGTGGCGACGGCCAAAGACTTTATAATATGAGCCTATGACCGCTTCGTCGGGGCAGCCAGCGAATGGAGCTAACTGGAAAGAACAGTGGCGCAACCGTCCACTATAAGAGAGTGACCAAAGATTTCTGAACTATGAACAAACTTATCAGCAAAATAGAAGACCACGGTACCGCTCCAGAGCAGTTTTCAAAATTATCTGTCACAAATGTCGGTCAAAGCTGTTGTTGACGGCTGCGTAACTTTAATTTAAGCATCAAAATAAGTTTTTGGCCAGGCTCCGGTCCGACCGATGGGCAACTTAGAGCGCTCCCCAGATCCGGTAGCTGGATTTACAGGGAGAGCGCGGGAAGTGAGGAGACAAGGGAAGGGATGGAGGACAGAGGGAAGAGAGTGATGGGGAGGATATAGAAAGAGAGAAAGTTAGCCCATTCAGCTCAGTGTTCCCAAAATAGCTACACTAATTTAGGGATTCGACGCCAGGCTGGCTAACCGACCATTTTTAGTTTTGACATTTTGGCACTCTGGCGCTCAACCCTGAGCGCAAGAGTTACCCGAAGTCAATAACTAATAAAAGTGGTCGGTTAGCCAGCGCGGCATAGAATCCTTTAGTCATTGTCCCCATTTTGGAACTCTGTACAAAACGGTTTAAGATGCTGGGTTCGCCAGTGCCGTGGCTCAGCGAGCGACATGGTTGTCATGAACGTCGCTGACGTCTTGACGACGTTGCGTGCGTAACTCGTCGATTAATTCCTCATCTGTCATTCGGATGAGAACCGACCGACGCCGGCCGGCGAGCGTCGTACGACCGTCGTACGACAAACAGGCAGACCGCCGACGACGTCTCGCGGATCGCGTGCCGACAGTTGCCGCCGGCTAGTACTAACCGACAACGACGACGACGGGAAGCAGATGCGGACCGTGGGCCGGTTGAAGATGGCGAATTAGAGATGCACGAGTCGAACGTACGTCCGTCGAATATTTCGTTGTTATCCACACATGGCGATGTTGTTGTTCCCCGCGCACTGACAACTCGCTTCGGTAGCCGCAGCTTCCGCATTGCCGGACACTCAACTTGGAACGGTCTTCCCTCGAACATTCGTAGTGCGAGCACCCGGGAGCAGTTCGAACGTAGCCTAAAGAGCTGTCTGTTTGAGTGCGCGTCTGAGATACTTTTATATGAAGATGCGCCTTACAAATTTGCCTTCTACTACTACTACTACTACTACTACTACATGCCGATAGGTTACTGTTTGTGTGTTTTTACGGTTACGGATTTCTCCGCCAAAAATAAAGCCAGCGGCGTCAAATTTTGCACGACGGTTCATTGACGTCC
>Ga0209780_1002026_pt1 | contig 14044 bp, 5 predicted proteins | sample WorMetexBAHAMAS2_FD_187384 | JGI IMG/M metagenome (GOLD analysis project Ga0209780, IMG submission 187384) | Marine gutless worms symbiont microbial communities from Max Planck institute for Marine Microbiology, Germany - Inanidrilus exumae... | ecosystem: Host-associated > Annelida > Digestive... | reverse complement strand
GTTGGCAGATACTATAGGCGAGGTAGGACGAGCTGTGCCGTTGAGACAGCAGAACGTCAGAACACAGAGGCAAAACCATATCTGCTCTAGGATACACAACCAGTGGAGATGCGCAGGAGCGGCGTGATGCATTCAGAACGTTCAAAATGATGCGTGTATGTGCTTGCGTGTGTTATAGGTAGCGACAAAGTACAAGACTGTGTTGATGTCGAATGCATTTCCGTCAGCATTTCTAGAACCGTTACTGCAGATGTCACTAAGTAGCGACGCTGCTACGCGACGTATCGTGCAAGAGATTCTGCATACACTGCTTGATCGTCACAGCAACCTCGATAAGCTGAAATCTGTCAGGTTGGCATCGCCGTCGCTGTAATGTATACTGTGTCTCAAAAAAACCAAATGTAGATCTATTTTTACACTTCTTTTACTGACATATTCCTGACGAAACTATGTACTGTAACTGTTACAGAGTGTTCCACCTCACCTTAACTGTGTTTCTACACTACCTTGCAAAATTTAAAATAATGGCTAAGCTTTTAATCATATAATCAAATGGCAGCAGTTGTGCTTTTCAAGTTTCATAAGGTTGTAAAAACATACTTAGGTGAGGTGGACAATCTTAATAACATATGTGTACAAAATTTCCTCAGCTATCTGAAAGTGACAGAATTTTGGAAAAAATCAGTCTACGTTTTCCCATTTTATGATCAAAAGTCAAGTGTATTGTTTTTTTTAGACACAGTGTATTATTCTTTTGCAGATAGAGTCTTGATTATTAGTAGTTGTTGGTATGAACTGAAGTAGTGGATGCGTAGGTTTTTGTGGGGTAAAATAAATCACGAGAGCACTGATAAAGGATTGGTGTTGATTGTATTTGTTACAGATTACCGTGTGATTTGGCTGAATTGAATCTGACGGTAGAGAAAACACCTCGGCAGGACGTAGTTTTCATTAAGAAGAATGGATCGCTGTTCCACTGGCATATACACGAGACGTTGCAGATGTCAAACAACAAAGTGGACAACTTTGAGGCAGTCTACACTACAATGGTTTTACTGTTTCTTGAGATGGGTGCTGATGAAATTAACCTTGACATCTTGCGACTTGCTCTTGAGATCCAGGTATGTCAGTTTGCAGTTTTAGCAGGTTTAGATTTCTTTGACAGCTCTTTGGTTTGTTTTGTTTGTTAATTGCCCTGTGTGGACTTGAAGCAATCCCCCCTTCCCTCCTTATCCGTTTACTTCCCCACCTTCTACTCTATTTTTTAGTATCTTTCCTTTTTCCCTTACTTACTCGCTTCATCTGTTTTCTTGCTTTTCCATCCCTTCCCATTCTACGAGAATACTCCCACTCTGTTTCCAGGCTGGATGTCGTAGGAGGCAACTAAACCTGGCTTTAGTTTTTTGAGTTGATTTTATGTTATATGTATTTTTTAGTTAAAGATGCATGCTCTTTTTTGTCGTATTTGATTTAGTTTTGTCTTGCGGTGTGATAGTTGTCTCCCCCTGCTGTAGGTGCTAGTGTAATAATTTAAATGAGCCTCTCGATCCCTTTCCCATTTTGGGTGGCTGCTGAACAAAAAGGCAGACAGGATTACGGTTTATATATCACTAACCTTCCTTCACTGGTTAGGGATAGCTCTCCACCCCTGACCTTTTGTCTCTGATATAGCCATACTTGTGCAATGCAACTTTACAGAAGTTTTGTTGTAAGCAGTTCCAAGCATTTTTGTGACAGTTTATTTGGTAACATTGTCAAAAGTTGCTGTGATTGAAGTCTGTTACTCAGCTTACTGTGTTCTACTCGTGACTCTTTCTGTTATCATACAAGAACACCCTGCAGTTACACACATATCGCTTTAATAGCTATGTTACATATGAGCCTGCCAACATATGGTGATAGCATGCGACTCATCGCTGAGGTGTTGTTGATCTAGCTGCTAGCCATTGCTGTGTGTAGAGTACAACGATAAACTCGCAGCTGCCAATCACTCACAAGTGTGCTCTACATGCATTGGTTGCTGCCTACCTCAACGTTGTTGCACAGTCTGCGTCAATTCCATCACTGAACGAACACGTCCGATGTGTATGTTCTGCACTCTGTGATGCATCTGTTTAGGCTTAACTGGAACCAGGAATGTGAAGAAGCATTATTCTGATAATAGCTGCCTTTTCGTAGCATTGTAACAGTAATAATTACAAATAATTTTATGCTTTTTATTTCAACTTTATTAGATGGCCATTGCTTGGTATCCAGCTGATGTGCTCTCCTCCACTTCTGCCATCTAGTTTTCAGTCTACACACACACATACAGTGGACCAGTGCTAGCAGCTGCACACAGTATACTATGTCTTCTGCCTTCTGCTTGAATAGTTTATGCCACTGCTACTGCAAGCCGTCCGCCCACTGCAACAAATCATGTGAGCTGACTGCTCCATCTTTGTCATAAGCTCTGCCCATTGTTACAGCATATGGTAAATTAGTAGTATGTATTACTGTACAAATAGTACTGGTTGTAATATTAACTGAACTGAGACTCAGTTATAACTGTTACATTAATATGTTTTGTGAAGTCCGTTTTACTTTCGTACATTCTGTTGCAAATTGCTGCTTTAATGACTAGAACCGCTCAGCAGAATTTTGCAGATGGGAAAATGTTTAAAATTATGACGATGAAAGATGCATCCATGGACATATTTCCCGCACTTTGTGCTGCATGTAAAACCGTAGCTTGATTAGGAATCACTGTTATTTATCTATGCAATTGTGGCTAATTCTTGGTTTTTATACAGAAGTTGTGATGAATGTTGAAGGTCATAGATACTCGACAGGCCGAAGCTAGTCACTATTTACCTGAAGTTGCTTTCAATCGCTCTAACACATCATGCAGGTGGAGTATTTAGGACTGACTCTGTGTGTATAATCTTTGTGTATAATTTTTTTAATCACTATTGTATGATGAGCATTTTTTGTTATCTGACTGCAGCTGATTTGGTTGTATGTCTATTTATTTACTTTTTAAAAGTTATTTTTAGTTGATTTTGTCATTTTTTAACGTAAAAATAACGTCATTTTTCAGCAGCTGTTTGCTACATACTGCTTTTTCTGTGCATGAAGTAAGTTTTGAAGTTTGTCCGAAACGGTTGGAAAACTTGCATAAACTCGACTTGTTGAACTTGGCAGACAGGCATAGCAGTGATTGGCCACTAAGGTTACCAAGTTATGTTTTGAAAGTATAAGCCATCGCAGAGCTATTGGCAAGAATCTGTTGGGGGTTTTTTTTACCGTGTATGTGTTGAATGTGCCATTAAACCCCAAGCACCCAACCTTACCCTGTATGTGCATTCTATATGCAAACATTTGGTGAATTATGCAATTCATGTTTAGATCCTATTACCTTGCTCTGCTTATATGTGTTGCATTTCATTTCCATTCATTATGTTGCTGTGGATCTTTCTGCTTATTTATTGTATTATGTGTTATAGGGCAAGCACCATTACTCGGTCTGTATGTGGTGCAGTGAATGTAGAAGTTTGTTTTGTGTTCGTTTGGTAGATTGCATTGTCTTAGTGTCATTTTCTGCTTACTTCCTCAATGACATGCTGTGTGATCTTTAACTATGTTACCCTTTCATGATTATGTATTTTGTTTGTGCTGCTGTTTGTAGTACCGGTAGTTGTAGTGTCTGGGTGCCTTTTTTGTTGAAATAATGAACTTATTAACTTGGCACTTGTTATCTGTTTGCTATGAATGCCAGTTGTGCATCTTAGTATGTAAATAAATATGTCCATTTATCATGCACTTTCAAATGGATGATCCCAAGGGCGCCTCTGATAAGTAGGCCCATGTGATTCAGAACGTTTTTAGTTCACAAATGAATTGTTCATGACTAGTGTCGTCAGTACACACGTACTGTAGCAGATTGTTCCAAACAGTTGGTGCCGCAGAAATACAGAAACTCTATGGACTGTAGCATTTTAACTTCTTGCAGGACTCCGTGAGTTCTCCATAGTTTTCTGACCTCAGCATCGCATGCCCCTCGACAGAAATGACTGAATGACAGATGCCGTTGAAAGTAGGCAGGGCTCGTATAATTGACACAGCTGACAATCATAGAGCAATGCTGTTTTTTAGTGACAAATGAAAGGACTGTATTGATGAACAATATTGCTAACTTGTCTTTTTAGTTAACCTATGTCAGCACCACTGCCAAGTGATTGGCTGGAAGGACTCCTCTAAGGACATCTCTTGTATCACAGTTGTGGAGCATGTCATGTTTCTTTTTAGACCGCATCACCTGCATTCAGTGCATAGATGCAGCCCGTTATTACATATGTTGCAGCGTAGCATGGTATGTGTGTTTGTGTGCGTGTGTGAGTGTCTGTCTGTGTGTTGGGCACACGGGTAAGCTGTTCAAAAACGGCTGAACCAATGGAGATGCCATTTGGGAGGCGGACTTATGTAAGTGAAGAGGTAGTTTTGAGTTTTGTGCCGGCCATTTGTAACTTACCTACCGCAGGCGAATGTGCCTGCAGACTGCATGCAGCAAACGAGTTCACTAGACAGCAATACGGCGTCTTCCAAATTACTTTTATACAAATTACTAATTTGTATATGGATCTTTGTCATTTTTTATCAGCGCCATGTATATATATGTAGAACATGCCATTATATACCAGACAACTAGCCTGCCAGCAAATGTCGTTAGCTGGCTTATACAGGGTGGTGCAAAAATGTGAGTCACAGGCAACTGTGAATCAAAAACGTTCCAAGTATTTCACAAGTTAGTGTATCAACAGACTGGGCTCAATGTTTGATTAGCCGGGCTGGGCCTGGCTCGAAGTTTTGCTAATTAACACTATTAGTTTAAAGGAATAGGCCTTTAATGCAAAAATTGTGTTCAGCAGTCAGCACAACATACCTAACATTTACAATAAACAAATTAATAATGATGCAGACAATGTAAATTACGCTATATGCTACACTTTGATATCAGTTTCCTTTGATGCATATTGCATAGGTCCCTAATAATTGGTAGACTAGTGGAATTGCGGGCTGTGCCTTGTCTAAGGCGGACCTAAAACGGGCCGGGCCTGAGGATTGTCAGTGCAAACGGGCCGGGCCTGATGGGCAATGGATCGGGCCCGGCCGTGCCTAAGAATTTCGGTCCATTCAGGGGTCTAGTATCAATGCCTTTAAGATGTCATGATCTTAAATGGTGACTTTATAAAAAAATTACTGCTCGTCTTAGAGTAAAAATCTTGTGAAAATTGGTCATCAAAAATTGGACATCATTTGGTTGATGAACAGGCAAAATTGTAGTGGCACCTTTTGTAATTCACACACCCCAATGTCCTGATTTTTATATGCAAGTATTGCAGCATTGAGCTCCTTGGCAGTAAAATGCAGTTGTGAATTTTGTGTAACTGATTTTTTCTGTTAGTCGTACGTTTGTCCAGAGTCCAGCAGTACGGTGTTAATTCGGCATTCGTCTGAGAGTGAGCATTGTGATGTGTTGCTGTGATAGCTACCCGTCGTCAGATACAATGAAGAGTGCATGGCTGTTCAGTGTGGACGTGATTCGTGAAGCTCTGTCTAGTACTGGACATGACGTGTCACGACTGACAGCTCCATTTGCTGGACGACCATCGGCTCTCGGTAACTGGCTCTTTGCTTTTATTCGTCACTTCGGTTCTGGTAACCTCCCATCTGGTAGACATCATCTGAGCAATGAAAACTGTCTGGAGCATAAGAGGGAAGATTACCAGAACTGTTTTGTGCCGTACTGTTTATGACAGTTGTCCCCAGTGATCAGCCCCCTCCCCTCCAACAGGCAACATCTGAGCTATGGTGATTGTCTGGAGGGTAAGAGGGGAGATTGTTTGACCAGCTCTGTGCTGTTGTGCATTATAATTGTGCACATCATATGCACACCTATATAATGAGCAGTTCATACCCGGTCGACTGGATCAGGCTTTGATCTTGCTTGGCTTAGCTGTCTTCCGAGCGCCTCTGTGTCTTCGGTGTACTTGGTGCTATATGTAGAAAAGATTTTTGATTACATCCTTTTCTTTACCTTTTAGTGTGCTGAGCCTGTAGGATTGGCCCTTGACCTGGAAGACTATCATCCTTCAGTGCTATTACATTGTTGGTTGGGTCATCTGACCTGTAAAATGGTCTCCTAAATGACCTATAATGTGTCGAGTGGGATGTTAAACCCTACAATTCCATGTCCCCAGTGATATGTGCACATGCACCCATACGCAGTTTTACAGTTTACTGTTGGTTTAGGTTTACACCGTACCAAAGGTTGTTGATAAATAGCGACAGTTTTGTTGAGCAATGTACAGTACGTCCTTGAGACTTGAAGCTGATGTTAACGAACCAACAAATCAAGGGACTTAGCCACATCTGTCTGCTTTGGCTCTCACGTCAGCACTGCTGACACCTTGATGCTGCTAATCAAGGCATCAGCAACGGTCACAGTTTATAGAGGACACCGTCGAACCTTCTTACTTGCCCAGAATTAACTCTCTGTTCATCATTTGTATATGAATTTTTATGCGCCCAGGCTGAGGCGCGAACATCGGCCACTGAGCTCGTCGTGCTGTACTGCACATGGTGGCCGAGTGCACTGACCACTCGGCCATAGGGGCAGGTCGCCACTGCCGCTGATGCTTCATTAAAATTCAAAAAAGAGGTTTCATACCTTGCTGGTGCTGAGTTAGCCAGGTTGTCGTTGGAAAAAGGCCATTGAACGAGGGTTGTTGTTCAGTTCTGGTTTTTACAAACTTCTCGCAGCCATCTGTTGTTAAAAGTAGCAGTTAAACAACTAAAGAATGGTGGCTGCAAGCACTTGCTCCGGCCTTCTAGTATTTTAGTCTATATATTTTACTCTGTATACTGCAAAATAGTGCTTATAAATGTCAAACTCTTGTAGAGAATTTATCTTTGTAGTCAAATTCGTCCCACAGTTTTTTCCAAGTCATCTCTTAATGAGAACAACATACATGATGGGCATGTATGTTGCCTAAATAGTAGTTGTCATAAATAATGTAATAAATCACTGGTTTCTGTATTATCATGATATGCTGCCATCATAACAAGCACTGAGAATTATTTATGTGTTTTTGTGAACTTTTGTGTCTAGATCCTTGTGATCTTGCTAGTAAGTAGTTTGAAAAGTTATGTTTCTGTAGGTTTCTGCTGATTATTTTTCATTTTATCATTTTATAGTTAATTTTGAATAACGTGAAATGTTACATATTTTAAGGTCGACTCCTCCGAGTCGACGTAATAAAGCCGGTCTCAATTGTTCGTCCATACGTCCGTCCATCCCTAAAAAGTTTCTTCGATTTCAATGAAATTCGGTGTGTAGGTAGAGGTCAATGACTGATGCATGATGGTATGCAGTATGACCGATCCAAGGTCAAGGTCACGAGCCCTTGAAAGTTGGAATTCGGCCATATTCAAAGGCTATCTCCTCCCCATTTATAATGGTGGCTGGCAAATGACCACAGATACTTAAATTAGAGCACAATACCTGAAGCTTATCGGGGCCGGATTTTTGATATTTGCAAGTTTTTTGTGTCATGTGACTGAAGTTGGCAGTAAGTAGGAGTCGACTGTCAGTCCCGTATGGGGCTACTTTATTGTGTGATAAAATACATTTTCTGCTGTTACTATGGCTGTCATCAGATAAGAATTTGCACAAATTCTGTGCTTGTCTGTTGCCTACTGCTTTATAACTTTCTCGTCTTTGCTGACTCTTAACCTCGGTCCTATCAGTCATCTTATTCTTACTCAAAAAAAATTAATCCGTATTAAATTTTAATATTTACAATATATTTTTACCTTAAAAGCACGATGTGACCTGAATTGTGTTGAAAGTGCCGTTAAACCCACAACCCGTCCTATGACACTGCGTACAAACTGTCCATTTTCACTTACAAATATCTGTCTGCTGCATAAACTTTCTTCTGTTGCATCAAGCCGTGTGACTTTGTGCTGTACAAGTCACTGTCAACTTCAGTGAGGCTTGTGTCTGAATGCTTCTGGTTTGTACGATTTGAAACAATGCTGCTGTGACATCACGTCAATTTAGCCACCAGTGACAATCATGCTCATTTAATGCTTGTTTCAACAGTCTGCTTAACATGTTGACGACTGCACATGTTTCTGAATTGAGCTTTATGCCACTTTGTTATGTGTCAGTATAATGTCACATTTTTCGCAGTATTGGTGTTTATGATGGAAATGATGTTGCCACATAGTCATTTGAAACCCAGGCTTCTCTGAGAAGATTTAGATTGTACATGGCTCTGATGTTTCTTCAGCGTATTAATCTTTGTTCGGGAGTTGGCCAAAAATTTCCGATGGAAAAATATTTAGCGTGAGATACAACTATTTAGAATAGAAAAGTTATTTGTGCCAGCGAGTAGTGATGATAAGTTTTGTGATTATGCCAGTATTTTGGCTTATGATATAACATTACGATGTCTGAAGTGATACATATGGTTTCCTATGAGAAACATGTGACATGCTGTATGTTTATAGAAAGTGATAGTTTGTTTTCTGAACAAGCACATTGAATAGTGAAACTTTCTTGTTTTATTATTTACTATCATGGAAATACTCTACAGGGGCAAAAAACGGTGTTTATGCGTTCGGCTATAACTGCGCCGAAAATGAAGCGATTTGGATGAAATCTGGTCACTCTGAGCACATTGTTAGGGGGATGGCCCTGTCAGATTTTGGGCGCACGCAGATGCGCGATCCGCGCCGTATCGCACCGTAGCGACAGTTTGAGAGGCAGTCGAAATTTGTTTGTTTTTTGGTCAGTTAAATAATGCACGATTTCACCTATTTTCAGTCGGACAGATTTTAAGACATTTGAACACAACAACGTCGATCGGTGAGGAGCTGAAAACTTGTGGAACAGAATTTTGAAAATTTTACCATAAGGGTTTGTTTTTCCAGAAAAATGCAAAAATGCTTGCAAAATTTCAAGGTCTTGCGACTTCAGGCCACCATACCTCCGCAACAATTACAGATCGCCGGAAATTCACTACCAAACTGACCCACCATGGGATGTTTAGTTACCATTTTTTCCATTTGAATCAATTCAGTCTTTCCTCTGGGCTGTACATTTAGTACAAGAAAAGTACCTAACCATATTTTCGGCAATGTCCAATATTACGTATTAAAACCAATACGGCACACTGATGCCAGTGCCTGGCCATCCATATGGAAGAAAAGCAGACTGAATTGGAAACTGAAAAAATTAATGCGGCAGATAACGCTGATATCACTCAGTCGCAGGCCCGTGACACAGGTATCATCGAATGCAGGAAGTAAACAGCTTGTGCATCAGTAAATAAGTAAACTGTTGTGCAACCTATCGAGTACGCTAGTGGGAAACGCTCTGTTCAAGCCTATAATGCAGTGTGACCCCAGATACACTGCAACGTGTCTAGTTTGTGTATACTGTTGCTGCTAAAATGGATCACCAGCTGTACTAGAATGCTGCTGCTGCTACTGCTGCTCACTAACATTAATGAACACTTTTAATTGTTGGCTTGAAAAAGTATTATCGACTTTATCAAAAGTGTAAACTTGTATGATAAATTATAACCGGAAGGCGTGATGGAAGTAAAGTAAGTAAGTAAGTAAATTTATAGAGCGAGGTTATCGTCAAGAACCACTAACGCGCTAAATACATCGGTGTTGAGCGAACAGGTACGTTTTAAGCAAACTTCAGAAACAGTCTGCACTGATGGTCCGGTCCTGGATGAAATCTGGGAGAGATTTCCCGACTTTGATGCCGGCAACTGAAAAGGCCCGATGGCCGTAAGTGTTGAGCCGGTAGTGAGGTGCTGCAAGCAGTTGATGGTGTAATTGAAAGTTGAAAGTGTCATTTTAATCTCAACCAATCTGCTGATACCAGTGCTGCTGATGCTGGTGAATGTACAGATACCGTTGACGTGAGTCACAGTCATAGCATCAGTGATATTCAATCTCTCAGCCTCGACTCTGAGAGTTCATCATCAACACCAACGACTGGAAGAGTCAGTTGATTTTTTTTGTTTACGGCTGCACTTCTTTTGTCCAGCATTGCTGAGCCTTGCTTGTGTCAAATTTGTTTTCTCTTGCTTTGTGTTAGCGATAAATGTTTGATGTAGTTTTAAATTCGAATGTTAGTCGTAACATAATTGATAATCTTACACTTACATGAACTCTTTGGTTTTCATCTTGCAAAAAATGTTACAGATTTTATCAAAGTTTTCATTAGTATGATAAAATCATACATGTCATACGTTATGCAGTAGTGCTAATGGCGTCTGGGTGATATTACTCGGCAGCACACTTACATTTTGATTAGGACTATTATAATGTTTTTGATGCTGACTCGAGGAAGGAAAACTTGCAGTAAGACAGACATGGTGACATTAAAACCGTGGGTCCATTGTTTGTTGATCGTGTGATGTGCCTGTTTTGTTACCAGAAACCGAGTAGTTATTGCAGAGTTTTAATGAACAAATTTTGCAATGTTGCTGTAGTCTTGTGTTTGGTCTTTTTTGCTACTATGAATACTTGTGGTTATTTACCCGCGACGCTATCCTAGCGTGGTACTTGCTGTCGTCATGTGTCTTTCCGTCTATCTGTCTGTCTGTCACATGCCAGCATTGTATCAAAACGGCTAGACGTAGGATCACGCAAACAATGCCACGTGATAGCCCCGGTACGCTAGTTTTCTGATGCCAACAGTCGTTGGTGGGCGACCCCCATTACCCCTGAAATTTGTGCTCAAAGTGACCCACCCGCCTTTCAAACACAACAATTTAGGCCAACATCCACTCATAGCATTTCAACCGTAAGAGCTGGCAAAGAAGTTCATTTAGCACTAATAGGAAGTTGACCATTCGCTTTCCAACAAGCCATAGATGAACCATGTACGTTACCCCTAAGTCCCCAAAGAGTGGCTCAAAATGAGAATTTTTACATTTGGTGTTGCCTATCATATCTTTGTTGCATGTAATAGTATACACTTCATATTTAATACGTGGATCGAACATAGCAATTCCCAGCCTATGGACGACAAGCTCTCTCTGAAGGGGCGTGGTCACTGTCACATTTAACTTTTGGAAAATAAGCGATAATATCTCAAGAAAGGTACAAGATAGCCTCATAGTTTCTATAATGAATTCAAATAGGACGTCGTAAGCGCTCTATCGAATGGTTATGTTGCCGATGACCTTGAATGACCCCTAGCCACCTTAAACCACCTTAATTTCTACATTTTGCATTGCTCTATGCATCTTCGTAATTGGTGATCGCAAAGACTTTCAATTTCATGTACAGGTTGAATGTGCAAGTCGCATTCTATGGACGACAAACCGTCCCTGATAGGGGCATGGTCAGGTCATGTGACCCATTAAAAAGTTTTGGGGGCTTTAATTATATCACCGGAACGGCTGAACCTAAAGTCGTCAAGTTTTTATTTTGTACACGAGTAGACTATATCATTTCTAGCAACAGGATAACATATCAACCACAAAGGGGCCGTGGTTATGGTCACGTGACTGTTTTAAAATTTTGCCGTTTGCTGTGATGCAGCGCGTCACACGGGTTTATCAGCGATAGCTGAGTTACTTGTTTTTAACTGGTCCAGTCTTCCAGAGTTGAACCAGGGTTTGCCAACTCTCGTGGAAGCATACCTCTGGATTTATTGAGCAGATTTTTGTAACCGCCTGTCACCCACCCATTGGACGTCAAAGCACTGAAGGCGAACACAAAGCATTGAAGGGTCTTTTATAATACTTTAATTAAAATGTGTGATTCTGTGTCTTTTAGCGAAGTCAGGCTGAAGAAGTGACGTTTGAGTCACTGAAGAGAGCACTTGGTTAGTATACATGTTTGTAATCTTTAGCATAACTGCATCGTGTCATAGTCTCAGATTTAGCTTTTTTGCTGCTGGAATAAATAGCATTAAGTGATGTGTAAAATTTTCGTTTTTGCGTTTGAGTTTCTTAGATGGTAAAAACTGAACTCCCAAGATATTTCAAACTCTGTACAAACTTTAGTTCATACCGAGTTAACATTAGGGGCTCACACTTTACTTTGTGGCATTCACCGATTGGTATAAAGACAGACTTTGAGCTATTAAACTTTCTGTTGCAAATTCGTCACGTATTCTTAGCATCTGGCGTATTGCAGTCAATGAGTGAGCAATAAACACCATATCATCGGCATTTAATAGAAGCCCACAAAATTGTTGTGCTAACTTGCATCCAAAACCAGCATTTGATAATCTGTTCATAAGCACATCTATATAAACTGCAAACAACAATGTAATGTTGTAATGTCCTTAAACGTTAAACAGCCTCACTTTTGAGACTATCATTTTTGTGTCTATTTACAGTGTGTTGTGATGTCTAGAAAATGATCCTAAAGCTAAAGAGCAAGAGAAAAAACAACAACAACGCATTTTTGAGTCGTTTCGGTCTGGACCATTCGAAGAACTTGTTGCACGCTCTGAAGCTAATGTAAATATTATGCATCTCTCCTTTGACTTTTTAAAAATTCGATATCATTTTGTTTGTACATGGCATACTGGATATGGTATTTATACTGTCAGTTTGTTAGCAACTAATACAGGCTTCGACAGAGTCGACCTAATAAAGCCACTCTCAAACGTCCGTCCATCCATACATACGTGTGTACTTATGTCCGTCCGTCCACAAAACGTTTCTTTGATTTCAATGAAATTTGGCATGCAGGTATAGGTGGATGAGTGATGCACAACGGTATGGCAGTGTGACCGGATCAAGGTCAAGGTCATGAACCTTTCAAAGTTGTACATCCTGCCGTCTTCAACAGCTCCTCCATTTACAATGGGTGAATCAATGGGAGCTGGCAACTGATCACGGATTCTTAAACTATGGCACAATATCTTAATTTGATCTGGCCGTATTTTTGATATTCGGCCTAGTTTTTGTGTCACGTGACTTTGAAGTTGGCACAAACGTCAGTTGCGAAGAGTCGACCGTCAGTCCCTGTATGGGTCTAATTTTCAATTACTAGAATGTGCTGTCTACTAAATGTAAACATTACAAAATTAAAATTATTTTATACTTTTATGCTGACATTACAGACTGACAAGCTGTATAAAGTGTCGTCAGTCTTACTACAGGCTGTGCAGTCGAAATAACTAATGCAACTGTTATTTCCAGCAGGATGTGCACAGCCGAAGGTTGACTCTCCATGGCAAATTTCACCACATTGGATAAGGGATGGGGATCTGGGACCCCAAAACTGAAACTTTTACCCAATTTTGGAATATCAATAGGGGCATATCCCTTGCATGATTATTTACAAAATTTTCAGCATTTTGGAGAATGTCATGATTGGTTAACTGGTAAAATTTCTGATCCAGTCAAGTGTCAGAGAGGTTTCACAGTTGTGGGAGTTTTTGCATCAGGGGTGCATTTTCCCCAATTTTTTTGCACCCGTAGTGGCAAAATACGTTTTGGAGGTGCAAGAACGGTATGCTCCTCTTATCGCTGGAACTTTGTGTGCCGTCAGGGGAAGTCAGTCATTTTCCCACTTCGCCACCTTCTCTTTTAGTTTTTCCTTTTTCCCTTTCTTACTTGATTCATCTGTTTTTTTTCTTTTCCACCCCTTGACATTCTACCAGAATATTTCCACTCCATTTCCAGACCATATGTTGTAGGAGGTGACTAAATCTGGCTTTAGTATTTTGTGTGGATTTTATGTTATATGTATTTTTAGTTAAGGATGCATGGTCTTTTTCGTCATATTTGATTTAGTTTTGTCTTGCAGTGTCTCCCCCTGTTGTAGGTGCTAGTGTAATAATTTAAATGAGCCTCTCGATCCCTTTCCCTTTTTGGGTGGCTGCTGAACAAAAAGGCGGCCAGGGATGAGGTTAATATATTGCTGGCCTTCCTTCACTGGGTAGGTATAACTTTCCACCCCTGACCTTTTATCTCTGATATAGCCATATTTGTGCTGAAACTGAACTATT
>Ga0209780_1002025_pt1 | contig 14044 bp, 10 predicted proteins | sample WorMetexBAHAMAS2_FD_187384 | JGI IMG/M metagenome (GOLD analysis project Ga0209780, IMG submission 187384) | Marine gutless worms symbiont microbial communities from Max Planck institute for Marine Microbiology, Germany - Inanidrilus exumae... | ecosystem: Host-associated > Annelida > Digestive... | reverse complement strand
ACCGAAATAAAGTGCCGCCCCGGGAGTCGAACCCGGACGGTCACCCATCCCAGTACTAACCTGGCTCAGCGTAGGTTAACTTCGTTGATCTAGACCAACGACGCTACCACTACGCCACGCCACCACCACAATAGGTAAGTATATAAGTATGTTTATTGGAACTTTGCGATCAAAGGATCGAATATATAGCTCAACATACAAAGTATACAACCAACAGACAAAGTCAACACAAAAAAGCTATAGGCCTACACAAAATCAACGTTTCAGGTTATCAAGCAAGACTGCGATGCAGAAACAAACAAACAAACAAACGATGTTTTACAATTGGCACCAATCGCATCCAGCAGCCACAGATAGGTGGAATCTGTTGGACCAGCGGACGGTAGATGCACCCAGCATTCGAGTATACTTTATCAGGGACAAGTTGGACAACCGGATGGGCTTTTTTCATGGATTAGTCCGCTGAGCCCTAGGTGGTCTTGCTGGTTGCATCGTCTGCCGGTGAGGCTGAATAGCTAGGGTATCACAAGATATATCACATACTGCATAAAGTAGGCCTATGCCGCCGCACAGTGGCTGTTTGCAAATTATCGTATCGTATACGTCGGTACGAGTTGATCTGGTCACCAGACACCTATCGGTCCTTGGGCGCATGTATTTGCCTGTATGCACACATCTATAGTTTATTTTATTTAAAACCGCACTGTCGCAGTTCACCATTTAAATAAGACATAGATTATATAACGGCAAAGATGCTATAGCGCCGGGAGTGCATCCGGCGATGTAGCAATAGCGAAAAAATAATTTATTTCGCGGAATAGGTGACATCTCTGGATAGTGTATACATTATGCAATCAAGAGAGCACGATTAGCTATAGTTATTCTATGCGGGTTTGTTTACGTAAATTACGTTTGATGCTAAATTTACATTTACGTTCGTAAACGTCGGCGGTTGATTTGTATATGTGCAGTGGACAAACTAATTGTTTGTGGGGGCACTTCATTTTCTTAAGTCATGACAGACAGTCTTCAGGAGTTTGAAGAGCAGCTGCATCAGGAGGCTTTGGCAAGCACTGGTGAAGAAGTTCAGCTTACGGCTGATGAGTACACCATCGGGGGTACTCTTGTTCGAAAAGATCCAGATGGAACAGTGTTCGAGTTCGACCCCGAGAAGCGTGCTTGGTTTCCCAAGGTCCCTTTACAATGCTGTTACTTTTTTGACACAGCATTCAATAAGCTTATGCATAATAATAGTCTTGCTTTTTACCGCGCTACGCTATGCTAGCGTGTTGTTAGTTGAAACGATGCCACTAATCACCGTAAAGGAGCGAAACAAAGCGAAAAGGAATGAAAATGAGCAAAAGCTGTAATTATTATCCATTTCTGTATGCTACAAAGACAGTGTAGGTTAGGTTGTGGGTAAAAAGCGTTAAACGTAAACCTGTAGTGGGTAAGAAGTGTAATATATTCAGCGTAATACCCTAACTTTAACCCTAAAACCTGACACTAACCCTTACACGAACCCTAATCCTAACCCTACTCATCCTACGGACCCTACTAACTAGTGTTGTGAAACGGCAATTGGTTTACCGGTAATCGCTTTAAAAACCGATAATCGGTTTGAAAAATTTAAAACCGATTATTGATTTTTTACTATGCTACGTTTTTGTTGTTTATTTATCTTGCTGTTTGTTGTTTGACTCTCAAAACGGCCTCAATGCGCTGGATTTATCACAAAATAAACAACCATGGCTGCCGCCCATAACCATTACACGGTAAAGTAAGCACATGCCGTCAGTCACATAACGTAACGTGTCGTTTACTTTTTAAAGAAAAAAACTTTGCAGTGCTCCATCTGGTGAGCTACCCTCAAACGCGTGGCTGTAGACAAAGCTTCGCCTAATAGGGCCGTGCCTTTGATAGTAGCTCACCAGCATTTTCTGTTCAGCGCGTGACAGACTCGATTACTCAGGTTGGCAATTAGTCACTGGTTACCTGTGTGAGGTGCTGCAGTATGGCATTTGCCGTCGATATTACGTAACCACTGAGCGGCGCTGATGGCCCGAGTCGTCTCACACGTGCTTCGATCGCCGGCACAGACCGCATTCACGAACACACATAGGCCGACACAGCGCCCGCCGTTGGACAAACAACGCAGGTGGGCGATAATTATCTCAACGACGGTCGATCATTTGCCGTGTCACAACTCTCGCGTTTGACAACTCACAACTGGCTGTGCGGTGTCCTTTGAAGTTGACGACGCCGCGCGCCGTGGGTGGTCTTCCCCGGCGACTGGCGAAGGATGTGACGTCGTTGCACGCTGCTTACTATATTTTACATTGGCGGTTCGTTCGATCTCTATCCAGAACGCGAAGCCGCGACATCCGTCTGTTTCCCATTAACCACTTTAGCCTTGACACCCACTGGTGTTCGGCACCGGCACCGCCAAATAATAATGACGTTTCGATTACCGGTAAAACACCGGTTTTGGCAAACCGATAATCGGTTGTGAAAAAAATTCGGTTTTTACATCACTACTACTAACTGTACTGAACCCTTCTAACCCTAACCGATACCCGTTGCAAGTTTATGTTAAATATTGCACTTTACGCTTTTTGCCAATCGCCTGTATGTTAACACTGTTGACAGCTGAACATCTCCCTAATGTGAATGCGCTAATTGCTGCCACTAAGCACACGAGGGCAGAAAAACGTTGCTCCAACAGTCTTTAGTTCTTAAATCTTAACTGAGGTGCCAGTTAACCCAGTTTGACCTTTATAGAGGTCCTAAAGTGGTTGTATGTTGTCGTGTATATCATATATTTTTCTGTATTCCTCATGTAAAATAGTCGCCGTGCAATTTGTAAGCAGATTGATGCCGACTTTATTGCTCAATATCAGATGAGTTATGGATGCGGAGAGCCAGCAGAGTCTGCCACTTCATCACAGTACAGTGATGATTACTGGTCAAACCCGCCGTCCGATATTAATTCGGACGAATATCGTGTCTGGTATGAAAGATACTGTAGCTATTTTTATCCACAAATGGCTACCGAAGCTGACATTGCAGGTTCATCTGAAGATGCCATTAATACTGTGGAACCAGATACATTGTCAGTGAACGTTAATAATTCAATAGTTAACTCGACAGTGGCAACATCGGCAACAACGGATACTAAGAAGTCTTCTGATGCTACGAATGATGCTGAAGCTGGTAGTGCGGGCAAGAAGAGGAAAAAGAAAGGCAAGAAAGATAGTGTTGTGAATGCTAAACCTGCTGAACCACCAGGTAAGTTGCTGATTCTGGTTTCTTCTTCTCTGTCTTCTTGCACTGTACTGAACATTATTCGTCATTTTCATTGTTAGGTTGCAGCTTGCATCACCTGCATACGACCCGATAATGGGGTAAAAATATATAAAAAGTTGAATTGCAGTCTTCTCATCAAGAACAACACAAGCCCATTTAGCCAGCCCACGCCATAAGATGCAGCCTGTTGTTACAGATGTTGCAAGTAGTGTGATCTGTCTGTCTGTCTGTCTGTCTGTCTGTCTGTCTGTATGTTGGTCTCACAGATGTGCTATGCAAAAAATGGTTGAACCGATCGAGATGCCATTTGGGGGCTGAATCTTCTGGGTCCAAGGAACCATGTATTAGATGGAGATCAAGATCGGACAAATCCATTAGCTGCCGCAAGATGTGACAAGTCGGTGATGCTGCCTTTTGCCATATTACTTTGGACACTCGTTTTCCTCCATATGATACAGTCAGTGGCTTACTTAGAGCCTGAGAAAGTAGGCCCACCACCCCTTCTGAAGTTCACGTCATAGTTCACTTGTGTCTCTCCACTGGATGTGAGTTTTGAATATGCATTTATCAGTTACTAATTTTTCAGAGCTTTTCAGTAGCGGCTCAGCTGAAAAGGCCTCTGAATATTTCCTTGGCTTCCAGTTCTTGTAATCAGTAACATTCAATAATTGGATTATTCTTCGGTGTGCAGTGAAGGATGTGTCCGTTGTCGATCTACTAGCCGTAACACATTTTATGCCACCTGTCTGACGCCAGTACCCAGAGTGATATAGCATGTTGGCATTGTTTCCAGAAATTTGTATATTTTCATTAGTGAAAAAATTTGCCATGCTTAGGCTTGATGTTATCTTTTTGTGTTTATCTGTCATTTCTGCAACTTTTGCAGCTGGAAATAACTAAAAATTCTGTAATTATCTCCCCATAATTGGCAGGTAAGGTGCTATGCAAAAAGGACGTCTGCAAAAATATGTAGTTTTTATACCTCCCTTCTTCTGTCCACTTTGTCTGCATTAAAGTGCATTTGACTCAAGCCCCCTCTCCATTCTGCAGACATCCTTTGTGGATGTTCGTTAATTAATCAGATTAATTACCCACGTCGACAGCAGTCATGGGGTTAGGGTCTTTGTCAATGTCTCTGTTTTTCTGCATGATACCAAAGATTGATGCAGCATACCTGACATACAAATGTTCGATGATGAGTCCTAGAAACACATTCATTTGGGGGTTAAAAGATCAAGGTCATGAGTCAAATACAGGGCTGGCATGGGTCGTTGCACTTTTGTGAGTGCTGGCTTCTTCTTGTCATTCTGGTAGAGGGACATTATTAACTTCCAGCAGTCAAGTTATAAACTAAATGCATGGCAAAGCCCAGCATGAACCCACCCGGCATTCTGTAGTTCTAGACTGCAAGCTCGTGCCACTACATAACACGTGCTGAAGTTTGCCTACTGTCTGTTATATAACGTCCATGCGGTAAGGCTGGCAGTGTCTCCAAGTGCGAAAATTTAGGGAGATGTGGGTGGGGGTGGGCACAAACTCGCCAACCGTTCTCAGACGTTTCTGGACCTAAGTTCACCAAATTTGAGGGCATGTAGGGGAGTCTCTGTAGATTGAAAGTTTTTTTGATTGTTGATAGCATGTTTTGTTGCATAGATATGTTCAGTCAAAGTTCAAAGTTGGTCCCAAAAAGCAGGTTTTTGCCCCCCAACACATGGGGTGTAAATGCCGGGGGAGTTCGAGCCAAATTTTTCAAATAACAGTCATAAGTGAATATTTGTCTAAGTTTGGTTGAGATCCGTTCAGTGACCTCAGAGATTAGGCATCGAAAAAAAGAAGAAAGAATAAAAAAACCACAGCAGTAAAATATGAGTCCTTCGACATCACGATGCTATGCGGGCTAATAATGCTGTCTTGTTTGACTGTCAGCATGGTTTGAGGTTGAGGACGAGAAAAACAGCAATGTGTACGTAAGTGGCCTGCCTGATGACATTACCATGGAAGAGTTCAAAGAATTCATGTCAAAAGTTGGCGTCATTGCCTACGACCCAATCTACCGGAAACCAAAGCTAAAGCTGTATGCTGATGCAGACGGGTCAAACAAAGGTGATGGTCGCTGTTGCTATATCAAGGTACTGTAAATCTCTCAGTGTATTCAATAGTTTGCTTTCCGTGTTACTATCCATTTTCCAGGTTTTCCAGTACTGACATTGGGAGAGTCGGCATAAAGGCTGAGCAAGTGGGTAAAGATTGGTTAATTTTCCCTAGTTGCAGGCCCCTTACAGGCTCCTGGGCTGTAGTGTTCCATGATTCATTTCTCTATTTCAGCGCTATATAAATCGTTTACTTACTTACTTCCTTCGTTACTTACTTATTTACTTCCATAAGAGTAGGTTCATTCCATTTCCAGGCCGAAGTTTGTTAGTAAGTAAGTAAGTACATTTATACAGCGCACTACATCTAAAATAGGTCACTAGGCGCCATGATCCTCAGCCAAACAAATGCGTTTTCAGTAACCGGCGAAACTCAAAAAAGTGATAGTTCAAATTCACGTAGATGAAGTGGTAGATTGTTCCACAGATATGGACCAGCAGCAGTGAAGGATCGATCTCCCAGAGTTGTGTGGGTTGGTGGAACGTCGCAATATCAACATTAGACGATCGACGATTGTAAGAGGTGACCAAACCTGACTTTAGTTTGTGTTTATTTTGTGCTATAGTATATTTTGTTATGGATGCATGCTTGCTTTTGTTGTGTTCAGTTTTTCAGCACTTAGCCAAGAGATTGACTGGGAAGAACGCCTCCAAAATGACCCATTTTGTGTCGAGTGGGTCGTAAAAACTTAACTCAGTCAGTCCCTTATTCGGAGACTGTAGACAACATAGAATAACTGCAGAAAAGAAGGTCATTTAAAGAAAAGCTGTGCATTTGTTTGTTTTTCCTGCACAGAAGAAGTGTCTGAAACCATAATATGTTTTCTGAACCGCCACTATGTTATCTTACTGTGACACTCTGCAGTTTCGTCGTCACCTGACAAATAGATGTACATTCAGCATTGGTCGTGCCTTGAACTGCAGTTTGGCTTAACAATAATGCCATTGGCCTTATCAACAAGGATACTCTACATTGAGTCCGGTTAGTACTGGGATGGGTGACCATGTCTTTGGGCGGGCATTGCACCTCGGTGTGTAACCAGCTACCCAGGCTAACTCAGCCTGGCCATCCCTCCGTGGATAGGCACAATGAGTACTGGTGATGGTTTCGGCCACCGCTAAGGAAGTAACAGCGAGTTCTGCGTAACAATAGGCCCTGTTACCAGCACTGCTGCCATTGTGATCTAGTCGGTTAAAGGCACTGGCTGATAACTGACCCGGCCCATCTGGCTGACGTCGGTCGTGTGCTGGCTTAACTGGGTCTGACACCCTCGCTGGCTCAGAGCGAAAATGAGAGCTAATTCCAACAGGTGTACTCTGCTGCTGGTTTGTTATGTTTAGGCAGAGTCGGTGGATCTCGCACTGCAAATACTTGATGGTTCTGAGCTGCGTGGTCACACGATATCCGTCGAACATGCCAAGTTTGAGCTGAAAGGCCAGTACGATCCATCCAAGAAGAGAAGAAAGCTAACAAAACAAGAAAAGAAGAAATTTCACGAGAAACAGGAGAAGTAAAAATATATTGGTTTTACTCCTATGATTGCTTTGTTAACTAATTTATATTAAACCATTCTAAAGTAGTGGCAGATACGACATAGTACATTGGCAGTAAGTTCTAACTATCATTACCAGGTTAAAGGACTGTTCCAGGTCACAGGCAGTGATGCTAAACAGTAATGTTTTGGAAATGATGCATAGAATAGTGATTACTACAGTTCACTAGTTAGAAGTTATGTACGACCTATTGACTATAACTATTGCCAGTGACTTAAAGTGACAATGTATGTCCTTTCGTCTATTTTCTTTCTAATAGAAGTATGCTTCTGTAATGTCCGTGAACTTACCCGAAACTTTGGAATTTTTGTAAGATGAATTTTTTTTGTATAATTCATATTTACTTGAAGGCAGTTAACAATTAGACAGCTGTATTGTGTAGAATGCCCACAATACAGTATTTGGCTCGAAGTGCTCAGCTGTCTGTGCACAAGCTGTTTACTTTCTGCATTCGACGAGGCATAGTGTTACGCGTCTCCGTAGTCGATGGTGATTGGCTTCCTGCGAATGAGTGATGTCAGCATTGTCTGTCTTGTTGTCAACCTACATCAGAATTCAGGTTTCTTGTACGGAGTGTACAGGCCAGCGGAATGACTTAGAATTGATTACAATGGTAAAAATGGAAACTAGACATCCTGTAGAGGGTTATTTTGTTAGTGAATTTTTGGCAATCTGTTATCATCGTGGAGTTATAAGTTAGTGGCCTGAAGTCGCCAGATGTTAAAAAATGTTTTGAGAAATTTTGTTGTATTGGGGAAAAATTACCCCTTGCGGTAAAATTTTCAAAACCCTTTTTCGGAAAGTTTTCACCAAGACACCGATTTTCGACACGTTTTGTTAAAATTTTGTGAAATTTGGCCAGTTAGAAATCGGTGAGATCATGCGTTGTTTACCTGACAAATAAAAAAGAACAAAATTTTGTTATAGCTGAACACGTGAACACTGCCAAAATGCGCCACAAAGTGAATCCAATACTTAGCTGAAGCCTAGCTTCGAGCTGAATAAATGTGCGGAGACATACAAAATTTATAAATAGCTACCTTTTTTGCGTAAATGTATTTACAGTGTACTGTTTTAGCCATTTATGGTGGGAAGTTTTCACTTTGGCAAGTTGAGTGATAATTATCAATGTTATAGTGTCCAAATATTATCACTAAAATGTCATGGAATTGTCGATTCAAAAAAAATGTTGAAGGTAATTTTTTAAAAACTAAAATACAGAATTTGCTGTGAATTTCCTTTGCTGTGCTGTGTTAGGTCGACTCTTCGACAGAGCTGACCTAATAAAGCCGGTCACAAATGTCCATCCGTATGTACGTGTGTACGTAGGTCCTTCCGTCCACAAAACGTTTCTTCGATTTCAATGAAATTTGGCATGTAGGTAGAGGTCGATGAGTGATGCACGGCGGTATGCAGTATGACCCGATCCAAGGTCAAGGTCAACATCACGAGCCCTTCAAAGTTGGAAATCCAGCCATTTTCAGAAGCTATCTCTTCAACCATTTACAGCGGGAGCTGGCAACTGACCAGTGACCTCAGATTGTAAAACTAGGGCACAATATCTAAATTTGAACGGGCCAGACTTTTGATATAAGGCCTAGTTTTGTGTCACATGACTTTGAAGTTGGCACAAATGTCAGTTCTGAAGAGTCTACCATCAGTCCCATACGAGGCTAATTGATTTGCTATTGCTATATTTATATTGTTAGAAAATTAAATTACTTGCAGAATTCTCGGATGGCAGCCTGAGAAGCCAATCGATACTCGACCGCGCCACGATCGTGTTGTCGTTATCAAACATGCTTTTCTTCGTGAAGATTTTGAGGTTGGTTTACTACCGTCCAATTTCTCTCTATTAGTTATTATTGATCCCATTTATTATGGTATTGATTTTTTATGCGTAACGCTATGCTAGAGTGGTATATGCTATGGCTATTTGTCCGTCCGTCCGTCACAAATCCTTGTTCTGTCAAAACAGCTAATCACTGGATCATGCAAAGGATGCCATATGATAGCCTTGGACTCTAGTTTTCTGTTGTCAAATATCTTGGCGAAATTCCATTGGGATCATCCCCAATGGAGGATTGGTGACTTTGGGCACCGGGGTAACCAGTGCCATCTTCCAATTGGCGTAAACCCGTCCACTTGCAAATGATATATATATATATATATATATCTATATTTGCACCAAATACGGACGAATCATTATTATTTTCGACCAATATCTGGCTATATTTCAGAAAATGCGGTAGACGTGGACATACTTACTGTGAAAGTCTAATAGAAACTCTAATGTGCTCTATCAAATGTTGCTATTTCGAGTGACCTTGAGAGACCCCAAACCAACCATTTTCTGCATTTTGCATCCTCCTAACTTCATTTGTAACCATTGGACATACATTACAAACTTCAAAATTATATACTTCAAATTTCATAGGTAGGTTGACCTTAGCAAGTCATAGCCTATGGATAACAAAACACCCCAAAGGGGGCGGAGTCAGAGTCACTTAACCCGTTTTCAGTTGTTGGTGCCCCAGTCATATCTTTGGAATGAATTAAACTAGGCATCTCAGATTTTGTGGGCTGATTGGTATCAGTGCACATGTGACAGATTACCCCAAAAGGGGATGTGTTCAGGGTCACATGACCTTTTTAAACTTTGGGAAATAACTTGTACTATTTTGGAAATGGTACCGTACAAGATAGGGACATAGTTGCAATGGAAGACTAATAGGAAATCCTATGTGGCCTAATGAATGGCACCATTACCAGTGACCTTGAAGGTCACTTTTGCTGTTGAAAACCTTTCTAACTCCCATAATTCAGGAAATGTTGCATCTATTCCCTACATGGGTTTACACGTGAATTGGAAACGAAATTGGAAATTCCAATGGAAAGCCCACGTGCCTTGTAATTTCCACTGTCTTTCTTATGCTGAATGACAAGCAAGGTCACTTGCAGTCGTGTTCACTGTACATATATTGGAAATGATGCAAGATAGAGGAGACATGGTTACTACTGACGACGTGTAGGAAGTGATATATGGTCTATTTAATAGCGGCAGTTCAGATGAGCTTGAGTGGCCACACAAGCGCCAGTTGCAATACTTTGTACCCCTACTGAGGGCCTAGTAAGATGACAAAAACTGGTGCGTGCATTTTTAAGGGTAGCATGACTTTGCTGTGCGATGCTATGTCAACAGAAAGATCCAAAGCAGATCAATGAGATCAGCGCCGACTTCCGAGAGGAATGTAAGAAATACGGTGACGTGCGGAAAGTGACGGTCTATGATGTAAGTTTTCTGATGTTGACATTGACAAATTAGTTACAGCTCCTGTAGTAACTTTCCGTATCGGCAGCCAAGTTACTGTGACTGCATAGTAGTAGTAGTAGTAGTAGTAGCAGTACGTTGGTTGCGTGGCGCAGTGTTAGAATGTCGGTCTGTGACCGGCAAACTTTCCCTGTCCTACGCTCAACCTGCAGCTGATGGATGACCACTTATGTGGGTAAACTGTCTGCTAAAAGGTCAGCCAACTAGGCCAACTTAGCCTTTCATCCTTTCGAGGTCGATAAATGAGTAGTGAGTTGCAATCAGATGTGTGCGACCTCGCTAAGGTGGCACCATCTGGTGAATGCTTACGGAGTAAAGGCAGAATGGTTCATTCCATTTGTCGATAAACGTGTGTGTGGCAGGTAAGACTATGTGATCCCTCTAACCCGTGCCATTCCATTCGCTGTACAAATCGACGTTTACTTTACTATACTTTAGTAGTAGTAGTAGTAGTAGTAGTAGTAATAGTAGTAGTAGTAGTAAGGAAATTAAGGAATGCATGGGGGAATGCGTTAGATTGTTTGACGTAACAGGCTTGTGTGACGTTCTGTATATTTCCCGTAAAGCATACACCGTTTGTTTCATAATTTAATGACAGATTTGGAAATTGCCCATTCAATTAACATTTGTGACAGACACTACCTATCACCTACCTAACTCCATTGGCGTATTCAGGATCTTGTGAAGGGGGGGGGGTCAAGTTGAGATGCCAAAGGCATCGATGGCAAGACGCCAAAGACGTCGAGGAGGTAAGGCGTGATCACCTCCCCACAGTGGGTGGGTCTGAGAGCGGCTGTGCCCCCTCCGCAGAAATTGTCATATTTTATTCCTGTAAATGGTACATTTTAGTACATTTTTATACACTTGAAACAGTTTGAAGCAGTAGTGAAGGTGTTAGGTTTTCAATTACACTTTTAGTAAAATTGTGCAATATTTATTTTATAGTATTGTTGCTACTATGGGCTAGCTCCTGTTTTGTATACTTCTGCTTTGGTAACCACGTTGATAATAATTTCTGTTGCAACATTCTGAAAACAGATGCACAGTTGCGACGAAAACAGAACGAATATCTGACAAGAATGAAGCAGGTCTTAACTTCACTGCAAAGCACAGGCGTCTGTCAAAATATACATTGGTCTAACATAGTCAGCACTCAGCACACTGTGCCCTCTAGGCGTGGTCTACTGTCTGGCTAAGCCCTGACTGGTGCTTATGCATCGTCAGCCAGTGATCTTGCCACGTCTCTTTGCTTCGGCTCACGTCAGCGCGGCTAGTACCTTGATGCTGCTAATCAAGGCGTCAGCAACGGTCACAGTTTATAGAGGATACCGTCGAATCCTGCCCGGGATTATCTCCCTGTTCGTCATGTCACATTCACGTGTGTAGGAATTATTAGAAATAATTTTTTGGTACGCAGACACGCTTGGGCTGAGGTTTGAACCCCGGGAAATTTCACGTTTTTCCCATGGAGTTCCATGGGGTATAAAACTGGGACCCCTATTCTGCAGGGTCGTCAACAATTTTCATCTTTGAGGAAAAATTGCATTTTTTTACGATTTCTATTCGCTGAAGGGCGATTTTTAACGATTTTTATTTTTATTTGTGCAGAAAAATCGCAATTTTAAAGGATCATATTTGTTTCGCTTTGAACGTATAGAACAACTAGATGCACACTGTATGACATTGTGATTATGTTTTACGACAGCGACACCCCGACGGCATTGTTACAGTGACTTTCCGGCAGCCGGAAGAAGCGGACGTGTGTATTGCCGCCGTGCATCGACGATGGTTTGATGGGCGAACACTGGAGGCCGAGAGCTGGGACGGCCGGACCAAGTACACGGTCCAGGAGTCCAAGGAGGAGATGGAAAAGAGGCTGAATAAGTGGCACTCGTTCATCGAGGAAGACTCCAACATGGCAGAGGGGAAGGGAGCTGGTGAGTCCGAAGGACGGAGTCAAACGCCGTCCAGCACTGCGCCCGACAGCTCGAGTAACTCAACCTCGAAGTCTGAAGATGGTGTGTTAGACAGTGCGAAGGACAGTTCCAATGACAGTGCCGGAGTTTGATGAAAACAGACAGCGTTGTGACAGATAGTGCTCAGTTGACAGCTGATCATGAACTGATCCGTCTCTCAGACAGCAGTGGCCCGGGGCTGCAACGACTGAATGATCAGTGATCTTGTTCTGTAACCAGGAGTTCAATGAAATGGAATTCGAGGACTCTTCCAGGACTGTTCAAGGACTTTTCATGGACTTCTCCAGTCAATATAAACATATTGTTATCAGGGACCTTCAAAAAGAATTTTTACGCAGGCTGATATGCATGCGTCTGGTTTACCAAGTCTTTTACTGGGTCCATTCCAAGAAGATCAGGAGACAGCCTCTGAAGTACATGAAAAGTCCTCGAACAGTCCTGGAAGAGTCCTTGAATTCCAGTGTGATTACAAAAGAGTGGCAACTGTGGAAGAATAAGAACTGAAAACCAAAACCGATTAGCAGAGAAGATCTGGTCAAAGTCCCAGTCCTCGGAGGCAGTCCTGGGAAAGGAATATAGTCTATGGAGGGATGGATTTGTGAATCGGGTGGGTTTCAACTCGGGAGTGAATGGCTCGGGGAAGTATTGATGATGAAAGTGGTGAACTGATGGAAAACAGATGAGGTGACAGGTGTGAGAAATGTGTTGGGCGCATGCGCCTGGTTAATATCCGTTCATTGTTGATAGCAAAAGCGAGCCATTGCTAATCTGTTATACCCAGGTGTTATTTGAACGTCTGCAGAATGCATGGTTTGCTCGTGTAAACTGTGGGCATTGCCTTCTGGTGTTACAAGTATTGATTCTCTGTTTTCCATTACAGCAAAACATTTCGGTACTGTAAAACTCGTTAATTTGGCTGCCCTAAAAGATGGCCACTTCACATGCAAAGTTATTTTGGTGCCTTTTATTTTGGCAAATTAGAACCGAACAGTTCCAACACACCGGTAATTTCAAATTTTCATATTCGCACCCTTTAACTTCACGGTTTTGTTTAGCTCGCAAATTTGCGAAATAAAGGGCACGCGAACATTAAGGGTCGTACAGTCGTCACGGCCACGGGGCAAAAGCAGAATAAGGTATTCAGGGTGACTGCTTCTGCTTGTCTGAAAAACCGGGAAATGTCAAGCAATTTGATAGCTGACCAAAATGTAGGGGAATTGGCCAAAACTCGGGAAGTGTCGGGGAAAACCTCATCAGCAGAACTGTTTATTGCTAACTTCGCGTTTCTGGCTTCACCTGTGTTTAGTAGACTGCTGCAAGCTGTATCGCCTGTTTTAAGGATTTTGCTGCTTATTAAATCATCGTTAATATTTTCACAGAACATGCACTAACATTTGTAGTGTTCTGGTAATACTCACAATAATAGACCCATACATAGGCGGCGGAGCCTATTCGGCAGGGCAGGCTGCCCGCCCACTTTTCAGTCCTTGTGGGCAAAGCCTATTCTTTGCCCGCCCACTTTTTGTGGTTGAAAATATGTATTTTGTCGTAATCCAGCAATTTTCTCCCCACGAAAATGTTACTCCTAGATCTTTGATTTTGGCCTTCAATATGCACCAAATCCTTTGTCGGCTGCACTTGGGGAGCTTACAGCGCTCCCCCAAACCGTCTAGCTGCATTTAAGGGGACCTACTTCTAAGGAAAGGGAGGAGAAAGAAGGGGAAAGG
>Ga0209780_1002024_pt1 | contig 14047 bp, 8 predicted proteins | sample WorMetexBAHAMAS2_FD_187384 | JGI IMG/M metagenome (GOLD analysis project Ga0209780, IMG submission 187384) | Marine gutless worms symbiont microbial communities from Max Planck institute for Marine Microbiology, Germany - Inanidrilus exumae... | ecosystem: Host-associated > Annelida > Digestive... | reverse complement strand
CGGCATAAATATTCTATAACAGCAAGGTGGACTGTAGCATATTCATAAATTCAAGACTGAATGCGCAGTACTTGGATAGCTATCGTCTAATTGGTTAAACGAAGTAGGTTCTCTTTTTTAGTATTTTGAAGTACGTACGTGCGATATCGTCGTAAACAGTTCACGTTTGCTATCTTATTTCCTGATGAGTTCTTGTTTGATAATCTTTCTGTTAGCTAAGATATCTTTTCTTTAGTTAATTTTTATTTAGTATTTGCTTATTTTGTGTAATTGTACATAACTATCACTTGTTTGTGAATAAAGATTATCGCAACCCGTCCCGTTCCCGTCATTGTCCAGTCCTGCGTTTTCAGTCAGTCGGCCGGTACACTAGTTTGTACAGTCCGTCGCTATCGTTTCCCGCCCATGCAGCCGCTCGGCATTACCGCTTTCCGTTCAGCAGCAGCAGCAGCAAAAGCAGTAACCGTGGCCGTCACTTCGCCGACAACCGATTCTAATTAGGCGGCGTCCGTGAACGGTCGGTTCGTCTTAATGTCTGTACGATCACATCGATTGACAGATCCGGTTGCGGGCATCATGTGAGCCATAAATAACTGCAAATACCCGAGTGTGTGTACACCAATACGCTGACGTTAATCGTTCGAAACGTGTTATCGATGGTTTCCTGCGTTTCTTTCATGCATATCCCGAATATACGAGCAGTACATCAAACGCTCATCTCTGAGTATGGAAACAGCTTACAGAACTGAGCTGCACGGAGAGAACGACATGGAACGATGAAATGACCAGAGAAGCATCAAACTTCAACAGCAGCTGTGTGGCGTCGACCTGTATCCAGCATTGGGAACGAAGGAGCCGACTTCCTTGTAAGCTCCATTACCCGGCCGCCAACGACTTCATTAGTCTGAAGAAATCTCGTTTTATGGAACGCAAAATATCTACCGTATTTATTTGCAATTTCAAATGATTCCATATTTTGAAGGAGGACAAAGTCATTGGCGTTTCATAGCCCAAACCGTGGAGGACTCATTCCCATGTCTGTAACGGATTTACATTCTATCAACCGGTGTCATCCTTCAGTCGGCATTCGGCAACACAACAATACATGTTGTTTTATTGATGTGTTCGTTACGTCGATGTAGTGTTGTTGCGTTGTCGATTGAACTGTGAATGGTGATACTTGTGGCCATGCGATCTGGTCCTAAGTAAATGTATACCGTCTAATTAGCCCACCCGGCATCGCGATGCCGCCTTCGAGTTTATGTTTTGCTGATGTTACTTTCTTTTCTGTCGCCCGTCTCATTCGACAACTGGTTGACCGATCGCAACGCAGATTGTTGCGTTAACATCGTCGATAAAACATTACTATGGCTACAAATTTTGTCCAGTCCTCTGAGATCTTGAGATGCATTTGCGTGGGTGGTCACTGCAGAGAGGCTAATATACGCTCTATGTTGGTTATTAAAGTTTATTCGCTAGGTGGCAGTAGCATTGCCAGTCTGCGAGTAAGTAAGAAATGCACAGTCGCGTTTGCGCATGCAGGGCGGGCTACACGTTGGAATCTGTCTGGCTTTCTAGTTTTGAAAATTATTATTTAATTTCACGGATGTATTTTAATGCACAGTCGATCTGATTGTGATACGACTGGGCACTGAAACTTTTTCACACATTTATTGTATTGTCTTATAGTGAGCTGGCTTCTAAACTCAATCGTTAGCATTAATAATATCGTTTTAATGTGTCCTTCGTTTTCCACACTGTGCAGTCTGGTCCTTTACTTCCCGGTCCTGCAGTTTTCAGTCGTCCGGTCGTCTCGGACATCGTATCAGCACTGCAGTAGTAGTGAGGTCAGTGCATTAAGTTTAAGTGCATCCAACGTAGAACGGCAAAATGGCAGATTGACGTCTTCCTGGACGCCTACATGGAAGGTCACATGGACGCCGCAACCGGCGCGTGATACCTCGACGACACGCGGAAAGCCATGGCACGCCCGGTCCGGGCGGACTGTCCACGGCCCGTATCCGCGGTGATGGTCCGGCAGACACGATCCTCCGGCGCGTCGTGGCCGCTGACAGAGCACAGGGACGCGTCGCGTCTCCGCCGACGGAACGATTAGACGCAACGCATTCATTATGTCGATTGCGATCGGAGTAAACGATAAGACGGCGTCGAGTCAAGTGCTTGTCGTGTACAATCAGTGTCGGACGAACATCATCCACCGCCGCACGCTCGATTCCCTCGACGAACACAACTGTTCAGGTCTAATGCGTATACTGTCGCAATGCAATCCGCTTGTGTTAATAATAATAATAAGTAGTCAAAGAATTTTGACGAAAAGCCGCATCGCATGTCGTGCCGTTATTCACGATTGAACGATCCCTTTTGCTGCGTACACCGCAGCAGAGACTCCAATGCTTTTCACTGGGCCGGACAACCTCCAAAAGTTGCCCCTTCCCGTGGGCGTCTAATACACGGTTAGTTGGGCACATGAGAGTCAGCTCTGAACCGCATCTCGATCGGTTAAGCCGTTTTTGCATGGTTCACGAACGTGACCAACAGACAGACAATGTGATGCGGCCTAATAATGATAATAATAAGAAGAAGAAAAAGAACGCCCGTCTTCGGGGACGACCGTATATCCACACATGCCGAGGGCGTGCCCGGGCGTGCCACGCGCGCTCTCCGTCAGTGCACGGGACTGGCGTCTATCGGCAATACCTGCCGCCGCGCGCCGATTCGTCTTATTTGGGGCTTCGGGGGAGCTAAGTTTCCCAAAGTTGGAGACTTCCTGCCCATGACGCCCATGAACAACTGTGCAAAATTTGACACCGCTAGCTTTATCCTCGCCGGAGAAATCCGTAACTGTACAATCAAACACACACACACACACCAAAACAGACAAACAGTAACCGATATATCCACACTTTGCCTATCGGCATGTGTAAATAATAATAACAAATGCATTCTTATCCCGCCGTAAATCCAAAACTTCAGAGACGGTGGCAGTTATAAGAACATGTTAAACATTTTGTTTAAGGTTATTTACTCATAAATTCTTGTCTGACTGAACATGTCGCTGACTGACTGCTTTATTCAACATTTATTTTTATGCATGAAGTCTGCTGTTGTAAGTAAGTAAATAAGTAAGTAGACTTATTTCAATGTGACATTCGCACAGCGAAGAATACATATAAAAAATACAAGTGAAATACAATACACAAAGCATGTTTTTGTCGTCGGCAGAAAGTTGAAACGCACAATATGAACTGGCTGAGTGGCCTGCCGAAAGAGTTTGTGATCTGACTTGTCAATAATAGAGTCTATGTCAAACGCGGTAAGTGTAAGTCCACGGCGCATGGCATTTCTTGATATAGCATTTATCCTGTTTTTGTCATCGGCAGTAAGTTGACCAGCATACGCCATACGCAGGTAAAGCATAAATGAGTTTATTAATTACTATAGAGCATTGAAGAGGAGATGCAGCGAAGAGCGTTGTAGACTGGGAGATACAGACGCTAAGCAATTTCTTTATTGAACTGTTAGTGTCAAAAATGCATTAGTCAAACAAGACCCATAACTATCTCCATCTCCATCTCTATTTATTTCGTTCAAACATGTAAGATAAAATCAAATAAGATGACAGTAGAACAGGACAACAAGGTACGAAGAATACACTGATAGTTGCCCTAAATAACTTTGACAGTATTAATAGCACGCGTAAAATACATAAAACAAAATGAAAATCAACTAAGCCTACCACAATACCTAAGGTGGCTAGACAAATTAATACGCATGATACTACTACGAAACCGATAAAAAGTCGAAACTGACATCAGGCAAGGAGTTCCAGACGTTGACAACACGTTTACAGAAAAAAATTTGAACGCACAAGATTGTTTGTGCAATTTGTTTCTTTGTGTACTGATCAGTGTTGCAATAATCCATGAGATAGATTTGTTTTCAAGTGAAGTGAAAATATCTATATTTTATTATCACACCTCACTTTGCAGAAATAAACCTATAGGTTTATTTCTGCAAAGTGGGGTGTAATAATAAAATTTTATTCATATATTTTTTGTTTTTATAATAACTCGAAAGTCGTGATCCATCAACGTTAAATTTATTGTTTAACATGTGTTCGACAAATTTATCACATGACTCAAAGAAATCCACCGTTTAGCAGAAAAATTGCTGAAACGCTAGCACGGCAGGAATTGAATACATTCAGTATATTCAGTACATTCAGTTGTATTTCAGTAGTCAGCAGAGGATATGCCTGTAATATTTATCAGCGAACAAGTATATCCAGAGTCGAGGACTGGGACCTGCAGAGAGCGAGATAAAGGAAGGCTTTGTACGTGAGTGGATATAGCGGCTGCGTTGTGTGATCGCACTGCGACCGTGTCGGCTTCAGTGCCGGCGATCTTTGACGTCATAAGCGGCGGACATCAGCGCGAGTCGACACTGTCGCCGATAAGCGATCGATGACGTGATGTGTTGGTCAGCATCACGCTGGCTCCTCCCAGCACCGCATCCGCGCCGACCAATCGTCGTCGTCAGCGCTGTCAGCAGCAGCAGCAGCGGTGGCGGCGGCAGCGCCGACTGCTCAGCTCGCGAGATGCTCCATACGCCACGTGCTGACTGCAGACCACCCCCACCCCGCCCCGTCCGCGACTCATACATCGCCGACGAGCGCGACAGTCGTCACGCATTCCGGCACCGGACGGCGATGATCCACATCCGGTGACGTCGTCGAACGCACGCACGGCCAGACTTGTTCGGCTTCATCCGTATACGATGTACGGCGACGTGGATGACGTCAGAGATGCTGACAACAGCCGCCAGTTGAACGCTGACGTCGAGAAAGACTGTCGAAGCGGTGCGGAGATGGCGGAAGTCCGGTCGATCGGCGACGACGACGATGCGGCGGGTAGTCCGAGCGCTGGTGACGGCGCCGGGTGTGACTCAGCGTCGAAGTGGACAGCGGCGCCTCTGTCGTCGCGTGCGTCCGCTTTCTCGATTGCCGCTCTGATGAAGGACTGCGAGACGGAAATCACTCATGCACCGAGCAGCAGAGGTCACCGTCAGACCGACAATGACCGACGCCTCGCCACCGCCGGCTCTCTGTACGGCACAGCAGCTGATCAGTGGCAGCAACTGGATACGGAATACTGCGACAGCGAAGAGACCGTCAAGGCAAACATTCACGCAGAATACTGGACGACTTTAGGCAACACCAGTCAACGCCGTAAGTATATCTGCACATCTACATGCAGAAACAAATGACTGATTAAGTACACAGTTCTATGTTTGTTAGTCAACTATATAAGATGGACTTCGACACCCCAGCGTCGACGTGGATGCTTTGCCACCTCAACTGTCTGCTGTGACCATGACCTTTGACCCCAAAAATCTAATCAGGTTATTAGTATGGGCTAATAATTATTCTCTGTACGTTTCATCGAGATTGCTCAAGCCATTCTTGAGATAACAAGATCGGTCCGAACGAAAGGACGAACGAAAGAACGCGGCTGATGGACGGACAGCCGAAAACAATGCCATCGCCGACACTGTTAAGTGGCGATGACATAAATAGCCATCACATCGCGTTGTCATGGTGTCGCAGAAGAACCAACCAGCCAAGCTGTAACGCTGGGCGGAGCTTGGAAGCGAGCGCAGCGAGCTCTAGGTGTAGCTGAAAGCCCTATAGGGCGAGGGGTATTCAGATATGGTCGCATAAACTTACACTCACATTTCTAAAGACGTTTGGCTGATGCTTGCTGTGGTCTTCTGAGTTATTTCTCGTGAAAGAAGCTTGTCTAATACTAAAATTTACATTACTGAAGTATGTCGTTTTTGATCGGATTTGAAAAGTAAATAAAACATTAATTTTCCGTAAAGACAAGATGCAGTCGGAGACGGCAGACTTCGCTTTCAGTGAAGCCACCTTGCGAACTCGACGAAACATACGCGTCGGCTATGATTCTGGCCCATGTGAAAGCATGACGTCTTACACAAACCAGAAGTACATAAACGTATTGCATTGTCGTCACAGGAGGACCGAGCCAGGGGCACAGGTAACACATACAGAAAATTTCCTGAAATATGGACATATGGTTTTTGAGATATGCGAGCGGACAGACAGATAGACATGCAGACATGCTGATCACAATACTCTCCATCCCTACCGAAAGCAAACGAACAAAATTTCACTTTTAAGTTAAAAATTTCGTTTTTTTTCATATACAGGGCGCGTCAATAAAAACAGTCCCTTGGGAAAAATTGTATATCTCCACAATTGTAGCAGATTTTAAAACTAAATTAACTTTTCGCATAAGAATATTCAGGCCACGTATGCAGCAAATTTCGTTGTAATATTTGGTTTGATTTAAAAATTGCAACTATTTGAACTTAGAAGTTCATTTTTTTCTAAGTGAAGAAGTAGGGTACAATTTTATTGGCATTTGTTAATGTTTTATGGTGGATAAACTGAGTAATGAATATATGCATATGCCGACGCTTCGCGAGCAAGAATTTGTAGCTAAAGCGATAAGAGCAAGTTATCTTGACAAAAACTGGAGCTTGAATGAGCACATTGCAGACGATTTGTCGTCGAGTCGATGAGATTGGTTCAGCTGTGATGCGTCGTGCAGGTAGCGGTAGGACGTGTTGCTGCAGCTGGCGAACATTTTGAACACTGTTCAAATACTGAGTGTGCAGCTGACATTCATCACTGAAACATTTGAACTGTTGACGAAAAGCTGCGCAAAGTTTGATTCGTTATACGTGAATATGCACCGCGTAACTGCATGTTCACTTGAAAAAGTGAACTTTAAAGTTTAAACTGTTATGACCGTTGAACCATATCAAAAATTGCTTCAAAGAAATTTGCAGGATATGTTGTGTAAATACTCGTCTATGAAGTCTGAAAGTTTGGCTGAAATCCGTAATACCATTGCGGAAATACAGACGTTTTTCTAGGGAATTGTTTTCTTATTGGCGCATCCTGTACATAATTTCTGTATAGACCTAATGGTTGCCTTTTATTAATTTCATTTATCAATTATTTTTTAAAATTACTTTTATGTTACACTTTAATAATCACAGTTATAGCTTTCAGTCGTCTGTTTGTAACATCTGGTGGCGGCGGAAACTGTTTTGACCGCCGCTTGTCTGTATGTGAACGGGAAAACTAACGGTTTTTATCGGTTGATTTTCGTAGAATTTAGAGAATAGGTAGGCTGTGGACCACAGAATTCTGGAACGTTATGGTTAGGGTTGTCGGTTGTGGTGAAGGTTTGGGATAGAGTCAGCGCACGTGCCGTTCGCCGGTAACGACATATCGTGTTGTGGAGGTAAGCACACTAGCGAGTGCCCTCTTGTTTCATATTAGTTATACATTCGTGGAGAATTAAACGGTGTTTTGTGTTACGTTACGGACTATGTCTTGTTGATCACAGCGTATGAGATGACGTGGCCGGTGCACGAAGAGCTCTCTCCTGCCACGGTAACTCCAAACCGTTCGCCGCTAAGTTCATTCGGTGCCGGCGGCGGCATGGAGCCGGTAGAGCGGTCGCTCGTGTCGCCGGACCGGACGTCATCTCGCGGCACCGTGTCCACGACCGACGATAGCCTCCTGCTGGCCGGAGTCCAGTGCCGCCTCGAAACCAAGGAGCTGTGGGACAAGTTCTACGAGCTCGGCACCGAGATGATCATCACCAAATCCGGCAGGTCTCCGACATCTACTAGCACCTCGTAGACACACTGCACGACGATGAACGTGCAAAGAATGAACTAGAAAGAGTTCACCCGAGATCGTCGCACCGACCACTTTAGCAATATACGGCGTTTAGATAAACTCTGTATAACTGTAAAACAGAACAGATCTCCATGGCATCGGCAACCGTATCATTATAGTATAATATTTTATTTATCAATATGTGCTAAGTTGTTGTTATTTCTCGGATACAGAGGCCTTTGAGGCCTGCTTCCGTTTTCTTTGTGTGACGTGATGAATATTTGTGGTATTGTGACCCTGAACTTTGACCTGTGACGTTGATATTCAAATTTGATCTAGTTGTCAGATGAATAAGCATGCCAAATATGTACGTCAAACGTTATTTAGGTCAAAAGTTATTGTGCTGAAAGACAGGCGAAAACACACATCGGACTGACTGCTCCGTGTGGATCACTATAATGGCCAGTAATTAAGCTATTCTGAGTCTCTTAACTGTCTTATTCATTACTTCGCCCCCCTGTGTGGGTGCAAAGTATTATGATCAGCGTGTCTGTATGTCTGTCTGTTTCTTTGTCTGTATGTCGGCTTGATTATCTAAAACCCCAAATTTTCTTTACATACTACATGTGACCGTGGCTCGTTCTTTCTTCAAATCGGCAATGCGATATGTTATGTATTTCCGGTTTTGTGGATGACGTCATGTTGTCATATAATGTAGCGAATAAGCCAGAATCAAAGACGACACGTATATTTCGTAGAGTTCGCCAGGTGGCGGCACCGGGGGTAAGACTGCCGTCTCCGACTGCACTTTGTTCTGAACTGCAATTCTGCTGGAGGCGCTATAGGCCTAATAACTGTATCTTTAAAATCTTATCTTATCATTTACCTCTATTTGCTGTTGTTTAAGAATTTTGTTAAATGCACATACGTTTCAGATTTTAGTTGTCTGAAAAGTTGAAAATTTTCAGTATGTAGTTGTCTGTATCACGCGTTACCAGTGCCAGTTGTTTGTGTTTGTGAATTCAGACGGATGTTTCCGACGCTGCGGGTGAGCTTCGCCGGACTGGACAGGGACTCGCGGTACGCCGTCTTGATGGACATCGTGCCGGTCGATAACAAGCGCTATCGCTACGCCTATCACAGGTCGTCGTGGCTCGTCGCCGGCAAGGCCGACCCGCCGCTGCCGACGCGCGTCTACGCGCACCCCGACTCGCCGTTCAGCGGCGACCAGCTGCTGAAGCAGACCGTGTCCTTCGAGAAAATTAAACTTACAAACAACATGCTCGACAAGAGCGGACACGTGAGTTATGAGCTTGCTTTCCGCCGCACACGCGCAGACTTTTTTTATCACGCGACGCTGTGCTAGAGCCGTATTAGCCATGACCCTGTGTCCGTCTGTCTGTCTGTCACACGCCGGTATTGTATCGAAACGACTGAACGGATCGAGCTTGTTTTTGGCAAACAGGCTACCTCGACAGTGCCTCGACGTATCCTACATTGCGTTGGAAGGTAATTCGGATATCTTCAAAAATAAGGATGGATACTTCTCTCTGGAACTTTGTCCCAAACTCTGGACTTAAAATATTTCTCAACTGTACATCCGCCGTCACAAGTGTTGTCAGCTTAGGTGGAATCACAATGTGATAAACTGGCGACGGTCGTCGGTCGCCAGTTTATCACACTGAGCGTCCACGTTTGTGTACAACACGATGGACGTAACGCGTAACGCGCAGCGCGTCGCGCGGGTATGTCTGCACAGGTCTCAGGGCCGGTTTTTCCACCGCAAATTAATCTCCCATTAACGTTAATGGAAGATTAATTTGCGCGCCATATTGCACAGCAGAGCCGTGTAGAGAGCAATACTGATATAGCAATTTTGTCAGTCCGTCAGGTATTGTGCAAAACGGTTCAAGCGATCGTTCGTTTTTCGGTTTGTCGTATTTATTCGGCTTTATTATGCTGGCCGCGTCTAGCGGAAAGCGTAATGTAACGGTCCAGCGTCCGTCCGTCTGTCTGTTTGTCCTGTCGGCATACTCACCAGGAGGCAGCATTTGACACGGCCAGCGTACAGCGATCATCAAGCAGTCAACGCTACATAGTAGCTTAGGGACTGAAATTTTTCACACACTAAAGATCTTGTTGAAAGTACAGTGAGATCACCCCAACGGCGCTCCTGTTAGGGGTGACCTCACCCCCAACATTAGCGCCGCGATGAACTGCGTCGACGGCGAAGCTCTGGCGGAGCGATACTGCAGTGTGGTCGAACACATTCGACCTTTAAAGCCCACCCAAGTTTACAGTACGCCATTGTGACACGCTCAGTATGCGACAGTTGAGCTCAGTGATGCGCTGACCGCATCTGGTAGTACGTAATGTAACGGTCTGGCGTCCGTCAGTCTAACTGTCCAATTTTTCCAACCTTCTTAATAGAGCGTGCGGCGCGTACTCAACGTGACTCACCAGGGGGCAGCATGCAAAGCGGCTAGCATACTTTTTGTCCCGACAAAAAGCAGGACCGACATATTTGTTACAATACGCGTATAAAACTATGCAGGTAGCCGAATGAAAAGTGTCTGTTGCAGAAAGCGCTGCTGATGCTAACGCGCGAACTATTTGTGTTGGCTAAGTTTTCACCTTGTTACTTACCGTCCGTCGCAGAGTATGCAAGTACAGTATAGCCTACATGTACAGTATATGCTATTGAAATTCTGTCAGCCCACCTGTGTGTCACGCCCAGGTAAAAGGCCGAATATGTTGTTAATAAAACATTAAAATCTCGTGGTAGCACCAACATCGCAGTTCTTTTACCCACATATACACAGGGTGAACTGACGTCACATTAATCTATGATCACGATACAATCTCCATATTGTAGGACATGATGTCGTGCTGTGCAAAATTAACTGGTGAAAATTTGTCACGTTATTTAAGTGAAATTGAATAACAGTTTAAGAAAAGCTTAGTGCTAGCACCATATCGGCGATATGAGTGTAAGTGCTGCAAAATGTTTACATTTTCTTGCCCTACATCATGGGGCCAGAACAACTGGCAAAGACAGGAATGAAGAAATTACGTTACTGTCACCCATATACATGTATACTTCCCACCCACCATTGACTACTGGTTACTTCAGAACGGTCTTCACCCATCCGGAATCATAGCAGATTTTCTAAGATAATTGACCGCTTTTATTTTATATTAGAACCAGTTTTTGATCGCCTAACCGGTAAGTAACGTTTCTGCCAAAATTATGAAAATCAGACGACGCTTGCGCAAGTTTCAGCTAAAACGTCACGTTCCTTTTTACCGTGCGACGCTATGCTAGCGCGGTATGTGCTGTCATCGTGTGTCCGTCGGTCTGTCCGCCCGTCACACGCCGGTATTGTATCAAAACGGCTAAACATAGGACCACGCAAACATATGGCAAGATATTGGTCGAAAATCGCAAATTCCCACCCGTGTTCGGCGCCGTTGTGGATGGAGGAATTTTACGAAAGTCTTTGATGCGATAAAGATGCGGTAATCGTAGGCTATCATTCAGCGTTAATGTTTTGATGATAAGTTCAGTTTTAACATGATGTTAGCATGTTATCATAACGTTTTATATAGTTGGACCCGTCGACAAAAACAAAGCGTATAGCGTAACATTGTCGCGCAATCCACCGAAAATACCACAAAATAAGCCTATTGTAATTGTCCAGTATTAGAACTATTTTGAGATTGAATCATTCAATATTGCTAGGCCGCGTCGCAGCAATAACTAGATACAGACGGAGTAGCGTGGGCTGCTGTGTATGTGTCTATTTGTCTGTTGGTTACGTTTATGAGCACTGCAGAAACGGCTGAACCGAACGAGATACCGACTGAAGTTATAGACTCGGGTTGGCCCAGGGAACCATGCATTGTTGAAGATCCAGATCCCCATGGGAAGGGGCAATTTTTGCGGATATCCGGCCCACTGAAAAGCATTATGAGTGACTGCTGTGGTGTACGCAGCAAAAATAATAACAGCACCAGCGCGACTGCTGTCGCCTACTGCATTGCTACCGAGTGGCCCCATAAAAATCCCTTTGTGATGCGGCCTCTCGTCAAAATTATTTGACCCCTTGTATGTGTGTATTGCTGCAGATCATCCTGAATTCGATGCACAAATATCAGCCGAGAGTGCGGCTTGTGCTGAAGCGTGATTCCAAGTCATTTATCGGCGATGTTGAACAGCACCACAAGACGTTCGTCTTTCCGGAGACAGTGTTTATCGCCGTCACGGCCTACCAGAATCAGCTGGTACACATCTAACGCATCTACATACATACGCACGTGCCGAGTACACTTGACAATGACATAATTTCTTCATTCCTATCTATGCAAGCGGTTCTGGCCGCCATGACGTAGTTAACTTCGCACAGTACGATATCATGCCCTACAACATAGCTGTGGTGTTACTTCACCCCATGTACAATGTTCGTTGTCATTTATTACAGTGGCTGCGTCAAGCGGTAAGCGTAATGTAACGGTCTCGCGCCCGTCCGTCCGTCTGTCTGTCTGTCCTATCTTTTTGTAACCTGGTAATTGGGACGCAGCGCATACTCAACGTCACTCACCAGGGAGCAGCACGCGACGCGGCGGACAACCATACTTGTTTCCAGAATATCAGAACCGATAACAGCCGCATAACATTTGTTTATTGTGAGCTTTATTATGAGCTGCTAGACGCTCGGGTATGGCACATGTAAACATTGGATGACACAGTTTTACCTGTCTCCCACATGTTTATCTACAAGTGCATGGAATGAGCCGTGCCTGTCTTTACTTCCCAGCCGTAGAACTTTAGAGCCCTTGAGCCAGTACTCATTTCCCATCCCGCTGAGGGTAGGAGGCTAAGTTGGCCTGGGTAGCTGGTTACACACCGTGGTGTGTACTCGCCTGAAAACGGTCACCCGTCCCAGTAACAACCGACCGATAATGCGGTGGCCGGGGAGCAAACTCACGAACATTGAGTCGCAAGCAATGTCGCAAGGTAATAAAATGTTTACGCATTTGTTGACAAAAAGTAGCTGGGGTTCAAAATTTTACTATAGAAAGCGGTATCCCAACGTATACCATTTACTCGCTTCACAGGCATTTTGTAGAGTTGGAAAAATACAAACAAATAGTTAGGTATACAAACCCTCAAACACCGGCAGTTTAAACTCTACAGATAGGCGATGTGTGATCGTTGAAGTTAACCGTGGCAGTGTCAACCGTTGTTAGATAACGAAGCTAAAAATCGACAGTAATCCGTTCGCCAAAGGATTCCGCGATTCATCACGACTATCTGACATAGAAAGGTAGGCTTAACGACATCATTCATTTTCAGTGTCTGTTATTTTATGATTGTCTCGGATTGCCGTCCATTGTTTCCTTTTTCGCTCGGAAAAAAATACTTGCAGGAAATTTCATTTTCGTTTTTCGGTTTGTCGTATTTATTCGGCTTTATTACACTGGCCGCGTCTAGCGGAAAGCGTAATGTAACGGTCTAGCGTCCGTCCGTCTGTCTGTCTGTCCCGTCGGCATACTCACCAGGGGGCAGCATTTGACGCGGCCAGCGTACATTTCAGCCCCACAATAAGAAGAATCGACATAGTTTTCGATGTGAATATTTTAGTTCCCACTTTCCACCGTTAACCTTACGTTCAAATTTAGAATTTTACCTTCCGGTCCAGCGCCATCTTTGTCTTATGTTTCCTGTTTCTCAGGCCGGTAAGGCTATACAGGCCAATGGATCTGCGAACCGAGGATCTTTGCGAAGGACAAACTTCTCAGAGCCAGCTAGGTTCTAACAGTATGCACGAATCACAAACTGACGTTGAACGCCTGGCCACGAAAACTGTTTAAAGTCCTGCACTGATGGCGGGAGGTACTGTTTTCACCGTCGTTTGTTTGTTTGTTGACTTGTTGACAGGATAACTCAAAAAGTCATGGGTGGACTTTCATGAAATCTGGGAATGGGTAGACCAGCAAAGAGTTGATTAACTTTTAGAACTTTAGGATTACGGTTGAGTTAAGATTACGACTAGGGTTATGGTTAGCGCAACTGCTGCTCATGGGGTAACGACAAGTGACGTGGCGAATGTGTGCGCTCTACCGAGAGCTCTCTAGTTCATCGTTAAGACATTTCGTTTCAAAATACGAGTCCAATGCCTATCTGCCGAAACGGCGCGGCGGGACAAGGTAATACAAGAGAGATGGGTTAAGGTTCAGTCGGAGAAACGAAAGGTCTGTAAAGCGGCGTTGTTGGAAAGAGTTGTAGCCGGCCGGCTGCAGCAAGTC
>Ga0209780_1002023_pt1 | contig 14052 bp, 12 predicted proteins | sample WorMetexBAHAMAS2_FD_187384 | JGI IMG/M metagenome (GOLD analysis project Ga0209780, IMG submission 187384) | Marine gutless worms symbiont microbial communities from Max Planck institute for Marine Microbiology, Germany - Inanidrilus exumae... | ecosystem: Host-associated > Annelida > Digestive... | reverse complement strand
GTTTTGCTTTATTTTTCGTTTCTGTGCCGTGCGCTAGACTATAAGCTGGCCATCTCGTCAGCTTTTGAGCGCACGTAAATATACCGTACTGATCGCTCCTTTCGTTATGTTTCACCTTGTCTCTGGAATCAACTCCCTTTATAAAGGGAGTTGATTCCAGAGACAAGGTGAAACATAACGAAAGGAGCGATCAGTGATTTTTAGAGAGGATAATGTCGGTGGCCTAGCAAATGTGACGACGGATGAAGAGCGAGTACAGCGAGGACATTGAACAAATGAGATTATGAAGTTATGGAGGTTGGTTAGTTGTGACAACTTTGTAGGTAAGTGACAGGAGCTTGTATTCGATGCGTTCAGTGACCCTGAGCCAGTGGAGAGAGCGTAGGATGGGAGTGATATGACAGGACTTATGAGCTTTAACAACTGTACGAGCAAGGGAGTTCTGGATCTGCTGGAATAATTGGGATAATAATGACGTAGGGAGTTTATAGTAGAGAGAATTACAGTAATCAAGTTCGGAGTGAACGATAGAGTAGCAATGGTACTGGCAGCTGACGTGTCTAGGTAAGGCCGGATACAGCGAAGTTGACGAATGTGATAGTAACAGACTTTGAAGAAAGATGTAAGGTAAGATGTTCGTCAAAGATGAAGCTAAGATTTCGAGCAGAGTGGGAAGTGTCAAGTGAAGATTTGTGTATTTTGGCAAGTTGGTTTTTAAGTCCAGTGAGCAAGAATTCAGTCTTAGATGAGCTAAGAGTAAGAACGTTGGTAGTCATCCAGGAAGAGATCTGTTGAAAAGCGTTTTGAAGGTGAGAAATATTTGAGTCAAAGTTAAGTGGGTGGAAAGAGAAAAAAAGCTGAGTGTCATCTGCATAAAGGTGGTGGTCAAGGGAAAGGGAAGAGATTAGAGTACTGAGAGTGGGAGGGATAGTGTACATGATGAAGAGTAGAAGGCCGAGAACAGAGCCTTGTGGAACACCACAATAGGAAGTGCGAAAGGACGAGAAGTTGTTATCACATTAAATATTTTAACACGAAAGGAGCGAGATTATAAGTTAAGACTTTCAAGAACCAGCAGAGAACAGAGCCATGGATACCGAACCAAGATGAGAGGCGGGTGATTAAGATGTTGTGGCCGATAGTGTCAGAGGCAGCAGAGAGATCAAGAAGGCAAAGGCAAGGTGCTTTTTGTGATCCTATTGCGCTGAAGAGATGATTGTGAATGTATAGCAGAGCAGTTTCAGTGGAATGATGTCTACAGTAGGTACACTGGCGAGGATTAAGTAGTTTGTTGGAAGTGAAGCGATGAGTGAGACTGGATTTAACAACGCGTTGTAAACGCGTTCAATTACTTTAGATATGACAGAGAGGTTGGAGATTGGGCGATAGTTACAGAGCTCATCTTTGTATAAGGCAGACTTCTTAAGCAGTGGAAAATGACAGATTCTTTGAGAATGGGGTGAAACTGACCAGAGGTAAGAGAAAAGTTGACGATGTTATACCAGTATTACAACTGAGATAAAATGTTTTAGCTAAAATTTTTCAGCTAAATGTTTTAGTCAAAACATCTCAGTTGTGATCGGTCTTAAAACAAAAAGTTTTAGCTAAAACAAATATTTTAGCTAAAATGTTTTAGCTAAAACATTTTATCTCAGTTGTAATACGGGTATTAGTGATTGTAGGGACAAGAGCAGATGCGCATTCCTAGAAAAGCCAAGTGGGGATAGGATCAGAATCAGATTGCTTGTTAGGGCAGTTAGAATCACAACGAGACAGAACGTAATAAGCTGCTAATCAGGTATGAAATGACGGTGAACAGAATGCAGAATGGCACGAAGCGAACAGGCGCCTCACGCGTCTACTTGCTTATGGTGATCTGTGAATGCATAATAAATACACAGTCATCGGGTAAGTTATTCGGTGCAATTATAGACACAGTTATCGCATTTGACAGTCTTTAACGAGCAATTTCCAGGGCTGCAAAGTTGGCTCTTCCGCCCGGTAAGTCGTTGCAAGAGACGTGATCATACATCCACCGGCTTGCAAAGTGAGTGCTTGAATCTAACAGCAGTAGCCAGAGGCTACGAACAAACTAATTAGACACAACAGAACTAGTTAAGTGTTTCTGACGATAGCATTAATCATCCTTCTTTCTTTTAGCATATGCTTAATTTGAAGTCTTTATCTACATTCACTACGAAGATACGAAAAGAGATACAACATGTGGAATATTGGGTGGTTTGAGGTAGTTAGGGGTCACCCAAAATCACTAAAAATAGCGCCATTCGATAGAACGCATACGAGTTCCTATTAACATTCCATAGTAACTATATCCTTATATTGCACCTTTCTGAGATATAGCGAGATATTGGTCAAAAGTCGACAATTGTGAGTTGTAACCTACCACACCTATGCGGCGACCCGTTTGGTTAACCCCGTTGGAATTTCGCCGAGATCTTTCGCGTCAATAAGCTAGAGCCCCTAGGCTATTGTATGGCGTTGTTTGCACGATTCTAGGTATAACCGTCTTCGTAAAACTCCGACTTGTGACAGACAGACAGACGGAGAGACAGACGGTCCCATGCTGTTATCTTGTATCCGTCCGTCTCAGACGGACGGATACAAGATAACAGCATATATCGCACTAACATAGCGTCGAGCGGTAAAAACGGACTGGTACTCGATACGATACACACGCTCCTGCATCATGCCCCAGATGCGGTAATCTACCGGGTTTAGATCAGAACTGTTGGCTGGCCACAATGTCAGGACTGATGAACTGGGATGTCTCACGGCGCAGAAGCTCGACTGTGTCGCGAGCGCGATGTACTGGTGCATTGTCTTGCTGAGATAACGCAAATAATCAGAAGTACGTATTAATAGTACTGTTGAAATTGATTAAATGACTTCTTTGGATTTTCCTAGGTAAAGTGGCTACAGCTGACAGGTGAGATGGGCAGATTTATAAGCTTTCGATGTCAAATTTTCTGACGATTTCAAGTGCCAAAAATTATTTTAAAAATCGGTTGTTTTTTGAGACAGTTATTCAAAAAAATAAAAAATGGACAGATTTTTTGGGACACAGTGTAGATGACAATCCGATATGCCCCCTGCTACAAAAGTGAGATGGCATTAAGCACAACTGCTGTCGGTCCGTCCGTCCGTCCGACTGTCTGTCTGTCGGTCGGACCAATGTCGTCGTCGTCGTCGTCGTCGTCGTTAGCGCGTAGTCGTCGAGGACCGTTGCGTCGCTCCACGATGACCGCGTCTGACAGCGTCTCTCCACACATCGGCTGGGGGGCGTTGGCTGTCGTCACCTATGTCGCTATAGGTCAAAACGGTGCGTTTTATTGCTATGGCTACTAGATCACTAATACCCCATGTTGGAAGTCGAACCCGCCCGTCAGTCTGACTGTATGGCCACCGAAAGAAGGCTGTAGCGTCCCTTAATTTACGTCATCAATATTTTAAAAATAAAGCGAGCTACAGCCATAGCATACTGATATAAATGGGAATGCTGCTCTGCTTATCACTTGCCTTTGTCGACGGAACTCGCCTAATCACCGTAAAGGACCGAAATAGCGAAATGGTCCTGAAACTTTTCGCCGCCGTCAGGTCGAAGTCGCTTTATCGTAAAACACTTCATCGTTTCTCGCTTAGCAAAGTTCGGCGACAGTGTCACGCGCGTATAAGATAAGCCTCAACAGAGCTCAAGAGAAAGACGCTTATTTCACTTGTACACCGAGACTTGTTTTTGTTATCCCATTACGTATGCTTATTAGGGAATCAATTTCTGGAAAAAGGTTGGTTGTGTTATAATTTCATGCAAACCACAGAGTTTATGTGAATTTTCGACTTGAATATTTCGTTTTTTTTGTAACAAAAAGCTACGACAGTAACTTAGCGACATGGGTACCGGTAATGCCGTCTTAATCACCGCAACATTTACATTGCCGCATTCAGTGATTCGTTGTCTAACTGAATATAGTACAGCTATATAATAGCATATAGGTTACATAAAAACAGTCCAAAAACTTTGCTAGGTAGGCCTATTTCGCCTGGTGTTGCAGCGTACCCGCTGTAGTGCATAACAACCAGGCCGCCAGGTGGCTGCGCTGCAGGCTATAACAGAAAGTGGGCGGAGCTTCCTCTATAGTGTTTTTATCTAAGCTATAATAATTATGATAATAGTATACGTTGTGTCTCTTCGTTGAAGGACGGAGTCAGAAGGTGTATAAAGTACGGGGAGCCTACTGTAGTGCTGCCGAGCAACGAATACGGGCAGCGGAGGCACACTGAGATGCAGGCCGATAGCCTGACGGCACTGCCCGTAGGCTGGCGCGCTAGTGACTTCACAGATGTGTTAAGAGAATGCCACATGCAAAATGTAATATGCACTTCGTCGAATAGAACTGAGAGCTTTTGTCGTTAAAAGGGTACGGTTAGGGTTAGTAGGGTTAGGGTTCGGGTTAGTATTAGTGTTCATGTTAGTAGTGGTGTCAGGATTAGAGTTAGGGTTGGCATCAGGGCCGTAGCGTCGGGAGTGCTGGGGGTGCTGAGCACCCCCGGGCGGCTGGGGCAGCACCGGTACTAAGGATGGCCCGTAGCACCCCCAGTTAGCACCCCTAACCCTAACCCTGAATAGTGGTAATAGGTACCCGACCTACTAGGTAAAATAAAGTTGGAATTGACAGTGACAGTAGTTAGAAACTATAGTGTACCACAATAACAGCCTGCCAACTTGCCAACGATCGGTAGTGGGGGCAGGGCAGTTCCAGAACTGGAATTGTCCATGTAGGACAGACCTCACGATCTCACATTGACTGTTTAATCGTTCAGCACCCCCAGCAATGTGGTGAGCACCCCATCAAGAGATGGCTAGCTACGGCCCTGGTTGGGATGCCTGCATTGAAGGACGGGTACAGATAAGATGCCCATGCCGCAATCAACGGAAATAACGGGTACAGGTTGCCCATACTGTATACACAGCCTGATAGTTACTATGACTGATACCGTTATGCGCAGCCGGCGAATGTCAAAAGCCATGAAAACAGAACAGTCTGAAACTGCACGCTCACTCACATCAATATAGATACAATCAACACGAAGAGAAAGTGAAAAATAGAGGAAAGAACTAACTGTGTCACAATGTCAGTGTCCAATATGCAACTAAAATAAAGTTAATCTCAAATTCACGGGATATTTTCAATCAGTTGATTAATCGAACTCGATACGATACGATACGATATATTTACGTGCGCTCAAAAGCTGACGATCAGAAACGAAAAAATAACGGAAAACTAAAAACAAAAACCGAGTAGCTCAGAAGAAACGGTCCGGGCAAAAGTTCGTGAAGGCAGTCCGTGAGCAAGAAGTGAAACTACGGGGTAGGATTTGTGAAAAGGGGAAGGTTTTAAGCCGGGAGTGAAAGAGAAGAAGTTGTGGATGAGCAGAGTGGTGTATCAGAACAGGAAGAAGTGTTGGTGAAGGAATATGTGAGTCGGAAATGGAAGAAATAGTACCAGAATGAGGTTGACGAAGAGATAAAGAGAGTTGATTTTAGAGACATGGTGAAAGAAACATAACGAAAGCAGAGATCAGTAATATTTAGAGAAGATGATGTCGGTGGCCGAGCAAGAGTAACGACGAATGAAGAGCGAGTACTGTAAATCAATTAGCCATTCCATCAATCAGAATAATCAAATATTACTCGTTATTTGGTAAACTTGGTAGACCGTAAGTTTCCCCCATTTGCACATTCCAGTAAAACTTATATTACGCGACTCGAATTTTATGACGAGCATCATACATAATATTGACGCCAATATACTGTTAATTCCCAAAAGGCTGTTGTCACCAACGCTTTCTTGCCAGCTCATAAATAAATCAAATGCGCATCGTATATAGCTGTTATATATCAACGGAAAGCCAGGATGCAGTTAGTCGAATGAAAGCGTGCTGAAGTACATCAAGAGATGAAATGATCGACAGAGGTTGCGGCGGCGATTTACGATCGACCTCCACCGCGGCTCTGCAGCAGCAACATCGACAACAACGACGATGCAGGCAATTTGTACGAGTTCACTTTGAACACTGGTTTATCATATCGCATCAATTTTGCGTCCATTGACGTAGCTAGGATTTTTACCTCGCGACGCTATGTTACTTGCAGTCGCCTGCGTCTGTCAGTCCGTCCATCTGTCCGTTCGTCACAACTCACAAGTCGGTGTTCTACCAGTGGCTAAACGTAGAATAACGGAAACAACGACATACGATAGCCGATGAACTGTAACGGTAATTCCGATGACCTCAAGTTACTTTCCCAGTTGCTCATCTATTGCCATCCTTTTCAACAGCAGGGATTTCTCGTACAGTTTTGCAGCAGTTGACAAGATTTCCACCGACACAGCGCGTCGCGTGGTTTTCTGCACTAGTCGAGCTTCATGTTGATCGATTTTCACGCCAACGACTGTTAAGATAACTTTCTGCTGCTTCTTGTAAGATTCATTTGCTCGTCGCTGTCAACGATGTTGCGAAAATTGTCCAGTACGTATTGTCTGTCGCATAAGCTTATTGTATACAGTGTACGCGTGTCCCTTTCTTGATGAAAATATCCACGGATTTGGAGTTGCAGGACTCCCTTCGGCTACGCTGATGTTTTCATCAACCGACAGAAATTTTACAGCATCGCAGTGCCAGATACTGTCCCTTGAGGATTGAATGGTATTTTTGCTGCGTACACTACAACGGAAACTCCCAGTAATTTTCAATAGACAACCCCCAAAATTGCCCCTTCCCGTGGTGGTATCTGGACCCCATCTAATACATGATTTTTTCGGCCCAAGCGAGTCAGCTCTCCTAACGGCATCTCGATCGGTTCAGCCGTTTTTGTATAGGGCTCAGGAACGTGAGTGACGGACAGACAGACAGACAGACAGTGCTACTCCGTCTGTAGCAATAGGTCGCATCTAGCTATTGCTGCGATGCGGCCTAAAACACTATGTGGTAATTTGCTACAAACTCATCAATCGCTTACAACAGCCATTAAAGCTTTGCACGTGTCAAACAGGCATGTTGCGCTATGGTCCATTTACCGTCACACCTTGGCTGGTTACGGTCCATTGGGGGACGGTAAAGTTCGTAGAGGCGTGTCCTATGAACACACATGCTGGGTGCGTGAAACAGTCAATACAGTTTGATATTGTTCGTAAGTAAGCTAGATAGACAGGGACTTTTGACATGTGCGGCGTTTGATTTCAGCTCAGCTGACGGTCTATGCTTACACGGACATGAACTGAGAAGAGCAGATTTGTGTCATGCCACTCACAGCTCAGTATAGGCCCTCCCTGCGACGTTGCGCATCTGTCTAACCCCGCCCACCGCTGCCCCTGCCACCGTAACCGCAACTTACCACGCTGAATAGAAACGGACCCAAGCGACAGATGCAGATGTCTACCATTACATTCTTGGCTAATTTAAATAAGTTACTGTTTTGGAAGAACTTGATGGTGTTTGATAATCCGATTGTGCGTTGGCTTGCAACCAGACGTAAGGATAACATATATGTGCTGGCATGTAAGTTGAATAATATTGATTGTGATCTGTTGGTAACTTCTCGGAGAGAAGTAAAGTCTAGAGTGTTGCAGTGTTCTGAAAAGTCTATTAACGGTTATTTGTAGCACTTTTTTGGTATTGTATTGTATGTATTGCGTAGGCTCAGCTCATTGCTGCTTCGGCGTATTAAATAAATAAATAAAAATAATAATAATAATAATAATAATAATAATAATCACCAGGAGTGTGGCGCGACAGAGACACGTGGAAAGACAAAGACAGAGTGAGACGCTATTAAAGCTGACCGTAGCGGAGCCTGGAGCAGATGCTCTTCCAGGCATGTCGGCGTCGTTGTCCCACTTTTCCAGTTCGTCTCGTAAGAGCTTTTCCATCTGCTGGCGCTTCACTTCATCCGACGCGCCTTCCGACTGAAATTCAGAATAACAAACTTACAAACCGCACCGGACCACTGCGTCTGTCATCTCTGTTCGATCAGTCTCGGCTGTTCTGTCCCGTCTTATAAGAGTGAAGGGGTCACCGTAAAACACTGTTATATTTGTATTTTTCAATAAAACATGATTTTATACTTTATATTCTTGAATGTTTTATTTGTTTTTCGCAACATTTAGATGTAATACGTGCAGATGCGGCATTTTACTTACTGGTATAAGCAATAATGCATGTTTATTATGTTTTTGTATTTTCTTTCTTTTATTTCTTTCTTTTCTTAGTTAAGTCATTTTCAATTGTGTATTTTGTTGTATATAGTTAGTATCATTTGTAGTAAATAAAGTTTTTCATTATGTTATGTGTTTATGCCTTCATTTTATTACTTGATGCAACTGTTAGTCATTCGTGTTGATTTTGATTGTAGCAAAAAATGTGAGATAATTAATTTTAAATTTTGTCTTGCATTTCAGCCATTGTTTACACTGTGAATAAATTATTTACATAGACAAACACAATTAATTACATTGCAATTACTATGTACTATAAGAGGAGTGATAATTCACTGTAGCTCCTCAACTCAAACTGCAAATAACACAACGAATGTCGGACATGTTTTTATTCTGTGTTTTATACATGTTTTTATTGAAGTATAAAAACATATTTCTATGTCTTTTTATTCCCAAAGTCTGTTTTAACGACTATGGATGGATGAGCAGAGTGGTGAATCAAAAGAGGAAGAAGTGATGGGTGAAGGACTAGCGGCAGAGCGGACCTGACTGATACTGTCGAGGAGTTTGCTCATCGTTTCACGTCGCCTCGCCTTGGCGCGCTCCATCGCCTCCAGTTTGACCAGCACGGCGTCGATCTTGGTCACGATGCTTCCGATCGAGTTCTCCATGCGGTCGACGCGGCGCTGGAGCAGAATGAATTCCTCACTGGAGGCGCCCATGGGGCCGCTCTCGCCGCCTCCGTCTCCCGGCTCATCGTCGTCAGGCCCGCCGTAGCCTGCCTGAGCACGCGCCCCTTTAATCTCGTTGTACTCCTTGCCGAGTGCAAACTGCCAACGAACAATATATAAATCTTTATTCATCAACATGTAGTAGAATCAAACAAAAAAGAGAAAAACATAATGACTCGCAAAACATAAATGCATATTTACAAGCAAAGCAGCAAGGAACGAACAGTGAACTATATAGGTAGAAACCGAAAACAACGAATACAGAATTGACTATGCTTTCGGTTTTGCAGCAGCACGTCGATGCTTACGGTTTCTATAGGTATCGTTGTTATTTGATCCTCGGTATCCCGAGGAATGACAAAAATTAAGCTATGTAAAAAACTAAGCTGGAATGGCCATTAGTCTTCCTCCTCGATCGACAAGTCCATCATATATTCATCTTTATTCGCCATAATGGTAGAACAATACAACAGTACAGTAGAAAATATATAAGAATGAATACATCTATCATGCAGCAAAATTACATTTAAACAGAGTGTCGCTGAAACAGAAATCTAGCCTCTCTATATCATCGCCTGATTAAAGAGAAATCTTGCGACCTAGATCCAACAGAAACTCGCGAGGAGACTTGTTAATCGGACGCAGCGACTCTATGGCAATTGGCTGAAATGTGTAACGAGTGGTACTGGTAATGGTAAAAGTAGATTTGTATTGTCACAAAGTCCCTAATGCGCTGTGCACGCTAGTAACTAGAGAACAGCCAAGTTTTCAAGCACCATTTGAAAGACAGGACACATAGTCCTGCTGTGCACGAAGGTCATCAGGCAAAGAGTTCCAGACTGTCAGACCCTGCACAGTGAATGCTCGGCGGCCAACAGTGGAGAGCCGGTGTCGTGGCACCACCATCAGTTGATGTGTGGCTGACCTGAGACGTTGCCTGCCTGCAACATCGGTGACCGGTGTTCAGCAGTCGACGAGGTACCGCTGAGCCTTGCCATCCATCCAGAAGAGTGTATAGGCAGATGCTCATCTCCCTTAAACACAGTCGACCAGGTACCGCGAAAGCATTGCCATGAGTGTCCACGTCGGTAATGTGGCTCTGCTGCTGAGCCTGTTTCATAGCCATCGTCGTCATCATCACCGTCCATCACATCATGTTGTTATTATTATTATTGATTTAGTTTACCTTTTGACCCTCGAGGTCGGCAGCCATCTGACGCAGCTCCACGTCATCCAGTGCCCGATCGCCGTTGATGTCGTACTTGGAAAACACCGCCTCGATCTCCGCTTCAGCGTATCCACGCCTACAATAGTAATTTGCAACGTAATAAATCGTCTTCGCCATCTGAAAAGCGGCACAAACGCGCAAGAGCGTCTATGGGACCGGGACGGGATAGGAAGGTGGCAACAACGGCACCGGATCGGAAACGGGACAACTGTGGGACTGGGAAGAGAACGTGAAAGACAGCCGCGGGAATGGGTCTGGACCGGTAAGGACATACTGGAACCGTACAAAACACTGTAGCAGTGCACCGCGCAGACCACTGTAGTCATCGGAATCAATCGGTCGGATGACTAAAGTCCCGTCCACACCAGCAACAATGTCGAAGCAACATTGTCGATCGCTACAAGTCGAACGACTCTTTCGACAAAGTCGAATGTTACTTCGACATTGTTGCCGTTGGCAAATTGAACACGTTCAATTTGTTTCGACTTTGTCGAAAGAATCGTTCGACTTGTAGCATTCGACAACGTTGCTTCGACATTTTTGCTGGTGTGGACGGGGCTTACAAATGGAGCAGAGTAAGACAGTTTAAACGTGTGAAATATAACGTTCATGCTGATTGGCTCAAACGTATGCAAAGACGGATGCAGACGGAATTAACGACAGAAGACTAAAGTAGCGTTCTCACTGACGCCGTTGAACGCCGTTGACGACGTGGGAACGCCGGGGACGGTCTCCAATATCTAGCATTGCTAGATTTCAGTAGCGTTCAAACTGACGCCGTCTACCGCGGTCGATCGCCGTCGAAGGCCGTCGCACACCGTCGAACGTCGTCAACGGCGTTCGACGGCGTCAGTCAAACCGCTACGTAAATGATCGGGTGACATTGGATATGAAAAGTTTTGTGTTACCTGAAAGACTCTACAGGTCGGACAAAAATAAATAATGCGAACTAGAGGGTGAAGTGGTCGGCCCAGATTTGCCGGGAAAATGGCCGTTACATCGTTGTGACTCAAAGTATGTTAATTATAAACCTTTTCCGACTTCATAGACACGTACACAAACATCGTTACTGGTCCACGTTGTCCACATGGTTTCATTTACGCATATACAACCAGACAAGCCCTCTCTCTCTTTAGCAACATATTTCTTCCTGTAATCTTGAACTTTAACCTATGACCCATTTATTTGGTAAAATTGCTAATCCCCGTCATTATCTTCAGTTCACTCTGTCCTTCCTCCTGTTAAATCTTGTAATCACTACCTCAGACCCGAAGGACATATGTATGTACTGCCCGGATGTAACTCTGAGATGCATAATAAGTCATTTGTACCACGTTGTCTCTTTAAGTACATGTTATGTTTTATCCATTTCTTACGTTTGTTTGTATCATTGTATTGCATACACTGTCTATTTTCACCGTTTACATGTACGTTTGTTACGTATGTCATTAAATATCAATCAATTGATCATGACATTAACGTTTAAATTAGAATTAGACAAATGTCAGGGTGAAATGGTTAAAATGTTCATAAGTCATTGCCCGCACACAGACACAGTCCGATTGCTCTATCTGAGCCACTAATGTGGTCTATAAATACCATACAGTTTTCAGAAAAAAACTGCATGACATTTGATTCATCTATTATGGTCGAAACTGGTTACATCATTGATAAACAGCTAGAAGAACGCACATCTTGAGGTCATGGCGGAGTTCTTCGAAGTCGATTCGGTGATCCTTGTTGACGTCAGCCGTGGTCAGAGCGGTCTGAATGCCGACGATCTTGTCGCGCTTGATGTTGAGTTTGTTCAGCAGGTTGTTGTAACCCTGGCGTCAAGACGCAATGCATCGCGACGTGACTACGAATGAATTTTCTCCAGTTTCCAGTTAGAGTACATGTTTCGAAACCAACCGTGGTAACGATTCGGCTTATCCTGTGGGTTGTGTGTGTGTGTTTGTCGGTCTGTCTATGACGTCGGTGTATTGTGGCTAAACCCCTTAAAGCCCCGTCCACACCAGCAACAATATCGAAGCAACAGGCAACTTTTGTCGAAGCAACATTCGACTTTGTTGCCATAAACCGCAACAATGTCGAACGAGTTTATCGTAAAATATCATCCTGTCGACAAAGTCGAATGTTGCTTCGACATTGTTGCCGTTTTTGGCGACAATGTTGCCGGTTTCGGCAACAATGTCGAACGAAATTTCGTCCTTTCGACAAAGTCGAAGCAAATTGAACATTGTTGCCGAAACCTGCAACAATGTCAAAGCAACATTAGACTTTGTCGAAAGAATCGTTCGACTTGTAGCATTCTACAATGTCGCTTCGACGTTGTTGCTGGTGTAGACGGGGCTTAACGGATCGAGCTGGTTTTGGTGTGAAGGTTACCACGGACCACTAATAGGATGTGATATATGATCTATCGAATAGCGGCAATTCCGATGACCTTGAGTGACCTTCAAGGTCATTCACCAATAGTAAGCCTTTTCACATGGAATATTTCGTACAGTTGTGCAGCAGTTGACAAGATTTAAACTGACACAGTGCGTCGAGCTGTCCCTCTGAGATAGCTGAGCTCCGTGTACAACTTTACGTTTATGAACGGATAATAGAAAACGTCAGCAATCAGGCAGGCCTAGTTATATTTTGAGCCGAATCTTACGTTTATCAACTGCAAAAGCTCAGTATTTTTGATCTATTTTTAAGCCGCTCTGTCCAGCACGGAAAATTTCTGAAACGAAAAACTTACTCTCTACATATCATGGCACAATGCGTTCATTCACATTTCTTCTGTTTTGTGCAATTAACATACTGAAACTTGTGGGTACGTTTTTTACCTTTTTAAATAAATGCGTAATTGAGCGGCTCATATGTTTAACGGCTTATTCCGGCAGAAATTGAAGCTGTCCAACTCAGCCTTTCATCCTTTCGAGGTCGATAAATGAGTAGTGAGCTGTAATCGGATGTGCACTGCCTCGCTCGGGCAGTGCCGTATGGTGAATGCTTACGTAGTAAAGGCAGGATGGTTCATTCCATTCGTGGATGAACGTGTGGGTGGCAGGTAAACTGTGTAGCTCTCTAACACGTGCCATTCCTGAGCGCATTAGACGTGGTTACGACGATGCGCTATACAAATAAACGTCTACTTACTTACTTACTTGCTTGTGTTAAAAAAACAATACAGTTGTACAAAACATGATAAAACTGTACTTGATAAAACAGATGGCGTCGTCATTACAGATTACTTGAATGTGTCTGATACAGCAGTAAAATAAACGGCACCTGTTTGAAGTAGTCGGCCATCTCAAATTCGCTTTTCTGCGTGGAGATGTCGGCCTTGACCTCCGAGTATGTGTCGTTGATGATGGCCAGGAACATGTTGAGCAAGATAAAGAAGACGAAGAAGACGTACAGAATGAAGTAGGCCGGGCCGAGGATGCGGTTCGCCTGCTGCAGAGCCTGGAAGTTGAAGTCGCCAAGGATGATGCGGAACAGAGTGAAGCTGTGAGTAACAAGGCCACACGACACTGGCTCACATCTTAGGTTTAATTCATCAAGATAATATTGTACCTAGGACCTACAGCTCATAGCCGTGCGTAGCTAAAGCGAGGACCTGGGATTTAGAATCCCCAATCGAGGGATAAATTTTATCATGGATGGAACGATACGTGGTGAGTCAGAAGAGGAAGAAGTGATGGATGAAGGAATAGGTGAGTAGGAAATGGAAGAACTGGAACCAGAATGAGGTCTACGGAGAGAGAAAGGGAGCTGATTCCACAGACAAGGTGAAGCATAACGGAAGGAACGATCAGTTATTTTTAGAGAGGATGATGAAGGTGGCCGAGCAAGAGTATTATTATTA
>Ga0209780_1002022_pt1 | contig 14054 bp, 11 predicted proteins | sample WorMetexBAHAMAS2_FD_187384 | JGI IMG/M metagenome (GOLD analysis project Ga0209780, IMG submission 187384) | Marine gutless worms symbiont microbial communities from Max Planck institute for Marine Microbiology, Germany - Inanidrilus exumae... | ecosystem: Host-associated > Annelida > Digestive... | reverse complement strand
AGTGCTGCGCACGACTGTACTTGTTGACTGCTGCTCGCACTCGCAGTCATGCACTCATTGTTGTACTGTGATTTTCTGCGACTTCACTAAACTATTCGTTTGCATTACGGGCTTGCAGTGTGCACATTGCTAGATGCTAAGTGATACGAGCTGCACAGTATCGACGATACTCGCGATACTTTTGCCGTTTCACGGTATTTTTTACTGCTACGATATACCGTGGTATATCGTGACCTTGGCGATACTGGTATCGTCGTGTAGGTATCGACGATAAGTATCGAGGTATCGTGGGTATCGCACAACACTACTTCCAAAGTTTGGAGGTCGACCTAATAATATGGGTGTCAAATGTCCGTCCGTACGTCCGTCCGTCCGTCCACAAAAAGTTTCTTCGATTTCGATGAAATTTGGTATACAGGTAGTACTCGATGAGAGATGCACAACGGTATGACCTTGACCCGGATCCAAGTCAAGGTCACAGGGACCCGAAAGTTGCAAAATGAACCAAATGCAAAGTCTATTTCCTTCGCCAAAATTTGCTCAATCTAAAGACTGATGGTAGATTATTACACTATAGAACACTATCTAAAATTTAACCGGTCAGATTCTTGAAATTCGTCCATTTTTTTCGTCACGTGAGCACTGAAATTTGGTCCTAACCACGTCTGACAAGTTACTTTCTTCAGTTTATGCGATCTTCATCAAACTTGGTGTACAGGTAGTACTCGATGAGAGATGCACAACGGTATGACCTTGACCCGGATACAAGGTCAAGGTCACAAGGACCCGAAAGTTGCAAAATCAACTAAATTACGCTAAGCGGTATCGCATCGCAAAATGGGTTGCAAAATTGGGCTTTTGCTACATAAAGTGAGATTTGAGGTGCAAATTTGTGCGAATCAATATTTTCGGTATCTCATTTAATCAAAACAAACGTAAAACAAAGCGCATTTTTGCAGATGTTTGTCGATAAACAATCGTTAATTTGCGTTACTCAGCGGCAATAGCGTGCACGTGGTTCAGCCTACTTCCGTAAACAACTTGGTGTATTTATTACATTGATATTCGTGACAACGGATACTTACGATACGATACGATACGATACAGTAGATTTACGTGCGCTTAAAGCTGACGAGATGGCCAGCTTAATCTAGCGCACGGCCCAGAAATGAAAAATAATGAAAAAATAAAAATCAAAAAACGAGTAGCTCAGAAGAAACGGTGCAGGCAAAAGTCCGTGGAGGCAGTCTGTGAACGGCTACTTAGTTTCCGGTGGCAGAAAATGTAAACAATAACGAAGTAAAATTTAAAATTTGTAGTTTTTGGTGTGTCACACTTACCTGTCCACTGATGGTGTGAAATTTGACGGTCCCCGGGTAACTTAAATAGCGCTGTATGCGCTGCTGGCATCCTGCCGGTAACTATTGATTTATTGATCACCTCATTAAGTGTTTATGATTGTAGGGTAACATTAGTAATATGATTCTTTTTTCTGCATACTTGGTCATTTGCAAGAATGTCAATGTCAGATCATGACAAAAGTGCAGTTTCTACGAACTGTGCAATTCATCAATCATTATTTATCTATTTATCGGCTCTGCTGAGCCAACGCATATAATACATGGCATATTTTGCAAGCTTTACCACGTAGGGAGGACGTATTACCCAAGAAATTATAGTGTGAACTTTTACTCTTGGAGTGCATCTGAACATGTCGGAAACTGGCCTTGGCCCCAGACTATGCATAGGTCTTTTGTTAGAAAACAGTTGTTCTGCGTCAACATAGCTACTGTTCTCGTGAAATCCTGCAGGATGCACAGTTGGTTTTAGTGACTTGGAATGAAAATCAGTGACAGTTTGCAAACATTAGTGTGTGATACGGGAAAGTTGAGAATCCGATGCATAACTTACATCTTTCATTGACTAATGTGCTGTCATGGAAGAAGGGTAGACAGCTTAACATGTCGTTGTCTGTAGAAGATTGAATTATTATGGTTGATATAGTCACATCTGTTAAAAATTCTGTAAACTGCAGTAGTGTTACTGTAGTTGAAGAATGGTTCTAAAAACTGTTCTATAATTTTTCTACTGTTGACAAACGGAAATTGCATGGAATCAGTTTATTATACAACTACTGCCAAAGCATGCTTCAAACAGGATAAAACAACAACAAGAACAACCATCGTTTTAGAGCCGTTATGCAGGCAACCTACAGTCTGTTAGACGACACTTCTAGTTCAGAACTGGATGATTTTGTTGGAGCAATGTTATACTGGCCACATGTCCTTGCTTGCTGCAACTAGTGCATTTGGACTAGGGAGAAGATGCTTGGACTTCTCAGTGGTGTTACTTACTCCGTCTCTGTACCAAACAGCGTAAAAAACATTAAAATCATGCGGTGGTGGATGAATTACAAGAAATGTAAATGAAACTTTAACATGATGTGATACCAACAGATAGGCTATTTTGACTTGACCTGTGTGTTTGTGGAAGCCAAGTATGAAATGCCAAACTGTCGGCTCAAGATGTTACTGAGTTGTGCGCCATATGCTCGCCGGCTTGGTCTGCTGCACTACGAGATGACGAGAACTCGCACAGTGTCTGCTGAAGAAGTTGCTATTAAATTATCATCATCATCATCATGCTCGTCAGCTGCAGCAGCAGATGCACCTGACTGATGGTGACTCACTGCTTGCACTCGCTGTGATGACGTGATGTGTTACTCAGATGGTAGTGCACTTGCATAGGTTATTAATGACAGCTGTACAGGTGTGCACATTGTATCTGTACACTATCTGTTTATGGGTAAAAGCTACAGGGGTGTGCCAAAACTATACACTCCTCATAGTTGTGATAATACTTCTGAGCTGGCTGTAAGAGTGTTTAAATATGATTTCATAGACCTGTTTGGAGTCCATATTTACTCCAAGGTCGAGCTTCATATCTAAGTATTTGATAAAGCTGTTGCAATTTCAAGTGCAACAACTTTGTAGTTGTAACGTGTTCAGAATGTTTACACAGCCGAACAGTAGCATCATTAGCCCGCCCGGCAGGCATTGTGATGCCACCGGCCGCTTATGTTCTGCCTTCGATTTTCTTTTTTTAACTATTGTCCCTCTCATTCGACAACGGTTGCATGGATCTCAACGCAGATTGTTGCGTTAACACCGACGATGAAAAATTTCTTATGGCTAAAAATTTGGTGAACTTGGCTTAAGGGACGTTAGCAACCAATGTTTGTGGCGCCAGACTGCGACAAGTTGTCATTCCCCGTGTTTATTGTTTGTGCTGGAATTTGAAAACATTCAGGAAGATTGCAAAATATCTAGCCATAGAAAGACTCCACGATGAACCCTCTGCATATTGTAAAAATTTTGTGAACTTTGGTCCAGTAACGTCTGACATCTTGTGGTTGACTTGCAGGTGTGGGTGGTTGCACTTAGATCAAAATATGCACTTTTGCGTTGTTTTCACCTGAGTTCTGTGTGCTGGCATTCAGCTGTTCATCAAACTTCCGGCAGGTATAGAGCAGGTTACGGGCTTTATGATATATTGAAATTGTGACGGCACGCTCAAGAGACATTGCTATGGTAACCGATTTGTGGCACGTGTCGTGAAAAATTGACACACCCCGTCTAAGGCCATCTTCATTCTGTGCGCTGGCATTCAGCTGTTGATGGGAATATCGCAACGCCAATTGTTAACATCGACGATGATGCCTCTACGTCTGTTAAAAATGTCGTGAACTTTGGACCAGTAACCTCTGAGGTCTTGTGACTGACTTACAGGGAGTGGGTGGTTGCACATATTGAAAAATACGCACGTTTGCATTGTTTTCACCAGAGTTCCTGGACTGATGTTTACCAAACTTTCAGCAGTTATAGAGCTGGTTATTGGTTTTATAATAATATATTGAAATTGCGACGTCTCGCTCAAGGGACGTTACTATGTAACTGAGTTGTGGCACATGTCGGCGAAAATTGACACACCCCATCTTCATTCTGTGCGCTGGCATTCAACATCATGGGAATATCGCAACGCCAATTGTTGCTTTAAGATTGACGATCATTCCTCTACGTCTGGTAAAAATTTCGTGAAGTTTGGTGCAGTAATCCCTTAGATATTTTGGTGACTTTGCAGGGGTATATGGGTGCACATTTGGTTTTAAAGGCCATTCGCTAGGTGGCACTAGCATAGCCAGTCTGTAAGTAAGTAAGAATTGCACAGTCGAATTAGCGTACGCCGGGCCGGGCGGGCTACACGTTGGGCTTTGTGTCGCTTTCTAGTTATCATTCAGTATTGCCAGAGAAAACCTTATTGCTAAAACATTCTGCTACAGCAAATTTTCAATGTCCGTTTGTCACTGACAACTGTACATACTCTTGAGTCGATTTGTGGAACTTTGGATGGTATTATGATCGGTTCTTCTAACAGATCATCCAATAGTCACCCTTACTGTGTCTTTTATTTGGTAATTGTAAAGTCTTCAGTATTGCATTCATTGGCATTCACCTTTTGCCTCCATCCTGGCTCCCCAGGCGTTATAATCGTTGTGGTGATAGGCGGCGACACCCTATGTTTAGGGTGGCAATTGCTCCCCCATATAAAAATATGGGCAGCAAACAATAGTAAATGCCGCCCCAACTTTTCTTGTTGTTAATGACTTATGCTATGAAATGTCATCATTAATTATGAGCCAGACTTGTCAGGATAAAATAGATATTACTGCATTGAAAAGCGTTGCATTAACAGCCTCAATTGGAAGCGCCCTTCACTCTCCGGGAGACCAATGAAATTCGTTAAAGGTGACATGAAAATTATAGTGCAATTTCTTAAAAGTGCTTCAGCCTGTGGCGGACGAAGACACGCAGACTCCCTACCGGGGCTATGCCCCTGGACCCCACTGGGGGATTCTCGTCCCCCAGACCCCTGGTTTGCCGCCGCAAGTCTTAGACTGCTGTCGCCGCCTATGCTTGTGGTTCAAGCCTAATGAGTTTGATGGTCGTTTTTCCAGTGCAATTCTCACACAGATATTTTAAAATGTTGATGTCATCAGGATGATAAGGTTGTTGCATTTGAAACAACGATGGTTATTGTTGGTATATACTACTGTCAAAGAAATGTGTTCAATTCGTCTTAAAATTTTGACAAACAGCTGAAATATTAGCAAAAGTCACAAGTGCTGTACTTTTGGAGCATCCTGTAATGCATAGTTCATATTGTGGTGTTATGGTTGAGTTGACTCAATAGAGTAATCTTCGCTGCAAAAATATTTGCATATTGTTAATGTCTGAGTAAATTATTTTTTTTCTGGGTAATTTTATGCAAAGCTTATCTCACCGTCATAAAGAATACATTAAGGATGTGATTTTTCGTTTTTTTTCACAGAATCAAGGCTGACAGATGTTGTGATGTGATTACAGTTAATGTGTTCAGATATGCATATACTGTGAAGTAGAAGTACTCTGCGTGTATTGTTTTAGTTTTATCATTTTTATTAGTGCATGTGTGTGTTACTTTGTATTCTCTGTAGGTTTAAGTAGAAATCCTTGCATATTCTTTGATTTCCATTAGCATGATTTATTTTGATTGCATTATGTGTTTTGTGCAATTTATGCACCATGTCCAAAAACGTCCCCTTTCATTTTTCAGCAAGTCAGTCAAAAACCAGCTGATTTTAATAATTGTTGGTTTACAGAAACCAGTGGAAATTTAACATCGGAAGACTATTAACTTGTTACATCAAATGTAAAATTTAATTACTGTACTGAAGTTCAAAAAGTCATTTTATCGGAGGTTGTTAATTGTTATTTGTGAAGTATTGCAATCAGTGTATCCATGTTATTGTCTGTCTGTCTGCTCACATATGTCAAACATCAGATGTCCAAACTTCGCAAATTTTTTTGTACATGTTAACTGTGGCCATGGCTCAGTCCTCCTCTGATGACAATGGGGTGGGGCAACCCAGCCCAGTGCGCACATTTTGTCGTCCCCTCCAACTGGAGATTGACTAAAGTTGGGCTGCACATTAGCAATAAAAAGAAAAGTAAAAATAAATAAATAATTAATAAATTAAATAACCTAATTCAACAACTTACTATCAATTGAGATTTATTCTTTGTGGTGTTTGTCGTGCCATGCGATCTGTGGTATAGAGGTAAAGGGTGCGCTGGAGTCTGACAGGGTCAAGCAACACATGTCTTTGCCTCCCAATTTTCTTCCCGGTTTGTCTAAGGTAGGCTGAGAAGACCTAGCCACGAATGAGTTCTGCATTTCATAAGCTAGTACAGCTGGGGTGATGGAGAAATTCATTACCACTTATGTCAGATTTCTTTGGGATTCTGTGTATCAAAAATTATTAAAATCTGTGTATTTTGATCGAGCTGAAATTGACAACTTTCCTGGGCCAGTGTACTTCTGAGAATAATGCGCTTCAGCTACTTGGTGTTTGAATTATTTCTTTGCCAGCGTCTTGCCGCTGTGGACATATATTGTAAACTGTTTGATCTAAACTGTTTGGTCGTTCGCCATACAGGAACTGGGCCCTGTGTAGAATGAATTCAGTCTGTTTGTTTCTTAACTGAATATTTCTAAGAAGCAGTTTAAACAGGTTATAAATTTTTAATCAAATGATTGTCAAAGAATATAACGATTGTCTAGTGAGCTATATTATGTTAAACCGTAGCATTGTAATAATTATCTTTGCTGTTGATTACCAAGCACAAGAGAAGACATTTTTCTTTATAAAGAGAATGCATTGGTCAGTCACAGTGAAAAGTCAGTGGGCATAAGATTCACATGAAAAATGACATTGAACTGGTGTCTATGCATGTGTGTGTATGTGTTAAACCGGTGTCTGTACACGTGTGTGTGTACACGTGTGTGCGTTAAACCGGTGTCTGTACTTGCCGATGTGCAAGCATGCGTGTGTATTTATTATTCAGTTTGTCACCATTGAAACAGTTTTGCGGTCACATTGTTAAATACTGCGGCGTCATACCGGTGTCGATAACATTTGATATCACTCTTGTTTTTGTTGAATTTGTTAGTTATCTGCTCGTCTTTTTTGATATCAGTTTGGACACGTTGTTTGCTCTGCACTGGCTCCCAGGAGCTGTGTTTTGTTAGATTAGTGTCAATTCCTGGCTGGATGTCGTAAAAGGCGACAAAACAAGGATTAGTTTGGTTTTGTTCTGTGTAGTTGTTTGTTTTTAGTAGTGTGTGCATTTAGCCAAGCGACTGTCTGGAAGGCGACTTCTAGCAAGTCAAGGAGACTGTATCTGCACGTCATCCAGTTTGAAGAGACGTGTTTTACAACGACTTGCTTGTATTTAGACGTCACTGTACTGTTTGTTAGTAATGTTAACTCAGTAGGCTGTTAGCCCGACACATCATGCAGTGTTGCTGATAACTAGTCTGCGTTTAGGCAATGAATACTGTGTGAATTTTATTATTTGAGTGTGTAGTTTGTGTACTTTTTGGTAATTTTTGGGTTGTACCGTTCGTCTGATGCAAATATTTGTCACTTTACTCCTTCTAGCATCTATTTGTGCTTACACATAATCTGCTTTTTAGTAAGTGACTTGTTTACCCGGAATTCTTCACTTTTGTATGAATTTTGTTAGCTTTTAAAAATTTAATTATATATATGTGTATGTGTGTGTGTATGTATGTATGTATGTATGTATGTATGTATGTATGTATGTAATTTCTATAAAACACTGGTTGTCAAACTGAGTCGAACTGTCGAACTATTTGGATTGATGAAATATGTGAAGATACTTTATGGCCGCAGCCTTTAGAAGATGTTTGGTCGAACTTTGTTGACAGAGTGGTGACGTTGGTTGTTTTAATGTATCCTGGTGAATTTTATAATCGTTATTAAACCCGGTTTATCTGTTAAGCCGGTGTTGTGTTTTTATTTTTGAACCAAGTTGTTTTGGTTAATTTTTAAATGTTAGTTAGTTGTCATGTATGCTGTAGTGTGTTCAACGTTGTATTTGAAATATTGTTCTAGTGTGATCCGTGATCTGCGTTTACTCCTTTTATCAACGTTAGAACATCTGTTTTAGTGTCACGTCATTGGAGTGTCATTCCACATGTCACTTGCTTTGTCATAGTGCATACAATTCCTTATTATTATTTTAGCAATGCACATTTTAATTATTAGTCATGCAATTGGTAGTGTCACTTTTTTGTTTTGATGGCTGGACAGCAATAACGTTTCGTAAAACGAGTTTTCACTAACCTGCATTGAAAGGCTCTTCCCTCTTCCTGTCAAAACAGTGAAGTAAACTGGGAATTTCAGTTTTATGTTAATAAATGAAAAACTGTTATTACAGATGAAAATTAGCATCTGAGAAAGAGACGTTAAAGAAATTGTTTGAAATTTTATAAACTGCTCATTTGTAATGAACATCGACAATTAATTATCATTAATTACGTTAGCAGTGCCGCATTAAGGGGGTGCTAGGGGTGCTGCAGCACCCGGGCCCGCAGTTTTGGGGGCCCACAATTGGTGGGAGTGGTAAGCTGGTTATAGGTCTGTAAGGGGCCCGCATTTGGTACAGCACCCGGGCCCGCACTAGCCTTAATGCGGCCCTGTACGTTACTGTATAAATTAATTAAATATTGATTAATTAAACTGTGAACTAGTAATTACTTGCTTGAGATTTTTCATTGTTGCCAGTGGGATCATTTTTCCATGACAGTGGACCATGACTATCTTGCCATTGGTCCTAAATTCCTCTGCAGTCCACTCTTCCTCCAACATACCAATGAAGAGATCAAACCTTTTATAATAGACTACATATTGGACACAGTCGTCTAACCTTTTCTCATGTTATTGATCACACAAATCCTCCAGAATGCAATGAATGTCATCAGTTGCTTTCCATCTAACACTTAGCAACAGAATGTACCTCGTTTATTATTTTATTTATTTATTTATTAATATGTATAAAGTAATAACATCAAACGCGTGAAATGAAGTAAGCACATAAAAGATTACCAGTACAAAAATGAAAACATACATACTAATAAAACAAACAAACAAAACACAATACAAACAAAGTAAGCAAAAATCAATAGCAATCGTCAAATATCAGTCTATTGATGAATGTACTTTTGTGTAGTTCAGATTTAACCTGATTAATCGAAAAGCCATGACCAAGTGTTCGTAAATTATAACAGGTAGACTTGGGACTAGGAAGCAAGTGATACATGTCATGGTTTCCTTGAGTTGCTTTTGTGAACAATTTGTCATCATAATCTTGCAGTAGCTGTTCTAGCTTGATAACAGATTGGACATAGCCATACTTGAAACCACGCTTGAAAAGACTATTTATTTGCAAAATATGACTTATTTAGGAAACCATACCATGCTGAGATAGCATACATAATTTTATTGCCAATTATAGCATGAAACACACAATGTAACAAGATTGAAAAAAGATGAGCCTTTCAATGCATGTTAGTGAAAACTCGTTTTACGAAACGTTATTGCTGTCCAGTCATCAATCTATTTTTTCAGTTATCTTACTCCAAGAATTAATCTATATTAAATTTTAATATTGACAATATAGTTCTATGACCTGAATTGTGTTGAAAGCGCCGTTAAACCGCAACCAGCCAAATACCTTGCGTGAATAATACAGACTTCACCAGAAGTATAAATTTGTGTGATAAATTATGTTATCTATGTTTTTTGGACAGTTGTAAGTGCTCTTTGAGCCTTTCTGCCCAGTAGACACAGTTCTTTTTATTGCATGTTATTGTTCTATATCCTGCTTATTGTATCTGTGTCTACAAATAAATAAATAAATATATATATATAACTCCACAGGCGTGGTTGTCCTAAGTTATGTCGAAAGTGCAATTAACCGTCATAATAATCAACCTACCAGCAGCCATATTGCCGTTGATCTTAAATTTTACTTACTGATACTACCGTGACAACCACTAGGGTGCAGAAGACTCTAGCTGTAGTTTCTTTGTACGCTGTATATACTGGTAGTTTTAACTGTCTGTCTGCTCGGTGATTTCTGGCACTGTGTTTACACAGTCGCTTAATGCAGTTACAATCTGCTGCTGTTGTTGCCTTGTCAATGCTGTGTGCTGTAATGTTTGATGTTGCTGTGCTGCTCATATTTCGAGTTTTATACACGGTGATGTGACTTGCACGCGTTCCTTTTCGTTTTGCTGGCCTTCCAATAATCCAGATACGGTATTTATTTACCAAGTAAGTAAGTGAATAGAACTGTCAGATACTGCACTATTAATTTTACATTTAAAGACGGGGTTGAACGACTTTCCACTTTTTACAACAAAGCGCATCAAGGGATTCTTATGCCTCGGTGATTGGGAAAAATGTAAAGATAAATATTTGTGCTCGTTTAAATGATGATTTTGATGCCGAAAAATATTACGATCGAAACTGCCGAGAACCAGCTTGGCAGTACCTGAAGTCAGCGTTGACGTCACTAGCACAAAGAATAACTAATGAATAATTGGGAAATTTACAAAACAAACGATATTTTAGAGTTTGATCAAAATTAATCGCTTCCTAATTACAGTAGTGCCCTTATTCAATAGTCTCCTTTACACTGCCAAATACAAAAGTTGCCTTCAACCCCGTCTTTAACCAAATGGTGTCTTATTTAAACTCCACAGAACACTGATATCCAGTAGGCCGTAACTAGAAAATCTCTTACTCGAGGTTGTGCCGACAATTTTAATTATTACTTATTCACAGTTTCCAACTAGGGGCTACTTTTCAACCAGCGAAACTGAACGAACTGCTTTTCCCAATTTTGCTGTCACCGAAAAAGCAACATTTTCCTCCTTTGACGTTGAACTTTGACCTGTAATCTTGACCTACGGAATTTTATTTTGCGTATAGACACGGTCAGGGTGAACCATCATTCTAAATGTCTACGTCAAGGTATCGTCCGAACATAGACACAGCAGTAGCCTACCAGCATCAGTTAGTTCAGTGCAAGTTTTCGTCGGTAAAAACGAGAAAAAGAAACATGAAGATAAAAGTGTATGACGGTTGGCCTAATGGTGATAACTTAGCGATAGCTGAACTTGTGGAGGCGAAGCCGAACATAGCAGGCGAGGCGAGGCAACTTTGCAAATGCTGTGTCTTCTCCAATATTTCGGTTATCCGTCAGGCTTGTTGTAAAGCTTCGTTCACACCAGATGCATTGCGGTACGGTGCCCCGCGGCAACTAGACGCATCCGGTGTGAACGAACATTTAGTCTGCACTAACCAGTGTAATCTAATCTATGTGACGTGATGCGCTTCGCTAAACTCTGAAAACAGACACATTATAACGGTGCGAAATTTGTGTTGTTTAGGGCAACAATGAAATATTTTGCCCCGCAGCCTCCGCAGTCAAAATGCAATCTTACAATCTGCACATGTTTCTTTTTTATTTTTCCAGCTCACTTTCTCAGACTGATTGAGTTAATTCAGTTAAGGTTTTACGTCTCGTCCCATACAAAATACGTCATTTCGGAGACGTTCTTCCCAGCCAATCCCACTCTTACTGAAAAACTAAATCAAACACAACAAAAGCAAACATGCATCCACAGCAAAATATAGGCCTACCACAACATAAACAAGTCTCCGCTGCCGCTGACAGACCCGCGCGACGCGGTTTTTTCACGCCCACCATGCTGTACACAGATGTCGACGGTCAGTGTGATAAACTGGTGACCGATGGCCGTCACCAGTTTATCACACTGACCGTCCACCTAAGTTGACAGCACCTGAGACGATCGACGTGCAGTTGCGAAATTTTCGAAGTCCAGAGTTTGGGTGCAAGTTCTAGAGGGAAGTACCCTTATTTTTGGAGATACCCGAATTCCCTTCCAACACAGTGTATGATACGCTGAGGGAAACCTCTATGTCAAACACGAGCTGCAGCAGCTGCTCGATCTGTTCAGCCGTTTTCTTACAGTGCCGACATGTGACAGAAATGGGGTGGTTTGGGGTAGGCCTAGTTAGGGCACCCATGGTCACTGGAACTAGCGCTATTCGATTATTCGATACAGCACATACGAATTCTATTAGTACTTTGCTATGCTGACGACATCATCCTGTTGGCCACTTCGGAGGCAGAAATACAGGAGTCGGTGGATTGCCTAGACCGAGTCAGCCGCAAATACAGCCTACTAATCAACGTTGACAAGACCAAGGTAATGGCGAGCAACGGCATAGCTTGCCGCATACTCATTCAGAATGAGCAACTGGATCAGCTGGATACGTTCCCGTACATGGGTCCGTGATTACAGAAGATGGCGAGTGTACGACGGAATTCCGTACCAGTTTAAACAGGGGGCAGGCGATCGGGGCATCACTGCAGAAAATATGGAAAAGTCACAGCATGCCGATTTCAACGAAGATACGACTAATGAAAGCGCTAGTGTGACATAGCAATGTACGGCTGTGAAAGTTGGGCACTCAGAAAGAATGAAGAAACACGTTTTGACGCCTGAGATGAAAGGGCTGAGAAAGATTCTGCGGGTTTCGTGGACAGCAAAGAAAACAAATGAGTGGGTTCTTAACAACGCTGGAGTAAAGAGGGAACTGTTAGACACTATCAAAGCAAGGAAGCTAGCATACTATGGTCACACCATTAGGAAACAAAGGAGTTGCCTGGAAAAAGATAATGCAAGGAACAATGCTAGGTGCACGCAGGCGAGGAAGACCACGCACGGCCTGGGTGGACAACATCAATACGTGGACAGGACTGTCCGTGAAAGAGTCAATCAGAATGACAGAGGACAGAGATAAATGGAGAAAGTACGTCCATGGTGTGGCCAACCCTCGGATCCAGGACGGCTGAAAAACGATACAGAACAGATACGGCTCGGAGGGTTAATAAGCGTCACCATACCAAATTTCGTGCCGATCGGTCAAGCCATTTCAACTCAGCTTCATCCCAGGCCAACTCAGCATCCTATCCTCGGCGGGACGGGAAATGAGTACCGGCCAAAGAGCTACGAAGCTCTGCGGCTGGGAAGTAAAGACAGACATGGCTCATTCCATGTGCGGGTGGCAGGTAAAATTGTGATCCCGTGTTTACACGTGCCATACCCGAACGCCTTAGAGATGAGCGGCTCATAATAATGCGCTATACAATAGCGGCCGTCCGCACAATGGTCACTCCTGAGATACTGTTATCTCAAGTACAACAACTAACACCTTACTGGCTCAACTTATTCAGAAGTTTGCAAGCCAGTTGTGGATATGGTCTGGAATGTCTAGTTATAGACTAGCGGCAAAATCTGAAAAGAGGCCTAGAAATCACTTTAGGGGTGACTGAATGTTAGCAGCTGGCACCCATGTCAGCTGGTTGATATGACCCATACTGAACACTTTTGAGGTGGATGCCACTTAATTTGTGCTTTTATTGATTTTTAAAATAATAAACAAAATGGCCGCCTTAGCTGTTTTAGTAAAATTTCAATAAAAAATGATATCTCTGATTGTACGCAAGATATCATTATGAAATATGGAATGCATGAACCCTGTTAGCTCACACAATAAATGAACAAATGTAGAGGCTGCAGAGATAATATATAATATTAGTAACAAAAACTGATCATCAGTTTAACACTAAAGTGTAAGGGTCTAGTCATTTATCACACGCGGGAAACAGCAAAAACTCATTTTGTTATGACCATTGTGATGTGAATCTGTGTAACCCTTACAAGGCAACTCGCTTTAATGTCCCATCAATTTTCAAGCATTAGGCACAGCTTATACTATCTATATCGCGACGTAATTTACTTAGACTATCCAGCTGACGAACCTGTTGTTTCCACTTTGATTTCTCTGTCTTTTTTGTGTTAGCGTAAAGACAATTTTCCGTAATCTGTAGGCTAACATTCAAACAAGAAACCATGCAATACTGACGCGATGATTGATGTGATCATTGTGATAGTAATCCGTATGCAAAACCATAAATGCAATGAAATGGAGAATGCTTTTCAGATTTTTAAAGTGAGTTGCCTTGTAAGGGTTACACAGATTCACATCACAA
>Ga0209780_1002021_pt1 | contig 14055 bp, 9 predicted proteins | sample WorMetexBAHAMAS2_FD_187384 | JGI IMG/M metagenome (GOLD analysis project Ga0209780, IMG submission 187384) | Marine gutless worms symbiont microbial communities from Max Planck institute for Marine Microbiology, Germany - Inanidrilus exumae... | ecosystem: Host-associated > Annelida > Digestive... | reverse complement strand
ACCGTCTTTTATTGGCTGGGACAGTCGGACGCCGCTGATCCACAGTTCATCTCCTGACGAGCGACTGGTGCTGCAGCAGCCGCCGACCAGTCCGGCACTGTCAGTCGATTCACTAGGCGGCGCCACCGACACCACCGAGCTGGATAACTATGCGTCGGACTCTGCGGAGGCGACCAGTTCACTGAGTATGTCAATCATCAGACTCAGACTGTACTTGTGGTCTGTGACGGACGGACGGACGTAGTACTCTAGTCAACGACCACCGACAACAGCTGATTGTTGTGTTAAATCACCACTGGAGACCATAGATCTGCTGATGCAGTATATACACTTTGTGTCAAAACAATCCCGCATTTTAGTCACACAGCAGAAATTGATGGAATCCAGATTTACCAACATTATGATCTTCAGTCACTAAAATTTTGACAAAATTTTCTAATATTATTTGAAAAAAACATTCAAAATAGTTCAGCTCAGTTGTATTTGAATCAGTTCAGATGTTATGACTTTTATCATGTATATTGTTTGCGCACGTGTTTAGTGTTTAGTGCCTGTAGTTTAATCAATTGAGTTGGACATTAGTCAGTCATAGCCAGCCAGCTCTACTAACTCATGAGAACTGATAATGATGTGCCTTTTGTAAAATGTATTTAATTAATTCATTAATTGACTGATTGATTCGCCACATATAGTGTGCCTGATTTTCAGTCTGAAATAAATATGTTGCTAACAAAATTTGTGCTGCTGTAAGATGATGAGCCTGTTGTAGCGACATTAAGCAAGTGATTGATTTATTTATTTATCTATTTAGTTATTTATTACTGGCCCGCCTACACAGTGTAGAAGAGTCAGACTAATGATGCTGTCTGGCGTCTGTCGTCGTCTATAACACTTCACGGCGGGCCTGCAGGCGGCTTCACCCGCGCAGGCCAGGCGATGACGTCATGCAGCCTCTAATTATTTTAGCTCCACGGTAAAACTGCACGGCGGGCCAGTAGTGCTACGTCCCGTTAGGGCGACACCTTGTTCATCTAGTGGTTTACTAACTCACCTGTCATTCACGTATGTGTATGTACGTGGCTGCAGACGGGCGTATAACTGCGCTGCAGCAGCGTCCGTTGCCACGGCCACCGGTGACTGCTAACAGGCGACTCATCAGCTCGTTTTATCTTCACTATGAGAAAACTCAAAAACCACTTGGCCAGGTCAGCTTTCGCATCTTCAGCAGATTTGTCAACGTAACAAATCAGAAACAGATGTCTTGTAAGCAAGCCTAATGCGTCTAGTCTACGTTTAGTCTAGATTCAGAAGCATTAACGCTATCAGCATTAGTACAGAGATGGGTAGAGCGTTATCAGAGGTTCAGACAGGCGTCAAGTATGGACGACGGTTCACCATATAGGCCTACTTTGCAAACTGTGGTGTTTAGTTAACTGCTTAGTGTTTTGGCTGTTAAACGTAGAGTGGTAGGCCTAGTTGCTGTTTGACTGCCTACGACAGATCAAAGGCACCCGCCGCCGCCGCCGATGATATCAGTTGAGGCGGCGTCGGACGCCTTTAATCTTCAGTCACGTTGTATTACGTTTGCTCACTACGCATACAGTCGCGCCTCAATACAACGCGGTTTTGGGGGTCCATAAAATCAGAGCCGCGTTATATTGAAGCGCGTTGTAGCGACACTCGTTCCGTCCATCAGGCTGTGTTTGTGTTAGCTGTGACTGGGCGTCTGCAGCTGTATCAGCAGCCTAATAATTGATGACAACGCACTTGCCTGTTGACTACTGTCACACCGCTGTACGCTAAGATCTAACAGCAATGGACTCACTCTGTCGTTGGAGCGTGGAGATGTTGTATCATGGCTGCAATCTAACAGCTAGGTGGTGTCTCGTCGACTGCAGCTGCATCCCCAGCCAGTGACGACGTGAGGAGGAAGGCGGGAGACCCAGATAAGTCTTAGAGGGCGGGCGGCCCCGTGGAAATGCTGCAGTTTCACAGCCGCATCAGCTGTGCGTTCTGCATTCAGTCACCGTTGAGGCAGTCAGTCAATTGCCAATGCATTGCATAAAATTCGGGTCCACGTCGAATGCGCGTTATAACGGGGCGCCACTGTATCGGTATCGTATCAGTATCGGTTTACAGCAAAAAATCGGTATCGGTTGAAAATGACGTACTTGGTCTAAGATTAGTGAGTATGGTCTGAGTGGACGTGGTTGGTGGCTGTGTGAAGGGTCATTACGGTGAGGTGCTCAAGGGTCAGTACACGGACGAGAACGGTCGTGTTCAGGACGTGGCCATCAAGCGACTGAAACAGACCATGTACGAGAAGTTTGCTACGGAGTTTGAGAAGGAGTTCAGCATCATGGTTCAGCTGCAGCATCCGCACATTGTCTGCATCATTGGACAGTCCGTTGAACGTGCGTTGAGCCGCCGGCTCACTTCTCAGCGACATCTGCTGTTGTCAGTGGGCGGGGCAAATGTCCTGACGTTTTGTTCCCGCTCTGATTAGCATTCTGTGCTGGAGATGTAACGAAAGGCAAACAATGCTGCCTGCTAGAGAAATAATGGCAAACCAAATGGTGGCATTTTGTCCAGGATGGATAGCTCACATCTATGTTAATGTTTTGTCGCGCCCTGTCAGTCTGTCAGCTGACCACTACTGCCACAAATTTCTGCTTTTACTGTGGACTTACAGAGCTGACCGATATCCAGCCATGGTGAAATGTACTGACATTTCCCAGCATTCCTACTGACGTTGCGTTATCCACGTTGTCAATGCTACCACTACACTATAAGTGTCACTGTGTATTCTACACAAATGTTGACCATAGTTTAATAAGCAACAAAAATGCTTAAAACAGGTGACCCGAACCGGCCTGCAACAGTCTACTAAACATTGGTACAGACCCAAGTGTGAAGCTAGCAATAAACGAGTTTTCTCTGACAAGATTTTTTCTCTGACATTCCCGGACTTTTGGTCCGTTTTCTGATATTTGCATGTTATCCAGACAAGCAGTCGCCCTATTTAACCCTTTTGCTGCCAGACCGAAAAAATATAATACCACCGAAAACAGTGGAAAACAGCCAATACCGCAGGTAACATAATATCACATACCACGGTTATAAGTATAGCCTACCTAGCGTCGCCGGATTCATCCGACACTCTGGGATTATTATTTATTTCCTCCACCGGTAATATCCGGCGGGCAAGGCAGCGAAAGGGTTAAAGGGCCATTCACTGTGGGTTATGGTAACCGCGTAGTGAAACGATATTGTAAATTCGGATTCTTTGTTAATTAGTTATTGCGTGGTTACTCATTCAAAATACTAGATACTGAGGACGTTGCTACAGAGGACGGGAACGGCTTTTGGTCCGTTGTGAGAGGATAACAGATTCACAACAAGTGGATGTAAAAATAAAGGTGTCAACACACGTGAAATGGCCGTTAGACGGACATGTGTGAGTGTGTATTTGAACAGAGAACAACACGATGCTGCTCGTGATGGAGTTCGTCAGCAATGGTTGTCTCCGTAGCTACCTCAACAACAACAAGAAAACAAGCGTCAATGAACTGCTGCGATTCAGCTTTGAAATTGTTCAGGTACTTCCTTCCACTTGCTTACTTACTACGACAAACAGCACCGCACCATACTTACTTACTTATAACACGACTTGAGCCAATGATTGTTGTTACTCAGGGTTTATTCTTATGGTACAGAGACACAGCGTTGAGAAGGTCCCTCGTGTCTTCGCCCTAATCCGAATGCACTAATAGTTGACTGACATCAAGAGCATGCGGCCAGTATGAAACTTTGCTTCCACAAAATCCTCTCGTTCTAAACTGGGCGTGCCAACGTACATAGGTTAACCTGTATATGGTCCTAAAAAGGTGTGTGTAATATATTATTATTATTATTGTCACTTTGATCATCATTACCCACCCACACTGGCAGAGTCGCCGGCGTGAGTAGAGCGTTCAGACGCGTGTGTCTGTCTGTTTGTTTGTCTGTCTGTCTGCGCTCTTAAAGGAAAACAGCTTGAGCTATCAACACCAATCTTGGTACATGTATACTCGGCATGCATTGACCCAGAGGTCAAAGGTCAAGGTCACACGGTACAAAAACCGTCACGGCGCACGGTTGCTAGTGCTGATAACCACCAAGGATGAAACCTTGGCTGTTGGGTCTGCATGTCGATATGACTGGCCATGTTTGCTAGTTGTAACCTGCATGTGAGTGACTGTTGACATTGTTGCAATGATCAGCTGTGGAGTGAGTATTATGCAGTCATTTGACTATGACTCTGGGCTGTGCTGCTGCTGCTGCTGCTGAGCATGTTGCTATGGTTGTCAGGGGATGGTTTACCTGACGTCAAAGAAGATCGTTCATCGTGACCTGGCAACAAGGAATGTCCTTGTGACTGATGATGACCCAGTCCATATGAAGATCAGTGACTTTGGCTTGTCAAGAGCACTCGGCAACGAACGTGACTATTACGAGTGCAGTGATCACAGCTCTGAACTGCCTGCGCCCTGGTAACTCGCCCGTTGTTAGTCTAGACAGCACCCTTACAATGATGAATGTCTGAAGTATCAGAGGGAAGATATCACAACTGTTCTATGCACCCACGTTATCAGTTCTTACTGGCTTAGTTTGTTTTGTGTTTCTTCTCTTTTTAACCATGGTCAGTTTGATTGTGTTGGTTTTGAAGTGTTTTTATTTCATACTATCTTCTTGGTTTCTGCGGGTTTGCTGCGTCACCAGATACAGTTAAACATTTCAACGACATTAATTTGTGTTTGTTTGAATTTTATTCTTTGTTTCTGCAAGTTTTTATGTTGTTTTTGCACATTTTGTTTTCGTTTTTTAGGTCGACTCCTCCGAGTCGACCTAATAACATTAGTGGGTCTCAAATGTCCGTCCGTACGTCCGTCCACAAAGAGTTTCTTCGATTTTAATGACATTTGGTATGTATGTAGAGGTCGACGAGTGATGCATGATGGTATGCAGTATGACCCGATCCAAGGTCAAGGTCACGAGCCCTTGAAAGTCGGAAATGCGACCATTTTCAAACGCTAGGTTCACGAATATCCTGGAAGAATGACGTTGACAGACAAGTGCTGACGCCTGCCTGTCTGTCTTCAGTGAAGATAACTATCGTCTAAATGATTGCCAAATCAACCGAGAACTAAGCGAAAACTGTGGAAAAATGGCAGCCATGACAGAATTCCAATTTAGGCTATGTATTTTAAGGACCTACTTGTTTAAATGCTGCAGTCGCACCCTCAACATGCCTAACTTCTAAGGGATAATTCTTGACAGATGCACGATTTTCGTTGCAAAACGGGAAAGTGGAAAGCACAGTGGAAACAGAAAAAAACATTTTGATAAAACGGCAATAAAAATGTGCAAAAACAAAAACTCACAGAAATGAGGAAAAAATTTGCAAAAACGAAAATGAAACAACTGTGCGTGGAACTAACGGGCTTGCGTAGATGCCGGAGCGCGTTAGAGATCTCTCTCTATCATGTATAGAGCACAATACAAACCTGCAGTGTCAGACTGTGATCGATGTAGATTATGTTCATTGCTGTAAGAGCGTTGGTTGGTGACAGAAGGGGGCATTTCACCTGTAAAATCGTTCTTTTGGAATGACTGGAGGAAGAAATCTCTTTTTTCATCTGTGCAACCCGTTTATTTAATTTTCTGGATTTTATTTTCATTTTTGTGTGTCTTTGACTTCTGCTTAGAGTGCACAATGTTTATACAGATTGAATTGATTGCGTGATTGACATACAGGTGTGCACCGGAGGCGCTGATGAAACGGAAATTCAACGAGAAAAGCGACGTGTGGAGTTTCGGTGTGACAATGTGGGAGATCTTCAGCTATGGTGAGGTACCGAGGCTTGGGGAGATTGGGGAGTTGGTAACGAGGCTGCACAAAGGTGAGCGACTGCCGAAGCCGGCCGTGTGTCCAGGCGATGTGTACAACATTTACCTCTTCGGCTGCTGGGAGTTCAGTCAGGAGAAGAGAAAGACCTTTGTTGAGATCAGGGACCAGCTCAAAGCCGAGATGGACAAGCAGACACCTAGTATCTAAACCAGTGGTGAACTGAAGGTAGCCTCCCTTGTGCCTACACCCTTACATGTGAGCCCCTTTGAGAAGTAAGAGTCGTGTTCATTAAACTGAGACGATAGTAAAATGTGACTGTTATGACTGAGCCTTTGATGGTAGGTTTAACTGGTCCATTTACGTGGTTAATTGTTAATTGTTAATTGTCGGAGCAGGCTCTGAGACCATTTCAGAGGCCCGCGCGGCTCTACTGCTACATTATAACGGTCGTTTTTAAGTTCAACCGGAGTTAGTTGGTCTTCTCATTCAGAACTGCAGTGTCAGAGCATCAACAAGTGCCACGTAAGATGTTAAAGTGGGGGAAAATGAGGAGGAGATATATTAAAACATACATAAGGGCAGCTGTTTGCAGACGACAGATCCTGGTAGTAGTCACATCCATATTTTCAAAAAAAAAAGAAACGAGTACGTCTAGTCTTCGGGATTGACGTATATCCACACATGCCGATCCTACGTCCACACGCCGCGCGATCGTGTGTTCCGGAGCCAAATGGGTAATCGTGAACGTCGAGGAGATGGTGGCGCGCTCGCCGATTTTGGACTTTTTGGGGAGCAAAGTTCACTAAAATGGACATTTCCTGCCTTGGTCGTCGATGAAGTGCTGTGCAAAATTCGACGCCACTAGCTTTATCCTCGGAGAGATCTGTAGCCGTACAAACAAACAAAAACACACATATCGACACACACCTCGCATGTCGGCAACAACGAGCACAGAAGCGAGCCCGTGTTGCTGTGACTGAGTGAGAGATGACGACTGACGTCACTGTGATGGATGCTTGTTGCAGTTTGTGAACGTGATGTACGGTGTTGAGATAAAACAACTTGCTATGCATAAGAATAGTTATAATTCATAAAGTTCACGTCACCTTTCGAAAACTGGCTACAGGACTCTACCTTGCGCATTATATGTTTGTTTTGTTTTTATCAGCTATTGTTAGTGTTACGAATCTGTACAGTATTGATGTGATGGACGTGCTGTGCACGTGATTCTGTCGACGAGCTCGTACGCTTCTGACGGTTTGTTGACAAATAGTGCACCCACAGTTGCATATTGTTGTTACTAATATTATTAAGTTACTATTTTTATTATTGTAACCACCATTGTTGATAATTATGTAAGATGTTGTGACTGAGTGAAGTCTATGTGTGCGCACGCATCAAGTAGTGCTTTTTATGCACAGCCCGTATGCACCAGCTCCGTGTCAGATTCACGATATTCAAGAAATAAAGAGTATTGTGAACATTGATGGTTTTACACTATTGGTGTGCATTATGTAAACTCTGGACCACTTCTAGAGAAGCCTATTGGCGGTTATGCATGACACTTTTATAAGTGACGGGTTATAGACGGACGGACGCTTCTGTGAAAGTAGTGACAGAAATCAGTCCAATTAGGCTTTACAGTGACATTAACTTTTGTGAATGTCAATTTTTGAAACTGTTCTAAACTTGAGATGGAGGCGCATTGCTGCTGGAGTTCCTAGGCTTGTCATGAAATACTGCAGGGTCTCATTTCTGTTTAATGAGTCTCCCAGAAGACAACCTTTGCGTTAACTGCAGTGAGTTGTTCGTAGGTCTTTCCAGTCACTGCGTCACGAAGCCATCAATGTGAGAACAGTGACTAAGACACTGATTCTAACCATCCACTAGCTGCAGCCTTTCATCTGCTTGGTAGAGCAATGCCACGACCCTTTACGCCATCCATCCCATGCCACTGTCCTAACTGTGCATGTCGAAAACGTGTCAATAACTTGACAATTTGCCACTCAATTACAATTTGTTGTTGCTGTAGCCATTAGTAACGGTGTTTGTCTGATGATTCTGTGTTATTTTATACTATAAGTGTCGTTTTTTATCTCCGTCGTTATGTTTCGTCACTTAAACTTGCTATTCTTTAATGACACATATTCCACCATCGTCAGGTCTTTTTTCTTCAGAAACCAGTTTACAGTGCGAGTCAAAAAACCAATACACTTGACTTTTGACCATAACTTCAGCAAATGTAGACCGATTTACAAAACTCTTTTATTGTCAGATTCCAATGAGCACGCAAAGCTGTATAACAATTAGGGCGATTTAATCTATACAATAATTTCTGATAAATTATATTTATATTCGTGATGGAATGCTTCTAACAAGCAAGGACTCCTGCTTTTGCATACATTCTACTTTAGCATTTGTCTGTGCATAATAAGCAAACTTCATTGCAATTTCATAATTTCATGTATAGTCGTTGTTATTATTACAGACGCAGCGTCCACAGTCATTAGTTATCACAGCCAACAAACCATCTGCAGTCGTCACGTCATTCTGTCCGTCTTTCTCACAACAGAATTAACCACAAACGTGTTGGACGATTTCATAACAATTCAGGGAAAGGGGTGCACAATTACTTTGATTTTGTGGCAGATAAAGATCATGGCTTGGTGCATGTTTGCTCTCGTTGTGTTAGGTTTAGGTTGTTCAGTATTAACTAAGGGATCTGCTAAGAAGAAATGTGTACAAAATGACTTTTGTGATAGGTGGGACGTAACAGCCTTAAGTCGATCAAATAACTCCGGTTTCATGACACATGTTAGCACCATGGACCACCCACAGTCTATTGACATTCATTCACCAGGTGTCGCTGCGTTCTTTACACTCGGTCAGAGCGCGTGCTGGGTGCAAGAACGTGACAAACTCAACGCCGGCCTGCGCCGCAGCACGAACAAACGCCACGTTGGCAGTGGTCGTCACAGCTTTGAGATGGTCCCCGCTGCCAAACACGGTCCGAGCCCGCGGCCTGATACTCGCCGTGACGACTAGGGCCAACGCGCGCTCTGACGGCTGGTCTGGTACAACGGTCACGTGACTGAGCAGGTGCTCTGCGCGCTGTCGTTCTGTTGGACCACCCACCACGTCGACGATGCGCCGGAAGTCTTTGATGGCAGTTTCACAGACGTACCACTGCTTGTGGTCTATGAACTCATGGATCATGGGCAGAGAGGGACACTTCAGCTCGTCGACTGCCTGTTGGCTGAGCACTGGATCGGTGAAATGGACGTCGCACGAGCCATTAGAGACATTGCTCACGAGACAGATGAGCGTCGTTACATCAAGGTTTACTCGACTCACGTCTATACACACGCCACGCACCGGCTCAAGACATATCATATCATCACGGTGGGTGGGCTGAACACGGCCGCACATTCTCAAAAGCTATTTTTGTTCTTCTGGACATTTCCCGGCATCATTAATCACTGCTACTCCCATAGAAGAGCACTGCTAATGCTAGAGAGTGGAAAGTGGCAATATAGGAAGCAAGGGCCAGGCACTTGGCCCACATTTGTAAAACTGGCGACAATGATCCCAACTCTCACTCTACTAATCCTACTGACCCTAATGCAACCAATGATAACGCTTACCCTAACACTAACGACTTTACTTAAGTATTCCCATCCAGAGCTGAAAATACTTAACAAACATTTGCACAATTTGACACTCGATGGTTCACGGCAGATGAAAGTCGATTCTAGTTCTCATCTGCTAAGGTCTACAATCTACACCAAATGGAAACCTACCGGCATGTGAGCTAACTTGGATAATTCCATGGAAATGCCGGTTAAACAGAAATCGAAACTAGAAGCAGTATTGGCTAGTTCTAGTTAACCTTGACTAGAATGCTGAGCAGGTGATGATGGTATTTCCAACTTGTTGGCGGAATGGTGGAACAACACGGAAGTTCCATGGAGGACATGATCAAGGGACTCAGAGCGGACATGAGCAGCATCCAACGCAGCAGACACGGTGGGCAGAACTTGTCCCAAGAACAGGAAGACGACCGCTGGCGGCTCAAAGTTGTGAGGATGACACTGAGCTGCTTGGTGATATTCAGACGCCTGAGTCATCAGCGCCTTACATCCATACTGACCGTCTCCTGACATCAACCACACACCACATACAGTGGCGGCGCCAGCTCTGAGAATTAGCCAGGTCCCAGCAAGGTCCTGAAAATATTTGCCAGGTTCTTATATAGGTATTAAATTGAAGTTTGGAAAGTAAGTTTACTGGTTCATTTAATGTTATAACTTTGTATTGTAACTTTGAATTGCAAATAAATTACTTGGCTTGTTACTTAATGTTACACTCTAATAATAATAATAATATAATAATATACACATTTGTATAGCGCCATATGGTCGTAACTTCAGAGGCGTAACTTCAAACTCGTAGTATATTACTTACTACAAAAAGTCTGAAAGAAAGGAAAGGCAGAAAATCCAAACAAAGGTAAACACAAAATTCACTGGGTCACAAAATGTGACCCGGTTCCATGTCTGCTGCATACATAGCATTCAAGATGCTTCATATAATATTTAGTATAATTCATCATTCATGCACAGTACTACTGCATTACCTATTTCAATGCAATTCTGCAGTGCGGGTACATTTCCACAAAATGATCTACAGTGCGGTCGAGAAAAGGCACTGCCTTTTCTCAACTGCACTTTCACTTTCACTAACATAAAATCTACAAAAAAATGTAAAATTAGGTAATAAACTTCTATGATGAAGACACAAGATAATCAGGTCTAATTACCGAGAAAACTAATTTTACAATCAAAAGTGGGATTCCAAATTCTAATTCCGGAATGGCGATACTAACCTAAAATAGCAGGTAAGTCAATCGTTCATGACCCCGTCATATAATCTAATATATCACAGGCAGGTCCAGGTTTTTCAGTGGCAGGTACTATGCCCTGCCAGCTGACCTGGTGTAGCGCCAACACTGACCACATACCTCCTCCATTGATTCTGACAAGCAGCACACGATACATTGCTTCAGTGCCTTCACAACGGCATTATGGCCTGATACCTGTAGAAAAAGACCCAAGCAAGAAGTATCACCAAGAGTCCTAAGCATGAGTAGTAACTTGCCATTCAAGTCTATGGTCAGCGCTTTGCTGTTTCTGGCGATGACCTTGACCCACGTTTGACCTTGACAGCAGATGACATCAACGACAACATGATGATGAGAGGAAGGAAGAGGAATGCGGCTCAACACGGCAGTGACGTCAGGCAGCGTCTCAGCCGCTTCCACAATTCCTGCAACGTGTCAATCACATCATCATTTCACACGATCAACAGTTCTAATATGACACATTTCACATTCTTTGCCATGCTAAACATGTGCTCGCAAATAGTTGTGCCGTAGTTGACATCATTTTAACAGACACAGAGCATCATGCAGTCCCTTTGTGACAGCTAAGCTTCTTGCATATACTCAACTCCTATTTTTATGGAATTTCTCCATGTTAGGCCTGTTCCCAGGTCTCTAGCGCTTTTGCAATAGAAGACTGCCATTTTTGGTGCCAAATCTGTCAACCAACAGAATTAACACATTCAAACAGTGTAAACACCGTGTCACTAAAGCTACAGTGACTACAATATTACGTGCTGATAATCATGCGACATCCAAGAAGTGTCACCAGTAGCAGCACTGTGAAGTACATTATAGAATGTTTGTCAACAAACAAGAATGTCATATAGCTACTGGCATTGGCATTGAAAGCTGGCATAAAGCGAGCAATGACCCTTTTCAATCACAAGTCCATTGTGGATGAAGCCAGACCAGTGGTTAGGGTTAGTGGTTTATGTTTTCTTCAGTGCTTTGACACTGAAGGTTGCGTGACATGACAGGAAAGGACATCTGAGGACCTGGAGTGACCAAAGACTGACCATTGTCCACCTGGAAAATGACCACTGAATGCAAGGAAGCATAGTAGTACAGTAGTATTATCACAAGCAACAATGTGAAAATATAGTTCAATGCATAGCAACTACATGACACTGCCACAAACAACCCGCACATCAGACATACCTTGCAAATGGTACAGATTTGTGGAGTTGAGCTGGGAAAGTTTCATCGGCTTTTTCACCAACTGCACAGCACAAGTCAAATGTCCCTCAATTCACATATTACAAATTGATGGTATTGTGGTACAGTGGTAATGAGCTTGACTTTAGCCACACATAACCAATGCACATTCTGTGCTGCTTCAGTTAACCCATCTTATCTGACCCAATACCATACCTTCACAACAAGCATTTGACTGCAAAGTCACAACAGCCTGTAAGCCATGAGAAATCATTCATCTAAAGTCATTTTCCAAAAACCTGTCAATGGCTCACTGCAGATGTCGATCAGAAAATGTCAGGAATGCAAATTATCATCACTGAGTTTGTACAATACATGGACATTTTGTGAACACAATGACAAGTAAGTAATGAAATGTGCTGCCATCTGGCGAATACCACTACGATACAGCACCAATCAGTACGTGCCGCACATCAGTAATGCATTATGCACCTACTAGCATCGACACCCATGCAACTATCAGACCAATACCATGGTAATGCTCTGGCCTGATCAGTCACATATTGACACTAGTCACTAATATTCTTACACGGTGTAGAAAATCCAGCTCCGACTGACAAAGCTTAGTCAGCTTTCTGCGGCCAGTGAATGGCAAAGAATCACAGCGGGCACGCAGCTGAGTTGCACACTTCAGCAGACTGCTGTATTTCTCCTTCAATAATTCATCATCCATCATCGCTTGTTGTGCTTTAATGATATCACAGCTGAAGCACACAAAACATCTCCGAAGTCTGCAAAAAATAACATCAGAGTAATCATTACAAGTTTCAAACAGTGAGTGAATCACATAGTTATAACTGCAGATATCCATCATAAAATGTCAGCTATTCAATTTACCTCCACTGAGTTTATACAATATAAGGGTATTAATAACAAAATGTGCTGCCATCTGGAAAACACCATTAGATAAATACCTGGATTAATCAAGATGTAGTTTTTAACTATAACTCTGAATTAACAGGAACCAGATGTCAGTAACTAGACAGCTTACTGATGCACCTACTCGCGGATTGCCAACTTGTGGACTAGTCAACTTGTGGATGCCGCCAATAACAACAGCTGTAAGTATGTTAAATATATGTGTAAGTAATGCTTTGGGTACATCTACTCATTTGCCTTTTCGTATTCACTTGCTTGCGTTGTTTCAAAATACCTACAGAATCAAACAACTACTGGTAGAGGCAGCATCCACAAGTTGATTAGTCCATGAGATGACTCAACTGCGTGTTGACAATCCATGGATGACGTTTCCACACATTGCCCAGTAACCCTGGACATCTACCAGTTTGTATGCAATGTGATGTTCATTGAGATGCAGGCAGACCGGATTTACATGACATGTGCCTATCGAATCACATTGCATTGGATTATATTGTGTACGAGACTCATTTTGCTGTAAAATAGCTGTTTAATTCCGATATATCTACATAAGCTATCGACGTGCTGTTCAGTGTTAGAATTGACCGACGTCTGACTGTACTGTTTACTTGTTTACTGTTGTACAAATGACCACTGATATTATGCAAATTTAATGAAGGTGAGAATCACTTGGAGCAAAAGTGATGACCAGAACCATCTGAACGATAACAACAAATCAAAGTCAACAGTTGGTGTTTTTTGCATTGTACTATTTGAAGTTGTCGATGTATTCTGTGCAGCAAATTGAGACAGTTTATAGTCGATAATTATAATGTCCATGAAAATTCACACAAACTTACAGCATATATTCACTATTTGCCATGAAGCTATATTTACATGTTCTCGGTTTGTGTTTGCAGTCAATACGATAAATCGTCAGTTATATTTTCTGTGAAGATTCACAGCACGATAAACAGTGCACGCAAGGGTAATGGTTACCGACGGTACCGTCGGTAACCATTACCCATTTTGAGGCATAAAAACAACAACAGACGTCGTTATATATGTACTAAAGATGAAATAAATTACCGGAGAGTACAAATTTTGACCGTAAACCAAACTTTGTTTAGTGACAGTCTGGACTTAGACT
>Ga0209780_1002020_pt1 | contig 14055 bp, 14 predicted proteins | sample WorMetexBAHAMAS2_FD_187384 | JGI IMG/M metagenome (GOLD analysis project Ga0209780, IMG submission 187384) | Marine gutless worms symbiont microbial communities from Max Planck institute for Marine Microbiology, Germany - Inanidrilus exumae... | ecosystem: Host-associated > Annelida > Digestive... | reverse complement strand
TTTTATTGATTAAAGAAATGTTCTTAGTTAAAGAATGTTCTTGGCTGAAACGTTTCTGTCCATCAAAACAAGGTGGCAGCCAGGAACATTTCTTCAATATAGTAGTTGTCTGCGATGTATCTGTGTTACTGTACATTAGGTAATTCGTACTTCACCATGCCTAACAGCAATAAATATCAGCGTCCCGCGGCGTCACTTCAGTATACACGAGTACCAGGCAATGGATTTACTAAGGGACTTCGACATTGCTGTTCCGATGTACAAGGTTGCAACAGATCCAGAAGGAGCGCGAGAGATTGCTCAAGAATTTGGTATGCGTCATGCACTCTTTTTAGTAGCTGAAGTGTTGGTAGAAAAATTAGTGATACAAAGATGAGTGATAATGTCTGTGCTTTTCAGATGTTTTTAGTAATAGTCATTGGTAAAGTTTTTGAACTTGTAGTTTCTGGATTGATATGAGCTTTACTGTTTGACATGGTTATGAGTTACCGAATGATCATGCACAGACTTGTGCTGCTGCTGCATAGCATAGCTGCCATTGTAACTTCACACGTGATGTAGCTTGCAGTAGGCATACGGACGTCTGCTTACAATAAAATCTGTCACGTTCGATAGCATGCATGTTCCTGTCGTCGTTGTTGTGAACTCGCTGACACTCACATGCATTGTCAAGGCCTAGATCTAGGGTACACGTTTGTCGCTGATTTTCGTTACTGGCTTATATGCGGGTCACTAATGTTTGCTAGATTTTCAGCTGTAGGAATGGGGGCCGGCTTATACGCGGGACAGCTTATACGCGAGTATATACGGTAATTTTGTTTGTTGTTGGAATATGAAGAAACTGACACATGATTTGCATAGTCAGCAATGTTCCATGGAATATTATGAAGTTTAGCAGAATTCCAGCTGTATTTACCGGCAGCTATGAAACAAAGCATTTTTGTAGTGAAGATAATCTCCTCAATATCATTTTTTTGTTTCTTAGTGTTTTTCTGGTTTTCAAATCTTATTTTAAAGATAAAATGTACACCTGGTTACTTACATGTACACTCATATTAAAGATGGTTAAAATTTTTAAAATAACACTTTTGACTTTTAAAGGTTTATAGGATTGTTTATATGTGGTTATTTAGGTAAAACAACTGGAACAAAGGATGTTGTAATAAAGGCACAAGTTTTAGCTGGAGGCAGAGGGAAGGGTCATTTTGATAGTGGCCTTAAAGGTGGCGTTAAAATTGTTTTCAGGTACGTTCTTAAATATGTTTTAATTGTTACAGTTTAATGAGTTTATAGAGGACAACGTCGAACCCTCTTACTTTTGCTTAGTTGTAATCATCTAATTTCGCACCGTTCCTGCTTTGTGATAGTGTGGTATAAAATAATTGTACTAATTGTTATGTCTACTTACTAAGTTTCTATAAAAGAATTTCAGTTCACGTTGCAGTTTTGCTCATATTGAAATAAATTTAGTTTCATGTTTGAAATAAAGATTACAGATTTCAGAAATTAGTTTATATGACTATAAAACACATCGTAAATATACTTTGGATAGTCTAGTGCCAGTGAGAAACATTTATATTGAAGAGATGGAAGTTTCAGCTGTTGCAGTTTTTATATGGCATAAGTAAATTAAATTTATGTGTAATTATGTTTAAAACAGTGCTGACGAGGCTCACACCATTGCGTCAAAAATGATCAATTGTCGAATCTTTACCAAGCAGACCGGTACAGCGGGATCAATGTGCCATAAAGTAATGATCTGTGAACGTCTCTATTCTCGACGGGAATACTACTTCGCTGTCGTTATGGACAGAGCCAGAGCCGTATGTCTTGTAGTTTTAAATCTGTTTTGTACATTTCTATTTCTCTTTTGTAATGTGACTTAATTACTTATTTGGCTCTTGCACTCAAGTAGTGATCTTATAACTGGCCCACCTACACATAGTGTACTAAGGGGGTCAGACTAGTAACAGTCGCTGGCGTCTGTCGTCGTCGTCTGTTGTTGGTCGTCTGTTGTCAGTCGTCTGTCGTCGTTCGTCTGTAACACTCGCATATGCAACATAATTCACTAGGGGGCAGCACGTGGCGGGCCAGTTGTGTTACGTCCTGTTAGCATGACACCTTGTGTGTATGATGTTTTGGTCTGTTAGCTTCAACAAGGTGTTTGTAAAACTAGTAAGCGCTGAAAGAATTTTGATGAAAAGCCACATTGCATATCGTGCTGTTATTGAGGATTGAATGATCCCTGTTGCTGCATACACTGCAGCGGAGACTTCCGATGCTTTTTAGTGGGCCAGACAACCCAAAAAAATTGCCCATTCCCGTGGAGGGATCTCGACACTTATTTAATACATGGTTCCTTGGGCTGACAACGAGTCATTCTCCAAATGGCATCTCGATCAATCCAGCCATTTTTGCAGGGCTCACCTATATTCCCAGAGAGACACACAGACCACGCTATGTGTGATATCTGTTGCAATAGGCTGCATCTATACAATGTATGTGGTGCAGCCTAAAATACATTTTGAGTGTAGTACTTGTTTGTCATCTATGTTGCCTGTAATGCTGATGTATACATATCAGCAAAGATCATCCAGCCTACAGAATTTCTGCTTCATCAATAGCGAACTGTTTTTTTCTTGCGAGAGAATTTTTTACTTGCGGTATCGAGTACTGTTTTGTCACCATTTGTTTTTCTGTTCGTTTATGTGTTAGCATGATCGCTTAGGAAGTATCATGTAGATTTTCTTGGAATTTGGGGAATAAGTAGATTATGTATCAGAGAAGATTTAGATTTGGTTAAATTTTGTAGGGTTAGAGTTAGCACTGGGGCTTAGGTTTATAGATAGTGCAGTAGTCAGTTGATCTTAAAAGTGAAAGTTAAGTTGGGAAAACCAGTTATGGAGTAGTGCAGAAGTGTCCCGCCCACACCATACTGCAGTAAAGGTAAAGGTAAAGGCTTCCCATACCCGTCACCGAGCATTGGGCCTGGAGCTGATCCCGGTGTACAGGCATTCATCCACCCAGTGGTAGGCTGTGATTACTTTCCGCTAGGCCTGCGGTTACCTTCCCAGCTGCAGAGCATCACTGCCCCTTGGCCCATACCAAGTTATACTGCTTGGTGACAGAGGCACATAGGTGTGAACAACTTGTCCATGGTTGTTATGCAGCTTTTGCCCCAAGTAGGATTTGAACCCATGACCTGTTAATCGTAAGTCAAACACTCTACAACACAGAACAGAGGCATAAGTTTTTTTGGCGGAGGTATGCACTCAACTGAATGCCATCTAGTAGTTTCTGTTTTAGCTCATGATGAGCATTAAAAATATGGCAGTTAATAAAATATTGCCAAGAATATTTTGTCCTTACGTAGTTCGTCAGTCTCCATCATTAACAGACCAGGATGCACAGTAGTAGAGCAGTGATTTTAAATGACTCTTGAATGCTGTCGTTGCGATGAGTGTAACAAGTTAAGCACATGTGGCTTGTGGATTTTATGACTGATTTATGGCTTTCTATGAGAACTTGATAATGATCTGTCAATGTTTGTGTAGTGTCCGGTAATGTTGGCCAGCTCACAAGGTGGTATCAACATTGAAGAGGTGGCAAGGGACGATCCAGACTCCATCCTCACAGAACCAGTTGATATTGATGTCGGCATGTCGGAAGGGCAGGCGAGAAAGGTTGCGGAGTTCATGGGATTTGAAGGAGATAAAGTCGACCAGGTATCAGTACTGTGTACAACCAGTCTATTGTTGATGTTTGCCATTTTGTAGACTGGTACGCCAACATGATGTGGGTAGTGATGGGTCTGGTAATCGTTACTGTGTGTTTACTGGCTGAAAACAATTTTAGTGCCACCTTTGAGGCCACTATCAAAATGACCCTTTCCTTTGCCTCCAGTTAAAACTTGTGCCTTTATTACCACGTCCGTTGTTCCAGTTGTTTTACTTAAATAACCACATATAAACAATCCTATATACTTCACAAAAACTCTTAAGTGTAATTTTGAAACTTTAAAACATCTTTAATATGAGTGTATATGTAACAAGGTGTACATTTCATCTATAAAACAAAGTTTAAAAAACAAAGACACCACTATGATGCAAAAATATATTGATGAGATTGTCTTCACTACAAAAATGCTTTGTTTTATAGCTGCCTATAAATGCAGCTGGAATTCTGCTAAACTTCATAACATTCCATGGAACATTGCTAAATATGTAAATCACGTGTCAGTATTAGTACTTAATAACTAGACTTCTTCATGTCTGACATATTCCAACAACAGACAAAATATCATAAGGCATGACTATGGATACTGGCTTGGAGAGCCGATGTAGTTAGCAGTTGCCCTGTTTCTCAGGCATCTTACAGTGATGAGAAAAGGATGAATATCTTCAATGGTTGTTGTCACTGCTCTTAGTTTTATTCGATACTTTGATGCTGTGACGGGGCTGGCATACAGCCATAAAAATCCATGCCTTATTTTTGTTGCAGGCTGCAAGTATTTTCATCAAGTTGTACGAGATGTTCATGTCAAAAGACTGCACTTTGTTGGAGATAAATCCGATAGCGGAGGACTCCCAAGGAACAGGTGACGCAGATAATGAATCGTTTCTACTATGTATTATTTTCTCTCATATCATGCACACTTAACAGCTCTAAGAGAAAAGTCTCTGCTGCCACCGATAGACCTGCATGATGCGCTGTGTTATGCCCATCGTGTTGTACACAAAGCTGGACGCTCAGTGTGATAAACTTGTGACCGACGACCATCACCAGTTTATCACACTGAGCACTGACAACACTTGCAATATTCAACATGCAGTTGCGAAATGTTTTTGGGGACATAGTTCCAGAGATAAGTACCTCTATTTTTCGGAGATACTCGAATTCCCTTCCAATACAATGTAGGATAAACTGAGGGTGGCCTATGTGCCCAAAATGAGCTTGATCTGTTTAACCATTTTGATACAGTTCCGGCTTTTGACAGATGGACAGATAGACACAAGGCTGTATGTAATACAGTAGGGAGGATATAGGTCTGTTTAATATGTACTGAACGATTTGTGTAGATGCATAACAGTTTAACAGTTATTTTGAGCAATGTGACGCTTTGCTAGCATGGTATATGCTATGGCTTTGTGTCTGTCTGTCTGTCTGTCCATCACACTCACAACAAGTCGTAATTCTATCAAAAAAGGCTAAACGTAGGATACACATTAGCTCAGTGACTTCAGTTTTATGACTCAAAAGATCTCGAAAATTATGATGGGATCACCCCAAAACGAGTGCAAAATACAGGTCGGGTCGCCTAGGTAAAAATTGCATTTTCTGACTCAGACTGGTTGGGTAGGCAGCGAATTTATGGTGTATGGGGAAGTGGTCATCTGGTGAGAGCAGTAATTGACTGGGCATGCATTTTAGAATGACAAGAGTTATAAGAGTTATTGCTGAAGGTTCACAGTTGCATTAATGGCCTTAATTATTGTCAGAATTAACGAGTTATAAATGTTAAACCGTACGGAACTAACAGAAAATGAGCTGTTACGTGAAAGACAATAAGAACTTGAATAACCAGCTGACCAGTGATAATTGGTTTTTATTTTGGGTTTGTTTTTGTTAATTTCTGCTATGGTTCCATGCATTAGACTAAGCTGGTTATTCTTCAGCTTTTTAGTATACGTCATGTATTTACCAGCACATATTGTATTGCAATAAATGGATGAATGGAAAGTACCGACTAGTGTGGCAGTGTTATTGGCATCTCGGGTGAACATGGAATGAAAGAAGGATGTTACATTATACAGTTTTTTCTTTCTCTGACTTCTGTCGTAATTTTTGGTTGTTCTGTATGTGCAGTTTACTGCATGGACTGCAAACTGAATTTTGACCCGAACTCAGAGTATCGTCAAGAGCAGGTGTTTGCATTGCGAGATTGGAGCCAAGAGGACCATCGCGATGTTCAGGCAGCCAAAGCCAACCTTAACTACATTGGTCTCGACGGAAGTATAGGATGCCTTGGTAAGTGCATATTTCTTGCAGTTGTAGCCATAGCACACTTATTCCCTGCTTAGAGCTTGGATGTAGGAATGTAAATTGGTAAATTTGTTGATCCAAAACAATGCGAGATGTCGTGAGTTTCTACAGGATTTAGTCAGATGTGGGATTTAAAAATAGATATATGTACTTGTAGTTTATATGTATGTATTAATACAGCTTTACTGTTGATATTTAACTTTGACAGTATGTGAATGTTATACAGTGCATAGAGTTGTGATAAAAAAATTGTAATAATAATAGTAATCATAATAGCTTCCCTTACTCGTTACCGAGCATTGGGCCCGTAGCTGATCCCGTTGTACAGCCAGTCATCCACCCGGTGGTAGGCTGCCGTTACTTTTTGCCAGGCCTGCGGTTACCTTCCCAGCCACAGAGCGTCACCGCCTCTTGGCCGGTACCGAGTTATACTGCTCAGTGACAGAAGCAAATAGGTGTGAACAACTTGCCCAAGGTTGTTACGTGGCCATTGCCCCAAGTAGGATTTGAACCCATGACCTATTGATCGCATGTCCAACGTAATCATAATAGCAGTAATAAATAATTCAGTTGATTTTTTAAATACAAAATTTGCACTTAGCACGGCACTCATTAAACATCACTTATCAGTGTTGTTAGGTAATAAACATCAAGAACAATGATAATGACATCAACAAATTATTAACCGTATTGCATATGTGAACTATGCCAGTGAACGGAGCAGGTCTTGCGATGGCCACAATGGACATTATCAAATTGCATGGTGGTGAACCGGCGAATTTCCTCGACGTTGGAGGTGGCGCCACCCCAGCACAGGTCACGGAAGCTTTCCGCCTTATAACGTCCGATGCAAAGGTAAACATCGTAATTCTGATCTCGTATTTGCACTGCAGTTTCGACGTGTAGGCTAGATTCTTGTTGAGCATCTTGTAATTGCATTATTGAAATATGGAAGATAGTACTTAACTGGGTGATTACCCTGGTTAGGGTCAGTGCCTTGAGTTCTATTCATCGCTTTGACACTGTTGGTCAGGTGACAGGAAGGGTATCAAGTTTTTAAAAACCTATGTCTCTTATTTTCAAAAGTTCTTCTCTGGAACAAGAGTAAGAAGAATAATGAAGAGGAATCAGCTAACCCATTAAGATGGAAATGGTGAACTTCAATCCAGTAACTCCGGAGTTTAAGAAGGGCAAAGATGTACACCCTTCGTCAATCAGCAGTTTGGCTACACGTTGCCACTGCTAGACCTTGTGGGGATCAGTACTGAGTTTTCTGGGGCGATCACTATTCATTTTTTTTACCTATATGCTAGAGGGCGTCACTGCTATGCCGTGTGGGCTACATGCTAGGCTCTGCCACGCATTTCTAGGTACTAATAGTGTGATTCTGTTGGCATGATTATGCATTTTTCCATCCTACAGTTTGGGCTAAGACATAACATTTTTGTGCTGTTTGCTCGTTCGTCCGTTCGTTCGTTTGTAGGTTGATACAGGCAGATCTTGCTACCCCGATGTCTCACAAATGGCTCGAGCAATCTTGATGAAACTTACCGGGAGTACCCACCAGCCCCTATTAATGACCTGGTTAGATTTTGGAGGTCAAAGGTCAAAGGTCAAGATCATAACAGGCCACTGAGGTGGCAGGCAAAGGCATACGCGTCGACGCTCAGGTGTTGAAGCCCATCTTTAAGTTTTGAAATGTCTTTGTTAATTGATGTGTTAAGCAGTGCACTAGTTGATTAGTCACCGTGTAATTAATCGCCTGGTGTGTAGGTTCGCGCCGTCCTAGTCAATATATTTGGTGGCATTATGCGCTGCGACGTCATCGCTCAGGGTATCATAGATGCCGCAAAGACTCTCAAGCTCAATGTTCCAGTTATCGTCCGACTGCAGGGCACACGGGTTGACGATGCCAAGGCTCTGATAGCCGCCAGCGGTCTTCGAATACTTGCCTGTGACAACCTGGATGATGCCGGCAAAATGGTAATGAACTTTCCTAGCGTTACAATACGATACGATACAGTAGATTAACGTGCGCTCACAAGCTGACGCGATGGCCAGCTTAATCTAGCGCACGGCCCAGAAGCGAAAAATAAGAAAAAAAAATAAAATCAAAAACTGAGTAGCTCAGAAGAGACGGTGCAGGCAAAAGTCCGTGGAGGCAGTCCCTGAGGAAGGGAGGCAGTCCGCACACTTTCGCGCTTGCATGTTGGGGTGGAGGAGACAGGTCTGGTACCATGGGTGGGAGGTCCCCTGGCTGCTTATTTTGGGTTTTACCTGTGAGAAGCATTCCAAAGTCAGACCCACACAGAAAAGATATTATACAATGAGAGTCTTTAAGCATATGTTATAGGAACTGATGAACAGCAGTTACACAAGATATCACATTGAACTGATAAATAGGTCGTGTGGTTGCTGGTTTACCTTGACCTTGTCTGGTTCAAGTTGAAGGTTATCATCATAGATCACAGTTCACCGTCACAGGATGACAAAAATTGGCTGTGGATGCCCAACAATGGAAAGTACGCCATGTCATAGCGTGATATATGTCTGGATTGATTGTCAAGTTTTTTGTTGCTAAAGTGTTGAATGAGGACTTCTTTGTTTTATTACATGTATAGCTTTGGTGTGCTGATATTTCAGGCTGTGAAGCTGTCAGAGATCGTTGAACTTGCAAAGACTGTGTCTGTCGATGTACAGTTTGAGTTGCCTATTTAAAGCCGACATAGATTTCATACTGCAATTTTACTAACTTATGCAATGCACGCTGCTGTTTTTTTTTTGTGTCCCCATCAATGAAGATCATATGTAATGTTTCTACAGTACAGTACCTTCATGTCCCCTTAATCATTATGTTGTTTATTTTGTACTTGTCAGCTGAAAGCTGAACCGTTGTTTCCCTGTTTTGTACAGTTTCGGTTCATATGTTTTCATTTAAGACTTTACGTGCCATAAATGTTACTACTTGCCTCAATTTGGCTATAGTACATATGTTCCATAAGTGGTAGAAACAATTAACAGGAGGTGCCAGAAATTGATGAAAAATGAATTAACTGTTAAATACAACGATGGCAGTCAGTAGTGCTCGACTTCTGTGATAGCTCTCTCCTATAACTTATTACTTAAAACGTGTTACATTTTGAACATTGCTTATTACTGGGCCAGTATTGTTTTGCATGCGGTTGTCTGTCGGCGTCGACTGTCGTCATCTGTAACGCACGTGGGCGGTCGGCCGCTGCTATGCCGGGCGCGTGGCTGGTTCGGCGGCTGACACAGCACAGCGGGATAGTACGGTTACGTCCCATTAGGGTGACATCTTGTTTGAGTACGCATACACACGTACTTTACTTGTTGCTCTTGATTTCCTTTCTCCACTTATACCAGATGTTTGCATTATATTTAACAGTGCTGCCCCGTGCCTTCCTTTGACATCCCATCTGTATGGTTACTTCCCCCACCGAAGGTAATGGGAGGTTATGTTTACGCCGGCATTTGTATTTAGGTAGACATATGTAGGTATATGTGTTTTTAAACAACATCCTGGCGCCAATTCGAGTCCGATTGTCACCAAATTCCGTCAGTCATACCCTTGGCCACAGGTTGAGGTGATTAAATTTTGAAAGGTCAAGGTCGGTGGTGGAGGTGTGCACTCTACTGAACGCCCTTCTAGTTTCTTCTGCGGCTGTCATTCTACAACGTATGATCCAGTCAGAATCATCATTACATTCCGTGTATCGAAACCATCTCACTCTGCAAACCATCTCATGCTACCCTTCCTGATCAGCAGACTTACTGTTCCTCGTCTTTTGGCAGGAAACATACAAAGAGTTTTATGTTCAAGATTTCAATGTGTGTTCAATTAACTCGGCGTGTTGTTTTTGAATTGGTTATCGTGTCACCTGCCAATTATTGCAAACCATTTTACCGTGCGACGCTATATTAACGCGGTATATGCTGTCGTCGTTTGTCTGTCCGTCTGTCTGTCACAAGTCGGCACTGTACTAAAAGGGCTAAATGTAGGATCACGCAAACAATGCCATACAATATCCCGGAGATTCTAGTTTTGTGGTGCCGTGAATATCGGCGAAATTCCAACGGACTCACCCACTATGGTGGCGCCAAACAGAGGTGGGTAGTTTCATATTGGCAATTTTCGACTAACATCTCGCGGTATCTCAAAAACAGTGCAAGATAGGGACATAGTTACTATGAAACACTAATAGGAACTCGTATGCGTTCTATCCAGTGACATTGAGTGACTACCCGATTTTCGCTATTTCGTATCGTCTTTCGTATCTTTGTAGTGGGTAGAGATAGAGCCTTCAAGTTTGGTCGATAGTTTGATCGTAGCAATTACTAGCCCATGGATGGCGAACTGTCCCTGAAAGGTGCATGGTGAGGTCATGTGAACCATTTAAATTTTAGTGGGCACCAACCATATCTCCAAAACGCCTGACAAACACGTCTTTGGTATGACACAGTAGTCTAAAGTAACACATCGACTACTGTAAAGCATGCATTTTTTGTGTGCACCAAATTTTTGCAATTTTCACGTTTTGAATAGAATCGGGAAATTAAATACACTTTAATTTCTGGAATATGCATATTACCATAACTTTATCTGCATAGAATAGCAACACCTGGAAAATGCACCAAATTGAATTGCGGCACATTTTCTACGTAAGAAAATCGAGAAATTTAGGTGTAGTGAAAATATAGTATTTTACAGTATATGGCGATGTGCTTCTAAGTAATATTACTTTCTTCGTTTTTTGCTATTTTAGTTGTGTGATAGCCACAGTCGTCCTTACAAACCGTTTTACAATAATAAATTGTAATTTTAAATGTGCAATAAAATCTAACGCTTTCATGTACCAATTTCAATGTTGATTGATGTCTTTACGTTAGTTAAACATTTATTTATCTCTCAGGTATAGAATATCGCTTGCCAGTTTGTTTAATTTCTGCATATGATTTTTATGCAAGAGTAATGTTGTTAATATTTAGCTTTATTGCAAAAAATTAAACTGCGTTGGTCACCAGCACTCCATTTTCCTCATTTATTTTAATTATACTGCAATCATAGATGCTGATACTTTCAGAATTTGTCATTTAGTGAGCCAGTAGCATGACAACTTATCCACTGTGTGAGTCTGGATGATAACGTTCTAACAATATGATCTTTTGCCTAGATATTTGGCATGGTGGTTCCTCTTGACCTTGCCTCGTACGGGCTCCGGGGCAGTGTTGATTTCGGCGCTATATAAATTGTTTGTTTAAATAGTCAAGGTCATATCGTCAGAGTTTACTGTTGCAGCTGGTAAAAGTGCACTGGAGGAAGAACGTGCATGCACCATATGAGGCAAAGGTATGGTCAGCTTAAAAGCAGACTTGAATCTGAAACTGAAAATAAGTAACAGCGGCAGGTATTTTCTGTGTTTGTGATAATCACAAAGTGGTAGATGTGACCACTACTTACTAAGGAGCAATTTCTATACTGTTATTTTAGTTTGTTGCTGACGATTACATTGGATAAGATTATGAAAGAGCTTTTGTGTACTATACATCATGAAAACTATATGCATAGGTATGTGATTGCATTTTGGACACGAAAAACACGCTTTATGTAGCCTAGAGGTTTTAAGGCTTTTAGCTCAGCATAATATTTGCTAACTGTTACTAATTTCGGCAATAATGTGTTCTGGTGTTGTATAATGTCTTAGCGCGTCTGAGGATTTTCTCGATTTCGCGCTATATAAATGTTCACATTACATTACATTACATTACATTACAATGTACACCAACAGTGATTTGTTGATGTCTTAACTTATTGCTTGTTAACGTCGGGTCTGATGTGTAATGCATTTGCAATATTTGATTACATTTGCATTTATTAAATGAGACTTAGCACTTCATTTCTGAATGCAGCAGTTAACAGCTGCTGGTGTTGCAGTTGTTGAATTTTGCCACCACATCACATTTTTACCACGTGACGTTATGCTGTTGTCGTGCGTTTGTCTGTCTGTCTGTCTGTCACACGCCGGTATTGTATCAAATCAAAACGGCTAAACGTAGAATCACGCAAACAACACCATACGACAGCCCAGGGTCTCTAGTTTTCTGTTACCAAAAATCTGTGCGAAATTCCAACGGGGTCACCCCCAACCGGGGCGCCATGTAGAGGTGGGGTAGGTTCAAATTGGCCATTCTCGACCTCTCGATGTATGTCAGAAACGGTAAATAGGGACGTAGTTACTATGGAAGGCTATTAGGAACTTGTATGCACTCTATGAATTGACTAGTGCTATTTCCAGTCACACGTGCAGTGACCCATAACTACCCCCAAACCACCCCATTTTGGACATTTTATATCGTCTTTCATATCTTCGTAATCAGTGGAGTTAGGGAGTTCAAATTTAGTGGGTAGGTTGACGGTAGCAAGTGCTACCCCATGGATGGCAAATCATCCCTGAAATAGGTGTGGTTAGGTCACTAGAACAATTTAAATTTTGGTGGCCACCAACCACATCTCTGGAACGGCTGCAGATATCGGTCGTCTTAGGTGCTACCAACTTACGTGGACGGACCGTCTACATCTGTGTACAACACGGGCGTGAAACACGGCGTCACGTGGGTCTGTCAGCGGCAGCGGAGACCTGTTCATATTATTGCCGAGTTGACTTTGATGCTGCATTATTATGATGCTTGTTTGTTATTTTAGTTTGACCAAACGCTTATCAGCAGATATTGGCCAAAGATTGTCTTGTTTCTATAGCACTTCTGTTTATTCGCCAAAGTTGCCTTTTAGTTTGGTGTAGATCCAGTGTATAAATACCCTGTACTACGTACGAAACTGTAAATTGCATGGTCTTTTGCGTATGTGTGGTGGTTTTGTTGTTACCGAGAATTCAAAAGTAATACGATACGATATATTTACGTGCGCTCAAAAGTTGACGATACGGCCAGCTTAGTCTATCGCACGGTACAGAAATGAAAAAATAAGGAAAAACTAAAAACAAAAACCGAGTTGTTCACAAGAAACGGTCCTGGCAAAAGTCTGTTCAAGTTTTTCATAGTCCGTGACTGAAGGCAGTCCGGCAGGAAGAAGTGAAACTACGGGGGGTCGGATTTGTGAAACAGGTAGGTTTTAAGCCATGAATAAAAGAGAGAGGGAGTAAAGGATAAGCAGAATGGTGAATCAGAAGAGGATGAAGTGATGGGTGAAGGAATAGGTGAGTCGCAAATGGAAATAGAGGAACTGGTAACAGGTTGACGACGAGATAATGGGAGTTGATTCCAGAGACATTTGTATGTTTATTGTAGCACTACATTTTGTTGTATTTGATTATCGCACATGTATAGGCCTAGGCTATTGTATATATTTAGTAAGTCAGCTGTTCAGCTGCAAGTATGTCACAATAAAGTTGAGTTGTAGTTGTAGAGACATGGTGAAGCATACCGAAAGGAGCGATTAATAATTTTTAAGAGAGGATGACGTAGGTGGCCGAGCAAAAGTAACGACGGAGGTTATTAAGGTATGGAGGTTGGGTAGTTGTGAGAACATCACGCGACTCGCTTTGGCGTTCTGCGGCAGATCCGCAGCATTCGCCGCTCGCTGCCAAGAGAGTCCGTACTGACACTCATCTCAAGTTTGGTTATGTCCAAACTGGATTACTGCAATGTCGCCTTCGCCGGACTGCCACGCCGTGAGCTGGATCGACTTCAGTCTGTCATGAATGCGGCCGCACGTCTCACAGTCGCTGCACAGCTTCAAGACCACATTACGCCATTGCTCGCCGACTTTCATTGGTTGCGGAATCCCTCAACGCATCCAGTACAAACTCTGTGTACTGGTTTTCAACTGCTTACATGGGACCGTGCCGAGATACCTACAAGAGGTCATCTGCACGGTCGAGAATATCGAGCCACGACGTCGCCTTCGCTCTGCCTCCTCGGCAGACTTGACCGTGCCGGCTACGCGACGTTCCACACTGGGTGATCGTGCTTTTGCCG
>Ga0209780_1002018_pt1 | contig 14057 bp, 14 predicted proteins | sample WorMetexBAHAMAS2_FD_187384 | JGI IMG/M metagenome (GOLD analysis project Ga0209780, IMG submission 187384) | Marine gutless worms symbiont microbial communities from Max Planck institute for Marine Microbiology, Germany - Inanidrilus exumae... | ecosystem: Host-associated > Annelida > Digestive... | reverse complement strand
TTTTTGAGAACTATCCAGTTAAAAATCCTATTTTTTGAAAAAATAGGATTTTTTTGAGAACTATCCAGTTAAAAATCCTATTTTTTGAAAAAATAGGATTTTTTTTGAGACTGAAGGAATGCTCGACGCGGAGCAAAGAGTGGTATGGACTGCCCCCATTAAGAACTAAACAAGCCCGCAAATCCCATAAACGCCATCGAAAGAATACCAGCAATAATAAGGCTCATTGCAGTCCCTTTCATAAGGGAAGGCACATTTGACAACTCGTTTTCTTCACGCAATCCCGCCATCAGTACCAGTGCCAAGGTAAAGCCGCCACCCGCACCCAAAGCAAAAATAACGCCTTCCAGCAAACCATAACCGCGATTAGTCGCAAAAATGGCAAAGCCAAGAATGGCACAATTGGTCGTAATCAATGGTAAAAAAATACCCAGGGCACGAAACAAGGCTGGACTGATTTTTTTGATAAGCATTTCAACAAATTGCACTGTACTTGCTACCACCACAATAAAGCTAATCAGGCGTAAATAGGGGGCATGTATCAATATATAGGTATTCAGAAACCAAGTACAAAGTGCCGTAATCAGCATCACAAAGGTACTCGCCAATCCCAGCCTAAATGCCGTTTCCAGCTTGCCCGATACCCCAAAAAAGGGACAAAGTCCGAGAAAGTAAGAAAATACAAAATTATTGACCAGTAAGGCACTGATAAAAATCCAAATGAGATTATCCATAGTTATTATAGTACTATCCAATTTGATTGTTCACCGATAACTGTGTACTGACAATGGATTCTTTCTTTTCTTTGAGCCAGTTGAAAAAGAGCAAGATTAGTCCAAGCATAATAAATCCACCTGGCGGCAACAGCATTACAACCCAAGGTTCAAAATGAGGACCGAACAGTGAAACGCCAAACAATGTACCATTGCCTAAAATTTCTCGGACACTGCCTAAGGTGAACAAAGCAAATAAAAAACCAGTGGACGTTCCCACAGCATCCGCCATCGCTAAGCCCACTCCATGTTTTGAGGCAAAGGCTTCTTGGCGCCCTAAAATCATACAATTAACCACAATCAAGGGGACAAAGGCACCCAATTCCTTATGCACTTCGGGGACTAAAGCCTGCAAAGTATAATCGGCGACGGTAACAAAAGTGGCGATAATAATAATATAACAGGAAATGCGTACCTGTTTGGGAATGAAATTCTTAAATAGGGAAACGAGGGTACTGGAACCGAACAAGACAAAAAAAGTCGCCAACCCCATAGCGATAGCGTTTATCGCCGAATTGGTGACAGCTAACATCGGGCACATGCCCAGTACTTGGACAAAGACTGGATTTTCTTTCCAGATGCCTTTAATAAATTCTTCGTAAGTGTTGGTTGGAGACATAGTTGTTATTATATATTATTGAAAAACCAAGGTTTAGGACTGTGCAAAATGCAAACACCTAGGTAACTATCACTGATGCGCTTAAGTAAGCACAAATGTCTGTCATCCTTAACACCAAGTCGGTACTCCTTATTTCGACGCAGCCTTGCATTCACGAGTATGGCAGTGATAGATTGATGAAAAATTTTTATTTAATTTTCTCATGTTACCCACAGATATTCTAAAATATGATAACTGATGTTACGTAGATAGGAGCCGGGGCTTTAGCCCCGGAGTCGCCGGGGCTTCAGCCGTAGCTTCAGCCCGGAGCCGGGGCTTCAGCCCCGGTTCCTTTGGGATTTACTTCATATGGGTCACAAGAATGTGGTATTTGCGGGGCTTCAGCCCCGGCTCCGAGATTTGCGGCTGAGCGGCATAAGCTGACTGCGTAACATCAGTTAATTTTATCAGAAAAAGTTTTATTTACAGCGAGAAACTAATGGAAACCACACACAACTCAACTCCCCCCATACGTTTAGGGGTAAATATAGACCACATCGCCACCATTAGACAAGCGCGCTGCACCCGCTATCCAGATCCCGTGCAAGCCGCTATTGAGGCAGAGCAAGCGGGAGCGGATTTGATTACTTTACATTTACGTGAAGATCGTCGGCATATTCAAGAGCGCGATGTCCTCATACTTAAAGATGTGCTGCTCACTCATATGAATTTAGAAATGGCTGTGACTGATGAAATGCTAGCCTTTGCTGAACGTCTTCGCCCTCAAGATGTTTGCCTAGTACCTGAGCGGCGCGAGGAATTGACAACGGAAGGGGGACTTGATGTTGTCAATCAAATTGAGCGCATTCAAGAAGCTTGTCAACGATTAGCGGCTGTTGGGACACGAGTTTCTTTGTTTATTGATGCTGATCTTGATCAAATTGATGCGGCAGCGCGTGTGGGTGCGCCTGCGATAGAAATTCATACAGGTCATTTTGCTGATGCGCCGGATGCTCAACTCCGCCAACAAGAATATCAACGCATTCTCACGGCTGTCAAGCATGGCGTAGAGGCTGATTTACAGGTGAATGCGGGGCATGGTCTCAATTATCACAATGTTGCTGATATTGCTATCATTCCTGATGTGTGCGAATTAAATATTGGTCATGCGATTGTGGCGCGTGCCTTGTTTAGCGGTTTTACTGAAGCGGTGCGAGAAATGAAGCGTTTGATGGTTGAGGCGCGGTATTTGTTGATGCCGTGAGGGAATGTCTGTTGATTTTGGAGTCCAGTCTTGGGCTCCAAAATATCATTTTGGAAGGGTTTGGAAAGCGTTAACTATCCGCTTTTATTGGCAGAGTGGCGAGCTTACCTGTCTTGTAGGGAAATGTCGCCTGAAAATTTTAACCGTGATGTGGTTTTTATAAAAGTTTTTTTTATAAATCATTTATTTAGTATCAATATATATTTGATATCGTAATAATTAATATAATTAACCGCCTCATAAAAATCACATAAATCATAAAAATCACAGTTCAACTAATATTTAGCAACAACTCTAATCAAACAAGGATAAACATAAATTTCGCCGTAAGTACAACGGATTTACGACAGAAACGGATTAATAGCGAGCGCCGGGATATGACTAACCCCGAACAAATCCGTTGTTTTAATTTATCCTTGCTTATATATCATCCCTGTAGTTACCTTTGGCATTTTAGAAAAAACTATGGCATCACTCTCACTATTACAAACTTTGCTCGGCTCACTACTGTACAACAACCCTACCGTGAAAAGAACTAAAACCAGTTCCGAAAAAGCGATAAGCAAAGATGAAGCGGACAAAAAGGCTTGGCACGCCGCCAATCGACAAAACACGTTTGATGCTTATCAAGCGTATTTAAATGGGAAAACGCTCAAAAGATACGCCACAGTGGCAAAAGCCAGGTTACAAAAAGACGAAAAGGCTTGGCAAAATGCCTGTGAACAGGATACGGCTGAGGCTTACCAAGCGTATTTAGACGGCAAGACTATCAAAGAATATGCGGTAGAAGCCCAAACTTTGATCCAATCCTTCGCTGAACAACCGGAAGCTTGGCAAAAGCCCAGTCAGCAAAACACCACCGAGTCTTGCCAAACGTATTTAGATGGCAACACAGTCAAAGAATCTGCGGTAGAGGCCCAAACTCAGAGTCAATCTGCCGCTGAACAACAGCAGGACGAAGAAGCTTGGCAAAAAGCCTGTGAGCAAAATACCGTACCGTCTTACCAAGCCTATTTAAAAGGTCAGACGCTTAAACAATATGCGGACGTGGCCATCAAGCGGCTACAAAGCTTGGTTAAACAACAACAGGACGAAGAAGCTTGGCAAAAAGCCCGTGAGCAAAATACCGTACCGTCTTACCAAGCCTATTTAAAAGGTCAGACACTCAAGCAACACGCGGATGAGGCCCGAAAGTGGCTGGAAACCTTGCTTAAACAACAAGAGGACGAAGAAGCTTGGCAAAAAGCCTGTGAGCAAAATACCGTACCGTCTTACCAAGCCTATTTAAAAGGTCAGACACTCAAACAATATGCGGACGAGGCCAGAAAGCGGCTACAAACCCTACAGCAGCAGCAGCAGCGCTATACAGACAATGGCGATGGCACTGTCACGGACAAGAAAACCGGGTTAATCTGGCTGAAAAATGCGAATGCTTTTGGCTCGCAGGATTGGAAAACAGCTATGCAATGTGCCGCCAATCTATCTCATGGACAATGTGGCCTGAGTGACGGTTCAAAAGTCGGCGATTGGCGCTTACCAACTAAAGATGAGTGGGAGGCGATGGTGGATAATAGATATAAACCGGCACTTTCCAACGCAGCGGGAACGGAGCCGTGGAAGGAAGGTGATGTGTTTTCGGGCGTGCAATCGTCCTGGTACTGGTCGTCTACCTCCTACAAGCACAACACCTCCCTCGCATGGTCCATGTACATCGACACTGCCAGCGTGTACAGCTACGGCAAGAAGTTCACGTACTACGTGTGGACCGTCAGAGGCGGAAATTCAAGGCGTTCCTTGCGTGAAACTTAGGTTAACTTTTATGACCCCCCCTCCACCCTGCATTTTTTTAATGGGTCCCACCGCATCGGGTAAAACCGATTTAGCCGTATCCCTGGTAAAACATTTACCTTGTGACATCATCAGCGTTGATTCGGCAATGATATATCGAGGAATGGATATAGGCACCGCTAAACCTAGCGCCGATATTTTAGCCCAAGCCCCTCACCGCTTGATCGATATCCGCGATCCCGCTCAAAGCTATTCAGTGGGAGAATTTTGCAGCGACGCTTTGGCGGAAATCCAAGCGATTCACTCTGCCGGTCGTATTCCCCTGTTAGTCGGCGGAACAATGCTTTATTTTCACAGCTTACAACAAGGCTTATCAGAACTTCCCTCAGCTAATCCACAAATACGCCAAGGTTTAAATCAAGAAGCGGAACAAATAGGTTGGGCTGCCATGCACCAACGCCTCGCCAAAATCGATCCACAGACAGCGCAACGTATTCATCCTAATGACTCGCAGCGCATTCAGCGGGCACTTGAAGTCTATGAAGTATCCGGCGAAACCATGACAGCATGGTATGCTAAATCCCCGAGCCAAAGCTGGTCTTATCCTACCATTAAATTAGTGATAGCCCCGGAGCAACGTAGCACCATACATGCTAGAATAGCGCAACGTTTTCAAGCTATGCTGGCTCAGGGATTGATTGAAGAAGTCCGTGCCTTGTTTATGCGCGGCGATCTTAAGCCCGATTTGCCATCTATGCGTTGCGTGGGGTATCGTCAAGTGTGGCGTTATTTAGCGGGAGAATTGGATTATGCGAGTTTGCCCGAAAAAGCCATTATTGCCACCCGACAATTGGCAAAACGGCAATTGACTTGGCTACGTGCTCAAACTGATGCTTACTGGTTTGATAGTCTTGAACCAACTTTGACACAGCAAGTGTTGAAATGGCTGGAAAAAACCATAGTAATTTAATTATACTGAACGAACTTGAAATCTGTGAAAATAGGGCGATGCGAAAAATCCTATTTCTTAAAGAAATAGGATTTTTTAAACAAATGCAGCGGAAGTTATTACATAAAAATATGGAGAACAAGCTTTATGAATAAAGGGTATTCGTCACTACAAGACCCTTTTTTAAATGCCTTACGCAAAGAGCATGTACCAGTCTCAATTTATTTAGTCAATGGCATTAAGCTACAAGGTCAAATAGAATCGTTTGACCAATTTGCAATCTTACTCAAAAATACTGTCAACCAAATGGTATATAAACATGCCATTTCGACCATTGTCCCTGCACGTATGATCAAAATTGCCTACGACAAAGAGACTGATGAAGTGCCATCGCCTTTACCAGAACAAATCAAAAAATAAGTAGTTTCCGGGAGATCACGTCGATGTTTGAACGACCGGACGTTGGAGAACGCGCCATTTTAGTGTCTATAACACTGACACGTTTTGCGGAGCAGGCATCACTAGACGAATTTGCCGAATTAGCACATTCTGCGGGTGTGATAGTAGTGGCTAAAGTCACGGGGACACGCAATGCGCCTGATCCCCACTCTTTTGTTGGGCGCGGTAAGCTACAAGAAATTGAAGCCCTGATACAAGATCATCAGGCTGAAGTAGTCTTGTTTAATCACGCCCTCAGTCCGGCGCAAGAGCGTAATTTGGAACGCGCTCTACAGTGTCGGGTACTGGATCGCACCGGCGTGATTTTGGATATTTTTGCCCAGCGTGCCCGCTCTTTTGAGGGAAAATTACAGGTTGAATTGGCACAACTCAAGCACCTATCCACGCGCCTAGTGCGTGGGTGGACTCACTTGGAACGGCAAAAGGGCGGCATTGGCTTGCGTGGACCGGGTGAAACCCAGTTGGAAACGGATCGTCGTTTGCTCGCTGAGCGTATTAAACATATTAATAAGCGTTTGGAAAAAGTCAGTCAACAACGCGAATTGGGTAGAAAAGCACGTCGCCGTGCCCAATTGCCGGTCGTGTCGCTGGTTGGCTATACTAATGCTGGCAAATCGACTTTGTTTAATCGTCTCACCCATGCAAAAGTTTTGATTGCTGATCAATTGTTTGCTACCTTGGATGCCACTTTACGCCGCCTCACTTTGCCAGATAAAACTGCACTTATTTTGGCCGACACTGTTGGTTTTATACAACAATTACCGCATGATCTGGTTGCCGCATTTCGTGCTACCCTAGAGGAAACACGTCAAGCGACACTGTTGCTGCATGTTGTGGATGCCAGTGATACGGAGCGACAACGGCGCGTTGAGCAAGTGAATGAGGTATTGAGTGAGATTGGTGCTGCTGAAGTGCCGCAGATTATCATCTATAATAAAATTGATCGTTTAGATGATTGCCCGGCTCGCTGTGATAGTCATGAGGGAGTGACTAGAGTTTGGCTATCAGCAGTCAGCGGTGCTGGCTTTGATTTACTTTATGAGGCATTGGCAAAACAATTAAGTCAGGAAAAGGTACAGCGTTGGGTGCGAGTGCCGGCGCAGGCGGGTGATTTACGTGCCCACTTGTTTGCTGAAGCAACGGTATTGCAGGAACAATATGCCGATAATGGTGATAGTTTGATTGAGATACAAATGCCGGCGCAACTTTTGACACAATTAGCTGAGACTGATCCTAGACTACAACTTATTAATGGTAATTAACTTGTAATTAGGAGCATACATGGCCTGGAATGAACCGGGTGGTAATGGGAAAGATCCTTGGGGCCACCGTAAAACAGAACAAGGTCCTCCAGATTTAGATGACATTGTGCAATCAGTGCAGGACAAAATAGGCGGCCTATTTGGAGGCGGCGGCAATGGTGGAAAAGACAGTGACGGAGAAGGTCTCAGTTGGACTGCAATAGGCTTTATTGCTGTCATTATCCTGAGCATCTGGAGCCTTTTCGGGTTTTACATCATACAACCCGCAGAGTTTGGAGTCGTCACGCAATTTGGGCGTTATAAGGAAACCACTGAGCAAGGCTTAAACTGGCATTGGCCTTATCCAATTGAACAAGTCCAAAAGGTCAACGTTGAAGAAGTGCGGGCACTCACTCACAGAGCTTTGATGTTGACCAAAGATGAAAATATCGTTGTGATTGAATTGGTTGTGCAATATCAGGTTAAAAATGCCGAGAATTATCTATTCAAGGTGCTAGATCCCGACCAAACCTTACATCAGGCGACAGAAAGTGCCTTACGTGAAATCGTCGGTACCAGCAAAATGGATGCGGTTTTGACCAACGAACGTGCTCGCGTGGCGGCAGATACCAAAGTGTTAATTCAAGACATTGTGGATCGCTATAAAACGGGCTTGATTGTCACCAGCGTGAACATGCAAAACGCTCAACCGCCAGAAGCTGTACAAGCCGCTTTTGCAGATGTGATTAAAGCGCGTGAGGATCAAGAGCGCAGTAAGAATAAAGCCGATGCTTATGCCAATGAAGTCGAACAAAAAGCCATAGGTGTAGCCGATAGATTGCTAGAAGAAGCCCAAGCTTATAAAGCACAAGTAACAGCACGCTCGTTGGGTGAAACCAGGCGCTTTTTAAGTATTTTAAAGGAATATGAAAAAGCCCCTGCCATCACTCGCCAACGTTTGTATATAGAAAGTTTAGAATCGGTGTTATCCAACACCAGCAAAGTGATGGTAGATATTCAAAGTGGCAATAATTTGATGTTGTTACCCTTGGATAGACTACTTGGCAATACGAGCCGTCAGTCAACACCAGATTTATCGCAACCCTCTTCGCAGTTCACAGAACCAGGGGTGAGAAATGATGATCCACGTAGTAGAGGAGGACGCTAATGGCAGCGAATAAAATAGTCGTTTTAGCAATGACAGCGATTTTAGTGATAGTTGGGCTGATGTGCGTCTTCACGGTCAAAGAAACCGAATTGGCTTTGATGTTACGCTTTGGGAAAGTGGTGAGCAAAGATTTAGAAGAACATCCGGGGGTGCATTTTAAGCCGGGACTGCATTTTAAGCTGCCTATTTATCACACTGTTCGTAAATTCGATAAGCGTATTCAAACTCTTGACGCGCAGCCGGAACACTTTTTGACCAGTGAAAAGAAAAACTTAATTGTTGATTCATTCGTAAAATGGCGGATTATTGATGTGGTAACATACTATACCGCCGTCGGAGGTAGTTCACTACGCGCAAAACAACGCTTGGGAGAAATGATTGCCGATGGCTTACGCAGCCAGTTTGGTCAACGCACAATTAAAGAAGTGGTTTCAGGTGATCGAGCCGAAATCATGGATATCATTACCAAAAAAGCCAATAAGCGTGCCGAACAATTTGGCATTAAAATTGTCGATGTGCGTATTAAACGGATTGAACTGCCAAGAGAAGTCAGTAGTTCAGTGTATCGACGTATGGAGGCTGAGCGTGAGCGGGATGCTAAAAAATTGCGTTCTCAAGGTGAAGCTGAGGCAGTGCGTATCCGCGCCGAGGCTGATCGTAAAAGAATTGAAGTGATTTCTGAGGCAGAACGCAAGGCTGAAGAAATTCGCGGTCAAGGTGATGCTGAGGCGGCTGATACTTATGCCCAAGCTTATAACCAAAATCCAGAATTTTATGCTTTATCTCGCAGTCTCAATGCCTATAAGGCAACCTTTAATGACCGTCGCGATGTTTTGCTTATTCAGCCTGATTCGGATTTCTTTAATTATTTTAGTAATTTGAATGGAAATAACCCCAGTATATCCATGCCCCGTCCCGAAACGGCGACTGAGCAAACTGCAGTTTTAGCGCCACTTCCTGAAGAAAGTGAGGAGATAGCGGCTACTGAAGAAGCGGAAGGGAGTTCTCAAGCAGAGAATGTGAGTGAGCCAACACCCAGCGAAGAGGAAGATAGTTCTCAAGTTGATAAAAATGGTTAGGGGTACCCTCACTCTCTCGTTCCCACGCGGGGCAAAGGAATGCAGACGCGTCGCTACAGGCATTCCTTTGTCCCGCGTCAATGCCATTAAGTTAAGGAAAATACCATGTTCGTAGTAGGCGATTTATCGCCTATTTCTGGGCGCCAAGAGGCGATAAATCGCCTACTACGAACGCTTAACTTAATGGCATTTTTGCGAGGCAAAGGAACGAGAAAGTGGTTAGGTCTTAAATACTTGACCAGCGGGGGTTTTGGATACCCCGTAGCTCTTAAATATAAGATAATATAATTAATTTCGTATGTGGGAAGAACTTGGAATTGCCATTGCCTTACTCTTGGTCATTGAAGGAATAATGCCCTTTCTTAATCCAAGTGGCTGGCGTAAAACTTTGCGGATGGTCAGCGAAATGGATGATCAAGATTTACGCATTATTGGGTTTTTGAGCATGGTAATTGGTGTGATACTTTTATACATAATACATTAATTAAATGTGCAGGGTACGCCTTGCACTCCACTCTACAATACCGCGTGAGCGGGCACTTCTTGAAAATCACAATTAATGAAAGATCGTTGGTTATTACCGGCTGGCATTGCGGAAATTTTACCCGATGAAGCCGCCTATTTAGAAACCTTACGCCGTCGGCTGCTTGATCTCTATAAGAGTTGGGGCTATGAATTAGTCATCCCGCCGATGATTGAATATCTTGAATCTCTCTTAGTCGATAGGGGGGATGCCCTTGATTTGCAAACCTTTAAGTTGACTGATCAATTGACCGGACGATTGATGGGGATTTGTGCGGACATGACTCCACAAGTGGCGCGAATTGATGCCCACCATATGAAACGCGACGTGCCTACCCGATTGTGTTATTTAGGCACCGTACTACATACGCGCCCGAATAATTTTGCCGGCTCACGCTCACCCTTGCAAGTGGGGGCAGAATTGTATGGATATGAGGGCATCGCGGGGGATGTTGAAGTACTATCATTGATGCTGGAAACTTTGCGTGAAACCGGGATCACTGAATTTCATGTAGACGTCGGGCATGTGGGCATTTATCAAAATTTAATCAAACAAACGTCACTGAATCCTACCGAAAAAGATCAATTATTGGATGCCATCAAGCGCAAAGCCAGTGCGGAAATTCATAGTTTGTTATCAAATGTTTCTCCACCTTTACGCGACATGCTGAGCGAATTGGTACAACTCAATGGTGATAGCAGTGTATTAAAAGAGGCTCGACAAGTCTTTTCTAGCGTCCCTCCAGAAATTATGATGGCGCTTGATGAGTTAGAACATTTGTCTGTACAATTAAGTCATGTGCCTCTCTATTTCGATTTAGCAGAATCAAGAGGTTATAGCTACCATACGGGTGTCGTTTTTGCAGCTTATATTCCTAAACATGGACAAGCGATTGCTAAAGGTGGACGTTATGATATTAGCGAAAAACGGTTTGGACGCAAGCGCCCCGCCACTGGTTTTAGTACCAATTTGAAAACTTTAGTGTCCCTTTTACCGGAGACAAGCCTGCCTAATAAACCAGCGGCCATTTTTGCGCCCGAGCTAAGTGATGCTGTTAAGCAGTTAAGACAAAAAGGTGAAGTGGTCATTTGTGGTTTACCGGATCAACAAGGCGATGCGAGGGCGATGGGCTGTGATCGTGAATTGCGCTTTACTGCGGATGGATGGCAAGTTTTTGAGTTGTAGAGTATCCTAGTACAACGGATTAGGGGATAGGATTGTGGCGGTGCTGGTAGCTCCAAATAGGTTTTGGAAAGGCACGACTCAATCCTATCCCCCAATCCGTTGTACTAAATGGACTTGTCTTTTTTCTCGTTCCTTTGCGGAGCAAAGGAATGCCTTCCTCGACGCTCCGCGTAGAGTTTGATTTTAACAGGAGTCCAAACCATGCAATTATCCTTCAATCAAATAGTGACAAAGCCAGGGCAAAATTTGCTATTAAAAGACATAAACTGGCAAATGTTTGAAACGCTCCTAGACGAGTTAGGAGAAAAACGCGCCACTCGGCTTTCCTATAGCAGGGGGAATTTGGAAATTATGGCGCCATTGGCAGTGCATGAAGATGGTAAAAAAATTATTGGTAACTTGGTAGAAATTATCCTTGAAGAACTGGAGATGGAATTCAGGGCGTTGGGCTCTACCACCTTCAAAAACGAAAATATGAGCCAGGCGGTGGAGCCTGACGAGTGCTTTTATATCCAAAATGAGACAGCAGTCAGGGGCAAGGCTCGAATTGATTTGACGATTGATCCGCCCCCCGATTTGGCAATTGAAATTGACATCACTTCTCGCACCCATTTTGATAATTATGAGCAGTTGGGTGTCCCTGAACTGTGGCGGTACGACGGTGCGAGTTTGGAAATTAATGTGTTAAAAGAGGGGAAATATGTCAGTTCTGAAACAAGTGCTCTTTTTCCTAAGATTCCTGTGCTTGAGGCTATTCCACGCTATCTGAATAAGAGCAAAGTTCAAGGTAGAAATGCCACCATGAGGGAATTTAGGGCTTGGCTTAGGCGAATAAATGAGAGTGGGTGAGTCCTGGTGCATTAAGTGCCGGGCAAAAAAAATGGGAGTCCAAATTAACTGCTGGACGGGGTTTTAACAGCGCCTGGCGGTTGAGCTAAACATCTGAATCAGAATTTGCAGAATTTTAGAATTAACAGAATTAAACCTAAATTCATTGCGAATTCTAGCTATTAATTATGAACCAGACACCGAATGGAGGCGTCCTGCAACACAGAGCGTTGCATTCCCACTGCGTGGAAACGGGGAAAAAATTTGTTAAAGAGGGTTGATTCTTTGGACTTGTTCTCAGCGAATTCAGGCCTTATTTTAGGACTGTCTTTATCGGTAATCAGTTGTCTCGTACGCTCTGCGTGGGAGCTCTTAACTGTTTACGGATAACTGACAGCTGGTGATATCAACTCAAAGGAAAGGATATAAATAGTGAATATATTCATAATCATATTGCTTCCCCTAAGCATTTCTGGATTTAGCCAAGCGGCCAAATTGGACGGCAAGGAAGTCCCTATACACCAAGTCAGTTCGGACAATTGTAAAGAGTGTCATCGGACGATCTACAAACAGTGGAAAGGCTCCATGCACGCCCTGAGTACTGCCCTGAAGGATCCCATACATGGTGCTTTCTACCGCCAAACTGTCGGCGATCCAACCCTGGAAAATGTGAAACACAAAGCATCGGGCAAGTATCCCGTTTGTTTGCAATGTCATTCTCCCAATGCTGCCTTGGATAAGACGACCAAGTTGGATGCCAAGCCCGCCTATAGTGAAGGCGTTAATTGTGTAGCTTGCCATACTTTGAAGCGATATAAGGGCTTGTATGGCAAAGATGGAAAAATGCACTTGGGACAGAGTGCTTATGAATTATCAGATCGCTTGCAAGGACCAAACGGTTTTCTCCACGAACAGGGTCAAGCTGCCGATAAGCTGCGTTTGCAGCTTGAAGATGAGGGAGAATTGAATCCTCATCTAGGTAGAGATAACAAGGGTCAGCCCTACATAACAGAGGAAGATGTGAGGGAGGTTGATCTACCGATGGAGGCTAACTCAGCCCTAAAAACTTCAGCAGCCTGTCTCGGTTGTCATGACAAACGCAACAATTCTAAAGGAGTTGCCCTGTGTCAGACAGGTGATGAATACATTGAAAGTAAAAGCCGGCAAAATTGCCAATCCTGCCACATGCCCATCAGTGGCGGAATCGCCGATCATAGCATGGGCGGCGGCTACAGTATGGCGATGTTGAAACGTTCGGTACGACTTGATATGACGACTCAAAAGGTGGCAGATAAGCTGACAATCGAGGTGATGCTGGAAAATATGCAGCCGCATAATGTGCCCACAGGCGCACCCTTTCGTAACATGTATTTGAAACTTACCGCACTTTCAGCGGATGGTAAAGCGCTATGGCGAAATTTCCAAATTCATCCGGCTAAGGAAGATGCTAAAGCCTTTTTTGTCTACACCATGATGGATGATGCCAATCATCCGGTGCCACCGCCAATGGCGACTAAAGTTGGTAAAAATACTCGCCTTAAGCCATATGAGACTCGTACCCTAAATTATAATATTCCTGCTTCGGGTGTTGATTCAGTCAGGGCAGAGTTATATTACAACTTACTTTGGCCAGGCATGGTCAAAAAGATGAAAACATTGCCGGAGGCACTTAAGGCACCGAAACGGATCGCTTGGTCTGAAGAAAAAATCCGTTAAATTGTTTGTTGTCGGAGTCGGCCATATTTAGAGCCGAGCCGTTGTTTCGGGAATGAGGCACGATTTCCCGAAACAACGATGAAATACCTCATTTTTGTAGGAGCCCAAGATTTATCTTGGACTTTCCGCCTTCGAGTTGAGCCGCAATCGCTTTCAGCGCATCATCAAGTCCTTCCATCACCGTCGGGTGATAAAACGGTGTCAGCAAAACATCTTGCACTGTCATCTCATGTTCAATAGCCATCGCTAAAAAGTGGCCAATATATTCGCCATCCGGTATCATCATCTCCGAGCCCAGCAATCTACCGGATTGACGATCCGCATAAATTCGCAGATGTCCATGAGTCCGCGCCATCACCTTGGTGCGTCCTTGCATGACAAATCCGCGTTCTCCGATAACAATATAGTCCACAAAACTATCAATATATCTTGACAATATAGAAGATATTCTATATATTAGCTCTCCTATGAAAGCAGGAGAAGTTT
>Ga0209780_1002017_pt1 | contig 14059 bp, 3 predicted proteins | sample WorMetexBAHAMAS2_FD_187384 | JGI IMG/M metagenome (GOLD analysis project Ga0209780, IMG submission 187384) | Marine gutless worms symbiont microbial communities from Max Planck institute for Marine Microbiology, Germany - Inanidrilus exumae... | ecosystem: Host-associated > Annelida > Digestive... | reverse complement strand
CAATATTCGGCTGAAGCCTATCTTCGAGCCGAATAATACTATGACGATGACGATAAGGCTGATGCTAAAAAGAGGTCGTCGCTGATCAATCTTTCCTAGTATAGCTGGCAACCTGCCTCAGCATCCTGCCGCATCCCGCCCATTGTAGATAACGCCGCAGCCAAATCTCGACCGCATCAGTGTAAGACTTGGCCAACAGCCAGCTGCGGCGTCTGCGACGAATCAGTTCGATAAGGGGTGAATGGACCTGCGATGCCGCCACCGCCGCCGCTGCATTGTTCGCGTGCCGGCGACCACACTCGAGCTGGCCCGCCTGGCCCGGTGATGACGCATCTCAGGCAGCTTTCTCCAGTCGGTTGAACTCAGTTCTCTATCACTCATCGTCCAGCCCCGGCCTGCCTGGCGAGCAGTGGCCACGCCTGCTACACAATAGATGGACCGGATCAAGACCGGAGAGCGATGTTATCGGTGCGTACGTCTTGCGTGCTGGCCACATTTAATTACGTGCTTGGCGTTGTCGATGGAATCGGCAGATGTAGGCTAGCAGCTAGTGAGTATGACACGATTTTATCGAGGTTACAGCGTGTGAGTACTGTTCATCTGTTGTCGTCGATGACGAACGTTCACGTGTCAGCAATGCGCGTCTAGCCTAAGTGAACACAACAAGTATTTTGTTCTCCTCTAATAGAATTCTGTAAAAATAAACAATCAAAACGACCGAAAATTAATTTCGATTTTTAGCACTGTTATACCGGTTGTATTTGACTATTTGCAACCAGTCAGTGATCTGCGATTGAAGTAAATTTGTAGTTTACTGTTATAACGTTGTTGTAATCATCGCCGTAGAAGAATGGTATGTATGCGGTATGGCTGATACGCGCCGGCGACTGACTGTTTTATACGGATATAGTACAAGCTGTTCCACGCTGTTATATGAAAACACTGCTGGAATGTTATATAAGAACGCCATTACCCACGCCGACGGCAGTCGCTTGTGTAGGGTTCTCACCGCCGTTTTGTTTATCCGCATGATATCGCTAGGATCGCCAAACTTGACATGGAAATGTTCAACGATGAATCCTGGAAATCCATTTATTTTGGGGTCAAAAGTCCTATGTCGAGGTGCCGAGTGACAACAACGTTGCCGGCGTGGGTCTTTGCACTCTTGTGAATGCTGGTTTCTTCTAGGTGAGCTTGTAACAATTATTGTTCGTCGGTTGCGGTTCACAGACACTTTAGGACAGCTGCGTCACTGGCACTGACTGTCATTTGGCTGCCAGTTGTCTGGAGCGATAATTGATGCATGCAGAGTTTAAGAGCGACGTGCTTTCTGTACGTTGTAGGTCTGTGTCCAGCCTGTGGCGTCCGACTACTCAAAGAATTCGTCTGGTTTGAAGTCGTCTGCTCGGGATATGTTTACACAACAGGGACAACTGCTCGTCCAGCGTCTCTATACACGGCGAATCACTTGACCTGGCGAGGCGACTGTTCGGGTGTAGTGTAAGGCTGGATCGGGTCGTCGTCGTGGTGGAACGGAACGCAGCTGGACGGTCATGACGGCCGAGACCGGGCGCCGAGCGTCGCGTCTCGAACTGATCCGTGCGCGCCTGCACGAGTCTGGTCGCAGGTGCGCGCGAGACGGCGACGCGACGGCGCCAACACCGACCACCAGTGTCCGTTCGACGGTGGATAACGACGTCCGTCCGTCAGCCGGCCGCAACGCTACCGCCCACAACGGTATCCGACCCGCTCTGGACCGCCGCCTCGGTAGCCGGGTTGACGGCAAATCTGACCGCAAGGTTCAGTCTGGGAACACAAACCACGCCCGACAGGTGCCCATCGGCCGCCACGCGGAGGTCAAAGGTCATTCGAAACTCGACGCCGGCGTTGACGAGCAGGAATACGCACAGGTGCGGAAACCGGCGTTGTCGTCATCAGCGCCTGCAGACCGATGTCCAGCTGATGCGGAAGGCACTGAAGGTTGTCAGGCGACTCCGGGCCACGACGACTCCATCGTCTCAGCGCGTCGACGTCCGACGTCGAAGACTTCTTCCTCTTCGTCTCTTCTGTCCAAGTCGCAGAACTTCTTCGCCCGTCTGCGCAGCCGCAAGAACGATCCAGCCAAGTCGACGTGCCGGGATGGCGGAAGTGGAAATGAGAGTGGGTCGAACGGAAAGATAAGGCGCTCGGTATCAGACAGCGGCTGCGCGATGTACGTAAACCGCCGCGAAATCGTCGCTAATAATATCAACAGTATGGATGCGTCACAGAGTTCAGCGCACCTTGATGCGGTGACGTCATCCGATGACGTCACGACGGAACGGCAAACTGTGGATCAGATCGGCGGACCGGACACAGATGGTCGCGATGCCGTTACGAACGTGGCGACAGCGAATGTCTACGCGGAGGTAGAACCGATGACGCGTCGAACGTTGACGAGCGCTGACGTCGTAGAAGTTACGGAATCTGTTTCCGGTTCTGAGCGGGCCGACACGTGTCCGATGCCGACAGCGGTGTACGAGGAATGTGCGGGGTCGTACAGTCTGCGTGAGGCGCTGCTGCAGCGCGGCAGTGATGCCGCGGCGGTGACGGAGACACCGACGTCGGTGACGTTCAGTCACGTCATCCGTCGAGACTCGGCGGCGTCTTCACCGCCATCGGACGGCAACCGCGTCCCTCCACGGCGAGCTCAAACTACGTCGCTACTTCCGGTCGGTGGTGGTCGATCGACGACGGTGGCGGGATGGCGACGGCGCAGGTCTGCGACCACTCAGTCGACCGGCTGCGTGGTCGCCGGTCGTCGAGATGGACGCCTTGAACGCATACAGGAAGTAGATTCACCGCCGGGTTCGGCTGATGACGACGAGATGGCTCTACGATCTCTGCGTTGTGCCTCCAACACAGAACAGCGTCTGCGATTCGACGCAACAGTGTCCGGCAGTGATGCACGAAATCGTAAGTTTACATGTCATATTTCTTTATGTCAATTATTGTTCCATATCAACTGGTTTACACCAGAATATATCATAAGTTGTTACTGGTAAAGGTTTGCAACTCTAGAGTTACTTAATTAATTAAGTTATTAGCTTCTTTTTTCTTTCACCTCTTTATTGTTTTTATGTTATTATATGTCTTACTACCATTTCGGTGAATAAAGATGATTATTATATACGCGGGACCAGTCGCGTATTCAAGGGGAACTAGCACCCCTATTTGAATGTCAAAATACGTTTTTAAAATCCCTATTATTTATGATTATATACATGGAGTCAGTCTCTTTTATTATGAAAAACAACAGAAAAAAAAGTAATTCATTCAAAGTCAGTAAATAGTGAAATTCTGCATAGGCCTAATGTCAAATATATTTTCTCGCTCGATAAGCTAGCTTGATTACTCGGTCGCAATCCCTTCTGGTATTCCCCTCTGTTGAGTCGTGCATGCGCCACTGGTCGGGACCTACCTAATACCTGTTATGAAAAATAAACTAAGTGGCAATGTTCGCAAATCATACTGCGTGATGTCAATGTTGCAAATATGTATTAATCGGGCAGTATAGGCCTAAAACTGACATTTTTATTAGAATTTCAACAGAAGCTTTTCAGCCAACCTGTAGTCTGTTTTATTTGTCACACCTATTATTTACTTATCACAAGTCGGGATTGACAAGTGACATTACTTACCGAATTTAATTAGTAGATAAAATGAAATATATTCATAAGCAAGCGTGTGACTAGTGTCCTCTATACATGCAGAGTCTTCTGAGCCATGGATAGACCAGCGCTGATTTTCGTTTCTGTCTGCCAGACAACTATATTTACACTCCGTGGTCGCATTTCAAATAATAATTATTGTTAGTGCAATAAAATCTGTTGTCTACTGCCTTAATCTCCTTAGTCTCCTAGTTTTGTGGAATTTAGCGCAGAGCGAATTTGCAAAAACAGTTAAAATGTTCAGCTCGCAAAGCTCACTCTTGTTCGTCAGTTGTTTACGTTGTCCACAGCTGACATGTTTATCACGTAGGAATGTGATCAGCTGTTTACTGAAATGCTGTAAATGCTGTAAATGCTGTTTGACAGAAACTATCAAAACAGGTATGTCCGTCCTCCTAATACTTGGATGGAAATATACACTGGCCGCGTCGCGTGCTGCCCCCTGGTGAATCATGTTGAGTATGCGCCGCTCCTCGTGCCCTATCAACGTAACTTAGAAATAAGACGGGACAGACAGACAGCCAGACGGAAACATTACGCTTTCCGCGAGACGCGGCCACCGTAAACATGGTGATGGCAAAGGCACGCAGCCTCTTGTGGTTTCAGTGATATACGCTGGCACTGGCAGCAGACTTTTGCTTGCGGCATATCGGACTTTGGCACCTAATGACGTTATCGTCTTTTTGAAATAGGCCCGTCAGAACGAAATCCCGAGAGGAGTAAAACCGGTTTCCTTTTTGTTCGAAATTTGCTTTCACTCTGACAGGCCGACACCGCCCGCTTTTAACGTCCACGGATACACTTTACTTACGAGTTTTACTCACAGTGTCCTTATGCATTCTCTGTGTGTGTTGTTTTTATTGTTAATTGAGTGTTTGACGTCGAGTTTCAAAGGTCAGAATCATCGTCGAAAATGCATTTTTCCATGCATTTTGCGCTACACCGACTTGTCTGGATTGGTACTCCATGTGTCTGTGGTCGTTATATTGACAAAAAGACGATAGCGTCATCAGCTGCAAAAGTTCGACAACGCCGTGCTTGCGTCAATCGTTGCTAACATTATCATACCATCATCACTGATTTCTGTCAGCCTGCTTACTTACTGTTTCACTTAACTAATGACTCAGTTCGTTAACAGAACGTCGTCCTGCACCGCAGAATTTGGCCCGTGCACCCAAAGATGTTGACACGATGCGGCGTATGAACTTTTAACGCACGTCGCATGCACGCGCAGTCTACGAAATACGACGTTACGAACGGCAGATGGCAGAACCGGCTTTGGACAACAAACAGTTCTTCGATTAGCGAAACGAGTGCCGCGCCGTGGTACGAGTACGCTGCATGGCAAACATCAGGCAGATGTGTTGACCACAAGGCGAACACGATACCGTCCACGGTCCGTCGAGATCGGCAGCCCAACCTCGGCGTCTGCCGCGTCTACCACGCCCCACGGGCCTTTCCACAACCGATCAATCTCCTTCAGTAGATTAGCAGCCGCCGATAAGTCGGATACCGTAGGATGCCAATCTGGTAAACACGAACTGTGTGGTCGAGGGGTCAACGGGTCCATCGGCTGCTGGCTTACGACGAATGATTGACAGGTGCTGGCGAACAAGCACCGGACATGTCCAGTAGCAATGATGTCAATTATCACACCGTATATAATATCTCGATATATGGATGTCGAACGCTATAAATGCGGATCGTTATAGTGACCACATTATTTACTCACGCGGTCACGCCGACGGTAGTTGCGTGGGTAGAGTTTTCAGCGGCATTTAAATGTTTGTTTGTTTGTCTGTCTGTCTGCTTTCCACATGATATGTTTGGTGATCCTAACTGCATCGGTTTTTGAGATATCAATGATATTTCAAAAACCGATGCAGCTACGATCACCAAACTTGACACAGAAATATTTTACCATGAGGCCGGGAAAACCATTTATTTTGGGGTCAGAAGGACAAAGGTCAAGGTCATGAGGCACAAAAAACTGCCGGCGTGGGTCATGGTCGCATGGAGCTCCTGTGAGTGCTGGCTTCTAGGCGGCTATTATCGATTAGTTGGTAGTCTAAAATTTCACATTGTCGATGCATTCTGACTATTCTTTGCATCGCTGCTGAGCTTGGATGGATTTGATGAGTTTCGATGCACTGGTTACTTGAAACTTGAAAGCTATCACTCGAGGGCACACCCACACACCTATCACTTTAGCAACATGTTTGGCTGGCCGTGCATTTACGGCCGGCTGTTGCTAATTTACAGTTTCCAGTTCAGATCTGCTTGTTATCCACGGTGTCGTAACTGGTTTTTCCGCAGTTCACTTTCACTTTTTAGTCAGTTCCTAACCCTAACTTTGACCTGTGACCTTTGACCTTCGAACTTGACACAGATAAGGTCACGATGCAGCATCTTGCCAAATGTCTAGCTCGAGGGTCATTTCGTTTGACAGTTATCGTCCGGACACGCACACACACACACACACACACACACACACAACCGACCATTGCTTTATCTGGACCACGAAAGTGATCGGTAGGCTTAACAAGAAGGTGCGCACACGACGGCCTACACGTCATGGGACTTCGCGTCATTTTGCAAATAAACATTCATTCATTCATTCATAACACGCCGCGCTCATTGGTCAGTTGACCGGATCGGGCCGTGCCGGGTTAGGCAACACCGTATAAAACAAGGCAATCGAGGATAGCAGACTTGCCTCCCGTCGCGCGGTGCGACCGCTGACTGGTGCCGCCACCTGGCGAACTCGAGCAAACATAATGTTTGATTCTGCCCCATTATGTGAAAACAGACGTCATTCATAAAAACGGAAGTACATAGGACACTGCATTGTCGTCAGAGGAGTCACGGCCACAGGTGACGTGTATTCCAACGGGGGCACCAAGTAGCGGTGGGATAGGTTAAAACGGCGATTTTCGACTAATATCTCGCTGTATCTCAGAAACGGTGCACGATAGGGACATACTATACATAGCGATAGACATAGTATACATACTGTATACTATGGAACGCTAATAGGAAGTCGTGTGTGCTATGTCGATTGATGCTATTTCCGGTGACCTTGAGTGACCTTAACTACCCCAAACCACCCCATTTTGGAAATTTCGTATGACCTCTCATATCTTCGTAGTAAGTGGAGATAGAGACTTCAAATTTGCTAGGCAGGTTGACGGTAGCAAGTGCTAGTCCACGAGTGGCAAATCGTCACTGAATGGGGCGTGGTTATGTCACGTGAACCATTTAAATTTTGGTGGGCACCAACCATGTCTCTGGAACGGCTGATCTTGTCAGGCGCTGTCAACTTAGTTCGCCGGTGAGTGTCATAAACGTCTGATGGTTGTCGTCGGACAACTGTTGATCACACCCATCGTCGAGATCTGTACTCAGCAGCTAGCCTAGGTCGAGTAGAAGAAATGGTTTGATTATTATGATGCGATACGGAATATTTAGCATGCGCTGAACCACTGCGTCGCGCGGGTCTGTCAGCGGCAGCTGAGACTCTTGCGATACGTAGCAGCATCGGCTTTGGCCAACCGGAATCAAGTCGTCGTTGTGATTGAATTGCCAATTATTTCCTGCTTGAGGCGTTTTGTGCAGGTGACATGCACAGATCCGCGCGTTTAATTAGTGCATGCAAACCACACTCGTCGGTTGTCAAGACTCAAGATAGGCAGACATGGAAAGTTTACAGCTGACGATGATATTCTGCTATCAGCCAGATAAGATTGTAAATCAGGCCGCAGTTTTGTCGCATTCTTGTGTGCACTTGCCAGTCTCGAGTCAAATTATTTAGGATATATTGCATGCATGGCATATAGAGGCGGCATATTGCGACGCTACAGACGTCACACGTAGAGTGGTATGTTGGTCACACTGATGTACCGTGTAAAAACGAATGGACCGATTGAGATGCCGTTTGACGGCTAACTCACTTGGGTGCAAGGAAGTATGTGTTAGATAGAATCGATATCCCCCACCGGAATTGGCAATTTTGGGGGTTTTCCGGTCCACTGAAAAGTAAGGGGAGTCTCTGCTGCGGTATACACAGCAAAATGGATTATTTAGTTTTCAATAACAGCACGACATGCGATGCAGCGTTTCGTGAAAATTCTTTGACCACTTGTTAGAACAAAACAGAATTCTCATCACGTCGTGATGGTAATTTGCCGTTGAGAAATGGTTACCGTGTGCGTGGTGACACTGGATGCGTAGCTTTGCCCGACGTGTTGACAGGACGTCGTCACAGGGTGGACTGGGTGGGCGTGTCCGTCCCATCACTTTTGCCAGAGGGCGTTTCCGAGATTTGCGCATATCCGGTGGGATTACGGATTTAAGGAGGGGTAGGTCGGGCATGAAGCATCGGTTGTTGTTTTTAGTTTCTTCCTTATCTTTTCGTTTTTGGTGCCGTGCGCTATAGATTAAGCTGACCCTCCCGTCAGCTATTGAGCGCACGTAAATATATCATTACCATAATTATCGTATAGTATCGTGTCGTATCTTGCTGCTTTTATTTATTGATTCCAAAATAGCCGTCTGTTGACTTGCCGGATTTCCTCTCCCCAAACTTAACCCATAGTGGGAGGGCAGATCCCTTCCCACACCCATCCGCCCACTACGCGATTGCGCCTACTATACACTTCACATTTGTAGACATGGCGATGCTCCTGTATATTGACAATAGATGTCGGTCGAAGTCAGTCGTCAACTTCGTCTCTGCCGGTGATGTCGAGTCTGGTAGCGACCCCTGGCGACTGTTGGCGAACTACGTCGTGTCGCAGTCTCGGCACCGACAGCGTCTACAGTCCAACGACCGTATGTTCAACTCAGCGTTCAGCTCACGAGCTGCTTGTATGTTGGGGTCTAGTCAGAGGCGTTGGAACCGGGAGTTGGGGGTAGGGAGGCTCGGGCCGCCTCATTTTCTTCAAAACGGTGGACGGGAGCCTGCCTCCTCCCTTTTGCATTAGGCTGTTTATTGCGTCGCCAACACTGTAACAATTTCATTCTCTGATACTGATACTTACATGAGTAATATTGTGTAAAAACCTGCATAGTTTTTGTTCCATATTTGTTGTGTAATCGCGACGTATTCCGTTAATAAATAATCAATTAACATGTCAGTGGTACGTCCATGGACCGTAGTCACATCGGTACGGTAAATAGACTTATAGTAAAAAGGTAAAGGCTTCCCATACTCGTTACCGAGCGTTGGGCCCGGAGCTGATCCCGGTGTACAGGCACTCAGCCCGCAAGTAGCTATAAGTCATCCACTGGGCGGTATGCTGCCATTACTTTCCGCCAGGCCTGCGGTTACCTTTCCAGCTGCGTAGCATCACCGCCCCTTGGCCGGTAGCAAGTTATACTGCTTGGTGACAGAGGCACATAGGTGTGAACAACTTGCCCAAGATTGTTACGCAGCTTTTGCCCCGAGTAGGATTTGAACCCACGCACGACCTTGATCGCAAGTTCAACGCTCTACCCGTTGCGCCAACATTTCGTTACCTCGTGTATGTCAGAATGGACCGCACTGTGGTCTTTGTTAGTGAATCAGTGATCTCAGAGCAGACCTGGCCTGGGTGTGGGAATGTCTGAATTCTTGTTCTGATGAATCACCATTTGGTAAACCTTAGCGTCCGGAGAAACCACACAGTATCATCTAAGAATAAAGGTATGCCCGCCTATCATATAGACCGGATGAAGTGACATAACAGTAATGCACGATCCCTGTGTTGTAGGGCAAGTTATCATACTTAGAGAAGTTATAACTGGTGAAGATTTGTCACGTTATTTGAATAAAATTGAGTCGATAGGTTTAAGAAAGCTTAGTGCTAGCGCCATTTCGGCGATATGACTAAGTGCTGCAAAATGTTTACATTTCCTTGCCCTACAACATGGCGGCCAGAACAGTTAGCATAGATAAAATGTCGAAATTACGTCACTGTCAACCTATCTATACGGATTTCACCAACTCCGTGAATGCCACTAATATATTCTAACCACGCACAAGTCTGCATGCATTACCTTTAAAAACAGATATAGATAATGAGAGTAAATTTTGCAGTATTATAATCCGATTTTCAAACTGCTTATTTTGTACTGTTGCTAGCGTGTCCAACAGAGCGCGTTCCTGGAGTATTTGGCACAGAAATTTCCATCCCACGCTCACGTCATCCGTCGTTCGCCAGAGCGCGCCATTATTGTAAGTAGACGAATGTGCATTCATTCGATAGACCTGTACGTAGCGCAAGAGCAGTGTAGACTGTGTAAACTTATCCAAGTTAATTTCGTAGGTTAAGGCTGTAGGTCAAAGATCAAAGTCATTCGAGAAGGAAGAATGTTCCTTTATTGGCTAAAAGCGAAAGAGTGAAACTGGGAAAACCAACGAGGAGATAAAGCAGACCTGTATTGGAGACTGTAAATAAGTAACAACAGCCGTGCCAGTAGTCCATCCCCTACGCCCATATTTACGTGAATATTCTTATCGTCAACGACTGTCAACAATTGGGTAGAGTAAATCTAATTTGTGAAGGGTGCCGTAAGTATGCGGCATCTAAGGTGCAGTTTGGCGCATCGACTGTTGCTTCAGCTTGTTACCCACGTCGCCGGCAGTCGCTGGGGGTGGAGGGTGGGGTAGGGTTTTCGCCGCTGTTTGTCTGTATGTCTGTTTTACCGTACAATATGTCATAAACTGATGCAGCTAGGATCACCAAACTTCACATCGAAATGTTCCTTGATGAGTCTTGAAAACCCATTTATTTTTGGGTCAAAGGTCAAGGTCGTTTGTTTTTTGCGAGCAGCGGTCCAGCCTATTCTGGACCCCAGCGCTGAGATCTTTATATCGGTCCTATGCGCCAGCCCAGGGAGAGGACAGTGCCAGCCCTGAGCGGCACTTCTTCAGCGCCTAGCCAGGAGACTTCGTCACATCTGTCCGCTTCGGCTCTCAGTCAGTGCGGCTGACACCTTGACGCTGCTAATCAATGCATCAACAACGGTCACAGTTTATAGAGGACACCGTCGAACCCTCTTACCTGCCTGGATTATTAGAAATAATTCTTAGGTAGGCGGACGCGCTCGGGCTGAGGCGCCAACTTTTGCCACTGAGCGCGTCACGCTCTACTGCACATGGCGGCCGAGTTCTCTGACCACTCGGCCACATGGGCAGGTCAAAGGTTGAGGCCAGGAATTACAAAAGTAGTGTCGGCGTGGGTGTTGGCACTCTTGTGAGTGCTGGCTTCTAGTTTTTCCAGAGTATGTTTTTCGTCCGTATAGTTGCGGAGGCGATCGTTGGCATGACGACGGTAGTAAGAGCATCGTAGAGATAACGTGAGGGTCTCGGATATCTAATGTTCAGTTGTTTGCGGGCTGCTGGATAGCTATAGCTAGTTGCGAGTCACGCACGAGGCATTGCGATCGTCCCGTCGCCCGCTGTTGCTGTTGCATGCTGCTGCTGCTATCCGTTGGCGGGTCTCTTGTGTTTCCTGGCAGCCTGCTGTACTTTTTCTGCGACTGTCGTCGGCTTTAGCCATCTCACGCAAGTGTCTGACCGTGCGGCTGTGGTAATGTGGTCTGACGTTCTGCTTCCAAGATCTCTTCGCTGCATACGGGTACTTTAAAACAGGCGAAAGACCTGTCTAGATATGCTGTGACACGGACAGACATTCGTGTCAGCGTCGTGTGTTCGTAACGTGCCTGAACGAATACTTTTAGACAATACTGGTAAGTTGCTAGGCCTACAGTTGCACACTTTACTCTGTGTATTACTTTGCTGCTCATAATACTGCCTCGCCATAATCATATTGCTCTCGCATTTTAACGATATAAGTAACGTGCTTTTCTTTTATTAGTGACTGGCTAGTTCGTGTCCGCCGGGACATGAACTATAGTTAGTCACTAATGCGCCTCGGATTACGGTCTTTGACTGAATGCTGGCGCTATATAAATTCGATTACTGTCTGTTTACTGATTACTTAAATATTAGACGCTTTACTATATGTAATACACCGGTACTTTGCATGGTTTTCGGGGTTTCAGTAATATTGACAACAGCTGCCTTTTGTCATTGATGAATGACGCTGAGACAGTTCTTGCTGTTCGGATTGTTGGATTCGTTAATGGTTATGCGAATGCGCTGTACGTTACACACAGTGTGGTCTTGTCGTTGTTTAGATCAACAACTGTGTGCAGAATGACATTAGATTGCTCACAACGCCCTTTTCACCGCAATGTGGTCTTTGTCGTGGGGTCGCCCACTTGTAGGTCCCATTATGGATTGCATCGCATCGTCAGTCGTCCGTCCGTTAGTCTGCCTGTCTGCCTCATGCCTGCCCATAACACGAAAAGGAAAGCTTTAGAAGCTGAAAACTATTGACGTGTGTGAGGTTGTCCAAGTAATGTGAAATTTCAGGATCAGTTCTGACATTATGTCAAAGGTCAAGGTCATCCGTTTCATTCGTTTGTATGCATCTTGTGGACTTATAAATCACTATCGATGACGGTGACGTCACTAGCGCTGTCCTTGTCTCCTCTCCTTCTCTTCTCTCCCTTTCCTTTCCCTTCCTCCCCCTTCTCTCACCGTCCCTCCTAACGAACCTGCCTTTAGGACTGTCTACTCTCCGCCTTCGGCCTGACAAAACTCGTTCAGCGGTATCTGAAAACTTGGCCCATTTCGGTCCAACCTCAAATCAGGCCAGTCCTGTCATTATGATAATTGGACATTGCAATTCAGGAGTTGCTTAGCTTAATACGGCTCTACGATTAACGCGACTCGGGTTTTAAACTAGGCCTGAGTCCTGATCACCTTGCCTGTGAATGGACGTCGTATTACTTCGTCTCCGGTAAAGGTGCGAAATATTGCGATCAGCGTGTCGTCTGTATGTCTGTCTATCCGCTCACATATCTAAAAAACCACGTGTCCAGTCCAAACATCACGAACTTTTCTGTACATATTAACTATGGCTGTGGCTCGGTTCTCCTCAGATGACAATGCAGTAGGTAATGTACTTCCGGCTTTGTGGATGACGTCATGTTTTCACATAATGGCGCCAAAGCTCCGCCAATGGTGCGGAATCAAACACGCCGTTGTTTCGTCGGTTTCGCCACATGGCAGCACCGGGGGCGAAGTCGGATGTTTACGATTGTTTTCTCTTTAAACTGCCATCGTATAGTTATGTTAGTCATATATATACACTGGGTGCTCGTGGTTCGTTTTACAGCCGATGGATAATTGGATATGACATCATTGGTCAGAACTTCCTCGTGCTGCAATATGCATTGTAAACTGGCAAACCTGCCCTCGCTTTGCCACGGCATCAGACTGATAATGTCGTAGTCTGTCAGTGTGACCACGATGATTCACAGTCTTTGTCGTAGCATGTTGTGTGTGTACAGAGGCGACATCTGTCGATTGAAGTGACACTGAAGGAACGCATGCTTTTTGTTGGCTAGGCGACTGGCATTGCTGTATAATTATTACTGGCCCACCTAATGGGCCAGTATTGTGTTGCTCGCTGGCGTTTGTCGGGCGTCTGTCGTCTGTCGTCGTTTATAACACTGCCGGCGGGCGGGCTGGCGGGCGGGCCGGCCGCCGGGCGGTCGGGCGGCCGACACTCCACGGCGGGCCAGTAGTGTAACGTCCCGTTAGGGCGTCACCTTGTTAGTTATGCAAATAGCGCGTTAGGTAGGTCTGCATGTGCTCCCAATGACCCAGTCTCAGTTCATAATAATTTGTTAGGTCTGCACTGGACTTTTAGAGTTATCTCGTCCATTTTATTATACACACAAGCCTACACGAACGCTCAAGCTATGAATACTCTGAAATATTGATGTTGACGCAGCCGCTAATACAGACACGTGCCGCGAGCGGACCTATCAAAGAATAGCCTATCTATCGCTGTGTAGTGTAAACGAATCGATCTCTGGTGGCCGGACGCCGGATGATGATGTAGGTTTTGCTGTAATACGTTGCCACTGATCCGCTGCGTGGGTGGTCGGTCGGTTGATCGCGGCGCCACCCGGGATTGCCGGTCTCCGGGCGGTCGTTATTGCAATAATCCGCGGATTAACGAGCGCACCTGTCAGCCGGACTCGACCACGTCTGTGTACTACGCGATGAGCGACTGATCTGCCGTACTTCATCACCTCGTAGTTTGTTGTTCGCTGTTCCGTCTCGCAGCGGCCAGTTTTAAGTAGCGTTCTCACTGACGCCCTCGACGGCGTGGACGGCGTGCTACGGCCGTCGACGGCGGTCGACCACTCTCGACAGCTGTTGACGGCGTTCGAACGCGTGCGAATACGGGGGCGGTCTAAAAATCTAGTACTGCACGATGTTTGAACAT
>Ga0209780_1002016_pt1 | contig 14060 bp, 11 predicted proteins | sample WorMetexBAHAMAS2_FD_187384 | JGI IMG/M metagenome (GOLD analysis project Ga0209780, IMG submission 187384) | Marine gutless worms symbiont microbial communities from Max Planck institute for Marine Microbiology, Germany - Inanidrilus exumae... | ecosystem: Host-associated > Annelida > Digestive... | reverse complement strand
GCGCAAGGATGTGCCTTTTTAAGGATTTTTTCACATTACTCCCCATTTAGGGGGTCAAAAAAAACCCAATTTTGGGGCGTGAATAGGCGTTTTCACACTAACATTGCCATTCAGGCTATGTCAGCGTGGTTCACATTGCCTTTTTATGATTTTTGCTGTTTTCGATCCGTCGCCATCAACAGTGTGTATAAACTGCAGTTTTTTACATTTATATAAAATAAAACTGTAAAACCACTGCAAGGACATGCAAGTAAAAACTGCAGAAAACGTCAGCCTGACGACGCACGCATACCATTGGACGGCTGCAACAATGTAACAAGACCAACAAGTCTTTCATTGGTTGACGGCGTACACTGACTACATATAAGGCAGTCAAACAGCTCCTGTTGAGGCTCCTCTGCTTCTCCAAGTCCAACGTCCATCTCTACAAGGCACAAAATGTCCTTCACTCTTTGCTAACTGCACTTTCAGCATGCTGCCGTCAACCCGTAGTGCTAAAAAACATCGTAAAACCTCATCCTCTAAAAACATCTCAGAAACCTATGTCCCAATGCATCGTGGTCAAACTTGCTTACAACTCTGCATCAACATTTTTGATGCACAATACTGAAAAAAAGACTGTGAGTTTGATGCCTCAGACAATGATTACGACAAAAACACGACACCATCACAACGTAGTTACGTGCCTGTTGCACCGACAACTTTCTCCATGAACTGCTTCTGTTTGGAAGCAAACTCCTTCATCAGTCTTTCCTGTCGCTGCTTTGCTCTCTGTCGTCTAGACAATCAAAGTCAATGTACAGTCAGACACGCACCGTCTCAGAAACCTGGCAAGCTTGAAATAAATCAAAATAATACAGAACCAGTCCTTAACTTACTCTATCACATCAAGCTCTCAGTTCCTTTTATTCGGTACTTTCTCAGTGTTGCAGTGTGTAGACCGGTGTGAGGTCTTCAACACCATGCTCTTCGTCTGAGCGTTTTGGTCCTGGTCTTCAAATTTTGGTCTTGTGCGCACGAGTGCCAACAAGCACTGCAGATGCTACTTCAGTTGGCACAATGGTTAGAGCGTTGGACTTGCGATCAACAGGTCGTGGGTTCAAATCCTACTTGGCGCAAAAGCTGCATAACAACCTTTGGCAAGTTGTTCACACCTGTGTGTCTCTGTCACCAAGCAGTATAACTTGGTACCGGCCTAGGGGCGGTGATGCTCTGCGGCCGGGAAGGTAACTGCAGGCCTGGCTAAAAGTAATGGCAGCATACCGCCAAGTGGATAACTTATAGTCACTTGCAGGCTGACTCCCTGTACACCGGGATTAGCTCTGGGCCCAATGCTCGGTGACGAGTATGGGAAGCCTTTTTACCTTTACCTTAGCATCAGTGCTAGCATAATGGAGCAATGCCTTTCTATCAGTACTTCAGTAGTCTTGTGGTGGATGACGAGGTGAGGCCTCTAGTTTCGGTCAGTGTCTTGTTACCTTTAGCGCTTTGACACTGGTGGCTGGGTGACAGGAAGGACATCCGGCCTGTAGAAACAACCTGTACAGGGTGTTTGCTTTCAGGAGAACTGGAAAAAGAAAACTGGGGGGAGGGGACCAGCTAAATAGGTTTACCTGGAAAACGACCAAAAATGAAGGTAAATAAAGTCTGCCACAATTTTTGTATGCCTTAAGCTTTACCAAATGTTAACTGATTTTCAACATTATTTCACTCTCAGAATCAGGAGAAAATTTGCAATAAAGATCCCACCACACCTCAGTTGTGTTGCCACACTCCCTTGTGAAGTGTTAAGTGTCTTACAAGCAGCAATAGAAAACAAGACCACTTCTGTAACAACACATTTTAAGAAATTAACTTCATGAAATATTAACTGATGATCAAAATTTTACTTACTTACTTTTCTGCATGTGCCTAATAACGTCATCACTAACGTCACTGGCATTTAGTCAGTGTTTTTCGAAAGTTCTGTTTGTATATATAGCATTTTGTGACCATGAGAGTGGGACGCTTAACTTCCGATGATCGTAATTTGATTTGGAATCTGCGTACTCAGAAACGGTTGGGGCTCGTGTGTATGATGGAAGAATTTCCAAACAAGATCTTTGATGGGATCTTTAGTGATAGTATTATTACAAATTCTCTCCTGATTCTGAGAGTGAAATAATTTTGAAAATCGGTTAATATTTGCTAAAGTTTAGGCGTACAAAAAATTTGTGCCAATTTTTTGGGCCACCCTGTATATATCTAAATGATAAAATCAAATCAAATCAAAATGTATTCGTCTACGAATCAAAGCCAGGCCTCTCATCTCCGTCTTCTCGACGAGTGTCCTTTGGCTGTGCCGTATCGCTAACAGAAGGTGGATTCTGACACAGAGAATTGATGACATCGGCACACTCGGCACTCTGAGCGCACACACTGTCAAGCAGTTTACGTATAAAGAACTCTGCGTCTCCGACGCGTGACTGAGCGACGGCATTCTGAGACGCCGACAGAAGCGAGAGACGATACACGCCGGCACGTGAGAACCGACGAAACAGTTGCAGCAACAACGTCAGCATGCTCTCGTCCACCGGGACATGCACCGTAACTGCGCTGGTGCCGGCTGTCACACCTCGACTCTGATACCGCCGTGACACTTCCACGGCATCATCTCCATCCAGCTCCAACTGAACAGCATCCAAGTTATCCACCGCATCTCTTGGAACCACAGCCAGCTGACTGGACATTGTTGTCGACGAGAAACCGATGGCACCTGAAACTACACAACGTAACAGTCATAGTCACTAACAAGCAGTAACTCATATTTCTTACTAGAAATCATAACAATGCACTAACAATCATCAAAATGTAATATCACAAAACTGTTTCTCGCTCAAGTAGACTGTCTCAGAATGCCGTCACTCAGTCACGCGTTGGAGACGCAGAGTTTTTATACGTAAACGTCAGAAGTTGGTTCAAGTGGATGAACAATCAAAATAGGAAGACAGAGACATAAGCAAGTATGGCCAAACTCTCGATGCTCATTAAGGGTTAGAGTTCCCGAAAAAGCCCATAGAGCTGCATCGGAATATTTATAAGTCCTGTATTCAACCAACAGTCTCAAAGCATTAAAAGCAAAGTTACATCATATAACTGAAATGAAATGAAATGAAAACGTTGCACATACACAATGTCATCATTATTACCTATTACATCATCGGCAAAAGAAAAACAAATGAAATTAAATCGTACCAGAAGGAGGCGGGAAGTCAATGTCATCACCGTCGTCATTGACAGCAATAGCATCTTCAAAGTCACTCATGGATTCTGAGCCAATGTCAGTCGCCAGCACAACCTCGGTCGACGGCTCCTGAAGCCGATATTCATCCACCATCACGTGAGATATTACTGTGGACAAGTTCGTCAGGATACAGTCCGACGCAAACCAACTGCAGAACTGCTTGTCGAGCGGCTTGGCTTCAATAAAGATCTTCTGTAAATAACGCAGCAACAACAACAGACATACATGTGCAACCTTCTAATGCAGATATGACTAGGTACAAAAGCCTAAAACGGAAATGTAACCTCAATCAACATAAAATTCATTAATTTTTAATGTTCACCTTATTACACAATAATCACTTAACTCGATTAAGCATGTAAGTTTTGAGTACACTCAACAATTCTCATATTACCGACGGTGAGTATTTAAATTCAGATCTTGATCGTTGTTTGCAATAAATAGAGATTAAATACAAATCTTAATTTTTGTAAACAAAAAAGGAAGACAACACCTGGCACATTTTGCCTCTTTTGAGGCATCGCACATCAACAAACATCAATGGGTCTCATATGGACAGTCTACTTGAAGAAAAACAATTTATGAACAAAAAAGTCACAAGGGATATTTTTACACATATGCCCAGAAGCCCATGTTGGACGGATCTGCACCACATATGGTGTGTAAGTTGATCTTTCAAAGATAATCAAGGGTGCAAGGTTTCATTGTAATCTGCTCCTGAATTTTAATTCTATAGGATATCAAAATTTGCCTTTTGACTTACTTATACTTCATAAAATTATGACAACAAAAATTAAAAAATAATAAAAATTTTCTTCCAGTAAGTAATGGGCTGAAAAAAACATGTTGAAATCAACTGAGTACTTACCTTGCGTCCCGCATCGGGATTTGGAACATTTACAGCCAACTCAAGCAGATAAACAGTGTAATAGATAATTGCTTCTGTTACTGTTTTCTGACCGACAGCCTGACAAATTGACACAAAACGTCACATCAAACATTCATACACAACACACAATGTCACAGTGTAAAGTCAAAAAGGTTGGTTGGTTGGAGTTTAACAGCACTTTCAACACAATTTAGGTCATATAGGAAGAATTATATTACAAATATTAACATTTAATTAGTAATAATTCTTGAGACAAGATAATTGAAAAAGAAAAATATAACAATAATAGCAGATTAAAATTAAATAAGTGAATTAAGATTAGGTCGACTATTTTATTAAAAAATTATGATTTGTGTAAGTTTTGAAAAATCAAAAAGACAACAAAAGCTCTGCCACTACAGGCATTCGGCTGGCATACATCAGCTGGGAGTACCATTGTCAGGGCTACTACACTGTACACATAGTACACTGTACACATAGTTACTAGACCTAATCTGTAGCTAGTACAATGGCATGGAAGTTTCTGCATGTCCCACCCTACATCACAATTTTAACGGACCATTAAAGACATTTATTTTTGTCAGAGTACCAGAGTACACCGTACATTACACCGTGTCTCAAAAATAAGACCTTCGATTTTTGGTCATAACTGTGACCGATTTTCAAAATCCTTTAACTGGCACACTTCCAAGGAAATTGTCCATCTATCTATAGTACATATTTACAACTCACCTCAACTGCATTGCTACATTACCTTGTGAAATTCAAAAATTCAAGATAACTGTCGAACGTTTACTCCTATTATCAAAACTAATCTGTTTTACATGTAATTTAACAAAATTTAACATTCAGATGACACATTCTATAAAAAACATCACAGTGATGATATACTAAATTTCAGCACAATACAACAAGTAGAGAATGCAGATAACGCAACAACGTTCAGAATATGGATTGAAGATGAATGCAATGAAGTCATGCAACAAGTGCGATGTTATCAATCAAAATGAGCCCCATACGGGACTGACGGTCGACTCCTACTTACTGCCAACTTCAAAGTCACGTGACACAAAAACTAGGACAAAAATCAAAATTCCGACCAGTTAATTTTTAGGTACTGCCCCCTAAATTAAGAATCCGTGGTCATTTACCAGCCCCCATTATAAGTGGGGAAGGAGATAGATCTTGAAAATCGTCAAATTTCCGACTTTCATGGGCTCGTGACCCTGATCTTGACCTCGGATCAGGTCATACTCCATACCGTCATGCATCACTCATCGACCTCTACCTACATACCAAATTTCATTAAAATCGAAGAAACTTTTTGTGGACGGACGGATGGATGGACATCTGAGACCCACTAATGTTGTAAGTCAACCTAAAAATGACAGCCATCTGTCACAATGGAAACAAATTTACAGCATGACCTCTTGACTGGTATGTATCTCTTGGTTACACAAATGATGCAAAATATGAACATGTAAACAAATGAATTCTTATAGGCAATTCATCATCACCAGAAAGAAAGTTCATTTAATACCACAACATAAGCTATAACAAACGTGTATGCTAGTAACATCTACTGACAATGTGCAGATGGTGCCATAGAGACAGCCACCACGTACTTTGCACAGCAGAGTAAAGAGAACACCATGCATCGTGCGACAATGCAGCAACTTGTTCAGGCCGAGGTATGCATGATGTGGTAGAACGGGAATTCGAAATGGCGGCCAAGGATTGCCAGAACGTTGATATTGTCCTTGCTGCTTTACACTATATGCAAACATAAACATAAATCACATTTCTGTATGATAAGCGACAAATGATCAAAATTTTTATGCTAGAAACAGACCGGATATATCGCAGCAAAGCCGATGAGGAGATGGGACTGTATGGTCAGAGAAGACAGTACAACACCTGGTACATGTAATACAGGTAGCATGACCGGAAGATCTGTTAATGAGAGCAGACTGAGATGGTTAGGATGTGATGGACAGTGTAGGCCCCATATTTACTGATAGAACCTTATGATCTTGACCAGTGTGATACAGAACATTTGTGCACGTCAAACATGGCACGGTGTAGTCCCCGCATGTACTAATAGAACGTCACGATCTTGACCAGTGTGATACAGAACCTTTGTGCACAACAAACATGGCACGGCGTAGGCCCAACATTTACTGATAGAACCTTGTGACCTTGAGCAGCGCTAGATACAACCTTTGTGCACTGAAACCACGGATCTCAATACTTTGCAAGGTTACTCATTACCACTTAATTATACAGTGTTAAATATTTGTACAGCCAAATATTAGAGTACACAAAGGTGCTATCGCTGCAGTTAGAACGTCTGTGCACGCTGTAAAATTGGATTTGCGATAAAGTTGGCACATAGGACTTTTGTGTCCGAGCGATCCACAAGGCAAAGAGCAATTAACGTCTGCACTAAGGTTCCATCCATCACAGTGTAGCACGGTAGTGCTTACACTGCTGTAAGGGCGACCAGCGATTCCTATAGAGAAGGGCAAAATTGGGGGTATCAGAACTCCGTAACCCCTAAACCGAGTGTCAAAAAATTTGGCATGGGTGATTACGTCGGCGATATGACCCAGCAAGCCAAAATTCAAACCGATCGCCCCAGTGGGGGCGTCCCGGCAAATAGGTGAAATATCACATAGGACTTTTGTGTCAGAGCAATCCACAAGGCAAAGAGCAATTAACGTCTGCACAAAGGTTCCATAAAAGACTGGAGAAAGATAAAACCTTTGTGCACACAAAATATAGGCCAAAGCACCAGTAGCTCCATTTTTTGAAGGCTTATTCCCTATGTTGCAAAATTAGAAACACTGGCGTCATAGGCTTGTCTCGGCTCGTTGAGATCTGCCGGATGGTGTAAAAAAAACGAAAACCGGAAGTAGATTGAGATAGAACCTTTGTGCACGGAACCCTCAACATGCCAATAAAAGAGTGGATCAGGTGTGAAATGCAAAACTCATGCATGTGATCGAATTTGCAGTGGTTCTATCAAAAACGTGGATTGTTCTTAAAAAGCCAGCTGTTTTGTCATATGGCAACTGACACTTCAGACAAGCAACGTCGCAGGAATTGTTAAAAGTGCCCATCTTTTGTGTTGACATATCATGCTTCAACTTATTTTCACCACCAATCAATCACAATATCCACCACAACTGACCGACCATAGACCATTATTGATTTGCTGAAAGTAGGACTAAATGTATGCACAGAAGATGGCTTGGACACATGACATACTTCTTGGTTGCGTATACTACATAATTCTGCAGTTCACATGACAGCCACAGTGAACGGTTTTCCGTGAAAAAAAGACACAAAACTTCATGCAAGAACTTGTTCAGTTGCAGCTTCCAATGTCCAAGACGACTTATTGTTAAAAGTGAGTTTTTTGGATTTCACAAGGTAGTGTGGTGCCACTTTTAAGGTGTGGTGGACAATTTTACAAACATTAACGCAAAATATCTTCAGCATTCTGTAGATGATAAAGCAGGCGATTCGGCGATTTCTCACTGAATTAATTAAAAAACAAAAGATGGACGTTTCTCGAGATGCACTGTATAAATACACAGACATGGGATGACATACAATTCTGTGTATCTGTCCATCGACTGTTGAATTTCACGGCGATACACAGCACGAAGCATTATATGAAGTGGATCATACTCGGACAACCAAACATCAGCTGTAAGCACATCAGCAGACAACTGACAAAATAGCAAAGTCTGGACAACCTGCTACAGTATGAAAACGTTTAATATGCAGACACAACAGAAATCATCGTGTTGGCGTACTGAATAACACAGCAACTAATGGTTTTCGAGGCCGGTCTACATAGTGATTCAAAAAAAAAACCCCAGGACATTGGCTGGTTGGATTCAAAAAGATGACACTGCACTCTTGCTTGTAACTTTGCAAAATGCAGATCATTTTGGGATCAATTTTCTAAATCGTTTCACCACCAGACTCAGCAGTAAATTTATAAATGAAGTCCTTTATAAAGATCTCATCAAATCTTAAACATGCTGCTACATCACACTGTGAAGCACTTGACACCTTCCTGACTAACAATGTGTTTTTTGTGCCACCCCATATATTTCAATTCCCAATCAAATGTACGTGAGTCAATGGTGGAATGAGTAAGGAAAGCAAGCCAAAACTAGTGCAATGGTTCAAAACAAGTTGATGCTCATGTCCTAGCCACAAAATGGCAAAGTCAATGATGCTAATAATAGTTGTCTGTTTTTGATATAATTCAACATATGTTAATTATGTTAATTATTACTCAGAATGGAATTACTAATTATTGCACACAAGTGCCTGTTATTTACTTCTCTTTTCAGAAAACAACCTATTCGCATACCAAACACAAGAAAACAAACAGCCAAATGTCGCAGAATGCACCAAGAAGTGATCAAAACTAAACAACAAATTATTCTAAGTCTGTTTGGTTTCATTCAATTGCTTGCTAGTAGTAAGAATCTGCTACATGTCCACACTAAGTGACAATAAATTCCTCGCTGCATTTAATGTTATCACACAATTATAAAAACCGAACAAACAGTTCCTTTCAGTGCATTTAAACCGGTCACTTATATGCTTCCACAGAGAGCAGTCTTGAGTTCATCTCTACGCAGATAATAGGCCGACATTTACAGGCTGTAAGTCTGATTTCACTCTCCGACAATGCGGCTGTGGACAATGGAATTAGACCTTCTGCCTGTGAATGTCATCGGTCTTTTCTCTGCCCGGTGACAACTGACAAGCTCCAGACTGCTGTCCATGTCAGAGTCAGCAGTGATCGAGCCTGCAACATGCAATTGACGACAATGACGATGATGCTTTTTGTACCTTTTGGTACATATCTTCCCTGCTGCAATGCACCTCCAGCTTCAACGACGGCAGTTTTAAAATCAGCAACCTGGTAGGAACAAAATCATATGCTTTCACTGCCTACATGCTACTCGTTTCAACTGTCAGTATATCTCACAGCTGCTGCGGTCACGTTCTTTGTCGTGTTTGCCTAGGAAATATCAAATACGACACACACGATGATGAGAGAATGCCACTGTTCAGACAGTGAGTAACAATGGCAGTTGTGGAAAGAGTACGTGTTTCATAACGACAAACAAATGCAAGTTTTTATACAGCTAACACAAACAAGTATTAAAATGACATCAGCAAACCACTTCTAAAGAGGTAAAAGTCGGATTCTTACATAGCGCAGCTTACAAGATCATCGGACCAGTGCGCTTTACAATCTCAGCAGTGGCAACTGTGTAAAGTGCCCCTGCAGCGTTCTGCATGACAGTGTCACTTAAATAAGTCCTTTTTTAATAATAATAATAATAATAATAATTGAAAAGAGCCAGTGGTGCTGCAGCGCAAAATGCGGCCATCCAATTGCACGCGTTAACGTACAATGGGACCCGCGTTACGCAGCTAGCAAACACACCACCGCTCCAATCAACCACACCAGGCCTTCACCCCGTAAGCATTCACCAGACGTCGCCACCCATGCGAGTAAGCAAACATCTGATTACAGCTTACTACTCAATTTATCGACCTCGAAAAGATAAAAGGCTGAGTTGGCCTAGTTGGCTGACCCGTAGCAGACAGTTTACCCACATAAGTGGTCACCCATCAGCTGCAGGTCAAACATAAGACAGGGAAAGTTCACCGGCCAAAGATCGACATTCTACCACTGTCCCACGCCACCAACTTTGTAACTCATTGACAGAACACTTGAAGCCAAGAACAGGAATACTTTAATGCATAAAAAACCAGCATAACTACACATCAAACTTGTCTACAGTGTCACAAATTATTTAATTATATCTTACCATGTGCATGAGCAATGCAAACTATTGTATACAATCACACGCACATTTCTATCGTTTCACTAAATTATCCCACAAATGGCTTAACAGATCTTCATAGACCTCAAACTATTTCTCTGTACAGTGAACAGCCTGAAAGCATTAGACCTCTGGACACAAAACTGACAAAAATACGGACAAAAGTCTGCCATTTGTGCCGATCTGTGCCAGCACTCAGGCCAGTCTGTTGTAAGTCAGAGTGTTGTAATTCATTAATTCATTATCTAGTAAGAAGTGGTCTTTGTTTCAGCATGTACTTAAATTAAATAGACTAACAGTCGTCTATCGTACTGTGCAGCATCTGCATCTGCCAAGAGATGTTTTTCTTTCACAACTCCAGCAAGAGACAAAGACCGACCAACTAACAGAAACAGACATAGACAAGGAATGCTTCAAGTTCAGACCTGCTGGATAACAGACTCATAGTCCTTGTCATGGTGTGAGACTCCACATGTCTCTGGCACGGATTCGACAAGCTGACTGTGAGTTCGGTCCATCACACACAACAAAGCCACCACCTCCAGCCGAGTCACCGCAGATGGAGATAAACCTGAATGACAGAGCAGTCAACATCATCAACACGTTGGTACCATCATTATGTCGGTCATTCTGCGGAACAGAATACTGCACTGCCATGAGAAATACACTGACAAAATCATACTGACGACAAAGTCGCTTGTTAACGTCATACACTCCCCGCCCTTGATGGCTCCGACATTATTATTACTAGTAAGATATTAAAAACCCAGCCCGATCAAATTTAGATATTGTGCCCTAGTTTAAGAATCCGTGCTCAGTTGCCAGCTCTCGTTGTAAATGGCGGAGGACAAAAGTTTTGGAAATGGCCAGATTTCCAACTTTGAAGAAATCGTGACCTTGACCTTGACCTTGCATCGGGTCATACTGCACACCATCATGCATCACTCATCAACCTGTACCTACATGCCAAATTTCACTGAAATCAAATAATTTTTTCTGGACAAACAGGCGGATGGACATTTGAGACCGGCTTTATTAGGTCCACTCTGTCAAAGAGTCGACCTAAAGATGGGTTTTACGATGCTTGCAGAGTTTTTAAGGTCTGAGACAAACGAAGAGTATAAGGGAGAGAATTCCAGACTTTTGGAGCTGCAATATGAAACGAGCGTGAACCGAAATGAAGATTAGTGTGAAGAAAGTGCACATTAGCAGAAGAGGATGATCGCAAGGTGTGAAAAGGAACGTAGGGATGGAGGCGTTCAGTGTGTACAAGGCAAACCCATCGTTGTCTCTCAAAGCTGTACAGAATGTACTTTTGGCTACAGCTACGGCTAACAATAACAAACAGAATATTGGTAATGTTATACTGCTAGAAAAGATAGGTAAATTCTATTATTCAGGTGACATGTTGGACGCTGATGGAGGATGGGATTTAGCAATAATAAAAATGGTCAAAAGTGCATGAGAAGATCTTAAAAATGTAATTTGTTAGTGCAATTTATCTCCATGATGTCAAGAAACAGCAAGTTTAACTTGCTTCTTTTGTAGGTCAAAACTAATCTCCTGATTGGTTGTTGAACTGTCTGATAAACAAGCTAAGCCATACGATTATTTCTGCAAACGGTTCATTGCTGGGATATGATAAACGGAATCAAAATTATGTACCTCAAAGCAACTATACCACAGAGCTAAATAACACATCCATGCTATTATGATCATTATGATAATTTATTTGCATAAAACACAAGTACGACAATATAAAACAGAGCAATAATATAAACTGATGAGACTAAATAAAGTTGCTATAATAACCGTCCAGCAATCTAAAGTGATAAGAAAAAAACACAGTGAAATATTATAAAGATAATGTTGAAGAACTGTAGTAAACTGTGGAGTTACCAAGCCTGGTGCGTTCGCCAAAAAGCATGCACAGAAATATCAGAGCGTTCTCGAGCATCAGTAATTCGTGATCTCGACTAAGAACAACGTTGTGTCGTGCACTGACGGTGGCAGCCGAGCTGAATGTCAGAAGATCAAGAACATGAAACCGATCAAGAACAGTGTGAATCATGTAGTCAGGATCAAGCTGAGAAGCAATCACCTGATACACACAACAGCAACTGTACTATTGTGACCGCCTGTCAGTGTAAACAGTCCTTTAATTTTGCTACAACAGGCAAATGATAGCACATACAAGTCTGTCATAGCTAATGTATGCTCAATTGTATGAGATACTGCGTTTATAAAGCTCCATAATAGTAGATTGAAACGACTATCAAAATCAATCAAGATTATCGATTACACTGTCATTTGTCATTTGTTTATGATGTGTCTTGTGCAAGTTGTAACGACTGTCAGATTTTGGAAGTAAAAGACTAGGCAGAATGTGATTGTCCTTAAGGCCAGCTAGAACAGTTTGTCATCGGCTGCTTCAACAAGTTCAGTCAGATCAGATACTTCTGGAGGACACAGACGGCTGTGCATGCTGTGGTGGAGAAAAGCCTTCAGGTGTTGTCTGATGTGAAGCCCCACCAAGCACTTGCACTGTGGCAGATTTTGTCAATGATCACAGCCCTGAATACTTGCTGAAATGCTTCTTCACACATTCCGTGAACTCACAGTCGCTGTAACAAAATCCTGCTGAGGATAGGAGGCTGAGTTGGCACTATGTTTAAGATAATAAAGCCATTATTAGTCAGAAAATGTCATATTTGAACATCAAAAGTTGAAAATGCCTTAAGAAAGGTCAACAGTTAACAGCTGCCAGACTTTATGTAGTATTGCAAAGCCTGCAAGACTGTATTAATAAGGACTCCTGTATTATAGTATTATAGCACATTAGAGGTATATACGACATAATCAAGAGGACTTGGCTACAAAAACATCACCCTAGTATATGAAAGGCACCAATGAAAAAGGATTAAATAAAACCTCAAAACACAAACAACCTAGAAAACAAAGGCAGTCATATCAACATGCAGACCCACGCTGGCAACGGCCGCTGGTAGCACAGCCCACGGTTACGGGATGTCGGCTATATTCACAACCGTGCGCCGTGACGGTTTTCGTAACCCTGTGACCTTGACCTTTCGACCTCTGGGTCAATGCATGCGAAGCAACTGTTATAGAATATATGTGTACCAAATTTGGTGTTTTCCTTTTAGAGCATGGACAAACAGACAGACGAGGCTGAATGCCCTACCCACACGGGCGACTATGTCGGCGTCGGTTATGAAAGCAAGAAAGCCAAGATATACAATGAAGGAAAGCAAAGTGGAAAAGTAATAAGTTACCTGAAGCAGGTAGATGTCAATATCAATTGTAGATTTACAGAAATGAGACTGTATGTAAGTCATTGCCTGATAACGAATCTGATGACCATTCCTCACCCACATACCAGTCAAGATTTCATAGTAGCACACCTTTATGCAACAACCACCATCATCACTCTCGTTATAATACAGCTAAGTAAGTAGGTAGTATTTGTCATCACAATATGCCTAAAATAATGAAAATAATACAAAAATTGACATATAACTCTGTAACACAGTCTGCTTATACAATATCATGACAAAACTAGTACAAACTGTTTTAAAACCCGCATAAAACTACGTGCATTTGGAAAACCAAATACTTTCCATTATAAATCTGATAACTGCAAACACAGCAGGCAAATGCTGAATTACTGCTACACTGCTGTAACATTAATTGGTATATGCCTTCATATACACATTAAAACCATAATTTTAATACGTTTGAAATGCAATTAAAATTTTCACATAAACCGACTTTAGGGTGCACTTAACTATTCTGCCAGTTTAGGGTTACGCTACAAGCAATTCAAACATAACATAACATAACATATTCGTTTAATGTAAACTGTCAATCCGCAGTAGTACACAAGTGAATAAAACTAGAGCTAAAGTATATAAAAGTCAATACATATTGCTGTACAACATTCTGACAATAAAATTACAGTCTGTGATTCTAGAAATGCGAT
>Ga0209780_1002015_pt1 | contig 14061 bp, 9 predicted proteins | sample WorMetexBAHAMAS2_FD_187384 | JGI IMG/M metagenome (GOLD analysis project Ga0209780, IMG submission 187384) | Marine gutless worms symbiont microbial communities from Max Planck institute for Marine Microbiology, Germany - Inanidrilus exumae... | ecosystem: Host-associated > Annelida > Digestive... | reverse complement strand
GGGAAAGGAAAGGGAGGGGAGTTAGTTTTGCCCGCCCACTTTTAGGGTGGTTCCGCCGCCTATGCAGGCCACACACGCTTAAAAGAACTGTACGTCAACGACGTGTTATGCTACGCTACATATAGACGAGGCAGTCTGATTGGCCATGGGCCCGATTCTCAAAAGACGTAAAGATAATCGTTCGAATGTCGGGACCCAGGTAGACACTGAATGCACAGCAGGTGAATCTCCTACAGCCAAGGACGTCGCTGATCAATAATGTAATAAGATTGTTCGTTCGACGCATGCCACAGGGACCGGGAGTGCTGAAAACGCAGGATTGGACAATTATTATTTAATAATTCAATAGCAGGCTCGAAGCCCATGAATACAAACACAATGGACATAAAACATACAAGAACATACTAAAAATACTAAAAATACTAAAAAATACTGGTGCGCCAACTCTTAAAAAGTGGCGATAGCATGCATATATCGGACAATAAAAAAGTCTGCACTAGAATATTATTACAATTCTTAAGATTGCACCACAAAGAGTAAATACTTTTACGAATAACAGCCGAGAATGAAGGAACATTATGAAGTACAAATAGGCGTGAAGCACTGCACCATCTGGGTTCATTGAGCAAGAATCTAAATATGTGCAGTCGAAAGGTGACGGATGAGCTTTACCGGCTACGAGTTAATTAGCATAGTTCATTAACCTCACTAAGCTATTTCAAGCGCAATTTCTTGTACAATAATTGTGCAGCAGTTGGCGAAATTTCAATGGACACAGAGCGTCGCGCGGTTCCCTCTATATGAGTAAATGATTTAATGGATAAAACCATAAAACAAGAAGGGCCAAAAGAGCCTGCATGCCTCCTATATAGACATTGTTGGTTGCAAACGACTTCAGTGTGCACTACAACGATATAACGATTTTTTCTATAAAACTGAATGACAGACAAACTTTGGCAAGTGTTGCCTAAAAAGTAGACGCTAAAGGATGCCGTCGTAATCTGTTGCCGTGGTGTTCATCTGGCTGAAATTCATGGGATGGCAGGGGCCGACCCAGAAGGCTTGGTTTGGGGGCAAGGGGTTAAAAGTGTGGAGGGGTACCCGTCCCCTCATCGAAAGGGTCTGGGGAGGAAGCTAGGTCCCATCCCCAGAAAAAAAATGAATTTTTCACTTAAAATGGCGTGTTTTGGTGAATTCTGAGTGGTATTTTTGTCCATGACTTCGACAAAAAAATGTTGAATTTTCCGGCTGAAGTGGTAATTTGGTGGACATTGAAGATGTACTTAGCGTCCCCCCGTCCACGTTCTGGGGGGACCAGTCCCCCATCCTACAGTGATGTACGCCCAAGGTCTTGTGCAGCATAGGCTGGATGCTTTCTTGTCTCATCTCTGTTACGAGTGGTTGTAAGACAGTCTTTGTCTGTTGCTTTTATTTTTTTATTTATTTACACAGCGACAGTTTACTTATTAATCATTAACAAATCTTAGGCGTGAGTGAGTAATTTCTGGACGGCAAAGTTTTGTTTGTAGACCATTCGAGGCCTTTAAAATGTAGTAAAATAGCAAATCGGACATTAAGTAACAATATTACAACAAACATAAAACGAAAATGCAAAACGCAAGGCCATATAGCTGACAAAAATTGAAATGTATATCTGTGCACTGCTAAGATTAGGCTTCACAATGTTACGACTGTTTACGCTTTCGGGAAAAACCTGTCCGTCATTGTCCTGTCCTGTATTTTAAGTCAACCCGCCACAATGGACGTAATATTAACACGCCCGCCACAGGAAGGAAAACGCGCCAACGACATTTTGTCGGACGACAAAATCTACTCATTTCCACGTGAGCCACGTTCAATTATCAACTCGAATTTATCTGCAGATGACAACATCCTAATTTAAAAAAGACTGCATCAATTTCGTTATGAGAATTTTTAGCGTTCGCTATATGCTGTCGCCCGTCCGTCTGTCTGTCCGTCGTCTGTCGTCTGTAACGTTCGGGCACCCTACTTAGCAGGTTGAAATTTTCGGCAATTTTTCTTCGCCTTTTGGTACCTTGGCCATCCATTGACATCCACTAAACATTTTACGTAGATCGTCCCAGGGGAACCTCTTCGTTGGGGGCTTTAAACGCAAGAGGGGTAGCCAAATATACACACACAACTTTATTTCACCACACATGTGGTAGCAAAGAAAACATTAAACATACATAATTAAACAAAAATTAAATAAATTAAATATAACGATTTTTCACCTTTGGAATGCTGTATCTCCGAAACGGTGCAAAATAGGAGGTAACTTAGTATTAATCACTAACAGGAAGTCGTATATGAGCTTTCGATTAGTACAAAAATCGGTGACCTTGAATGACCTTGAACGGCGAAATGGCCCTTATTTTGCGTTATTCTACTGAGTTTGGTAGTTTTCGTAGCGCATTGCGTCAACGTGATTGACAAAGCCATAACTATGGACAATTTAAGATTACTATGTCTAGTAATAAACGTCCGCAGACGCCCACGGTATAAATATTTTATAACTGCAATGTGGAAATTCTGTAGCAGATTCATAAATTCAAGACTTAATGCACAGTACTTGCCTAGCTCTAATTTGTTAAAGGAAGTAAGTTCTCTGTTTTTGTATTTTGAAGTACGTGTGCGATATCGTCGTAAAAAGGTCACGTTCGCTATCTCATCTCCTGATGAGTTCTTGTCAGTATTAGCCTAGTGGAATATATGCTAGAGTGTGACGTTTCCGGCATTTCGGTCGAGGTATCGTGCATACAAAGTATTGACATTGTCGTGCGAGAGTCGCGTTAAGTAAGTAAGTAAGTAAATTGATCGTAAGTAAGTAAGTTGAACGTCGCCATCTTTGTTCGCCTTTTCTATAATATGCTACGCAATCCAAGCATGATGCGATCACGGCATATATAACTAGATGTGCGGCAAAGCCCAAGTGAGTCCGCCCAGCGCGCCGACTCGCCAAGGCTAACCAAGCTCTTGGCATCTGCGTCGACTATAGGCGCCATCTGGCGAATACGATTAAACCGAAATGCGTCGAAAAGCGCGGCGTGCAGCTCGACCTGCGCGCAAACAGGCAAACAAAACCCACGGGTTACTGAAACAATTTCACCGAGTTATTGTCAGACGTGGAAGGATTGTTCGGCGGCGTTAACGCGTGCATCCCGGTTGCGATCTTCCCATCCGTTGTGGAATGCCAGTGCACCGAATGAAGGTCGGTATGCCAGCTTTCGTCGATTCGCCCCAAGGTCGGTTACCATAGCAACGTCCCTTGGGCGTAGGCCTACAACACCGCGTTATAATGTAGACGGATCTAGAACCCGTGATGTTGCTGGCGGGGAATCGGCTTGTTCGTCCGCCCCGAGTACGGGATTATTTCGGGCCACCGGACGACAATGTGCTAAATCCCGCCAACTCAGACCACCCACGAAGCACCTCTCGTCGCCAATCGACGTCAACTGTAGCCACTCGTTGGATGGCGACGGCACCTGATGTGGCTGGCAGGTGCCCTGCCTCCCTCCCTCTCTCGGCGCCGCTGAGATCTCGAGAGAATTGACGTCGGCAGCGCGACACCGGAAGGTCGGACGCGGCCGGCCACGGTGCGGCCGTCGTGTCGCGCGGTAGGTGACAATTCCATCATCGTCATGCTTGTTGCTGAGCGACAGCGGCTGCTGCGAGCGAGCGAGAGCCGTCATTTTCTCTCGTCTACTATCGACCTTTCCCGCCGCGCGCGGCTGTCAACAGCCAACGGCCGAACGCGTGATCGTCATCTGTATATTATTATGTGTGTCCACAGGACGCAAAAAAGTTAGCCGAAATTTGCTTCGAACGAACACGAATGTAATCCATTTACTGTGTTTTGAGTTCCTTTGTTTTTGAGCTTTTTTCAAAACTTTTTAGTTCTATCCTGTGGTGTCAGTTGTTTGGTGTAGGGTGCGTCGTATCCTAGGTTCCACTGATTGTGTTGTCTTTATGAATCCTGAAGTCTGGCACGCTGCATTTACTCATAAATCTCTGCAACGGCTTAAAATTAAACTAACTCTTCCGTTTCTGAAGCAGTAAAACGTAAACAACACAGGTTTTTTCAAACGATATCAGATGTCAACTAATACATTGTGTATGCTATTTGGTGATAAGGCTACCGCTCATCTTGAATGCAAGATCTAACACTGTCTTAGTTATCAATAGTGGTATAAATATGTAGGCATATTTGTGTAATATTGTGTTCTTTTGTGTGAGATGTTCAGTGTGTGTGTGTGTGTATGTGTGTGTATGTGCATGTGGATTTTCCTGTTGTTTTTTCTCTACCAGAAATGGCGAATAAAGTTGAATATATAATAAAGTCCCTTTTCTTTCTAAGTGCACAGTTACTGAACGACTGCCACGTGCACGGTTTAAGCACTGTCTGCGATCATGGGGCGTGTTCTCCAGGCTATTACAGCGACACAGACAGCACCGCAAAAAAACTTATTACTGGCCCGCCTACACATAGTGTAGGGGGTCAGACTAGCAACGGTCGCTGGTGTCTGTCGTCGTCTGTCGGGGTCTGTACTCTGTAACATTCCACGGCCGGCCTGCAGGCGGCTTCACCCGCGCAGGCCAGGCGATGACGTCATGCCGCCTGCAATCTAATTATAGCCCCACGGCAACACTACACGGCGGGCCAGTCGTGTTACGTCTCGTTAAGGCGACACCTTTTTTGAAATTTATGACACTGTATCTATACTCGCAACAGTAAAGACTTGGTTGTGTATGTGTGAAATTTCATCGTAGTTCTAGCACTGCAAGCGTTAGCACTGAAAAATGAAAACGTACCAAACTAAACCGTAAGCAGCAACCCGAAGTTACTGCAAAAACGGCAGAATGGCTACATATTTCACTATATTTTGTATTTTTGGGCTTCTTCGCCTCTCACAGACAGGGGAATTTGACACGCAAGAATGCAGCTATAGTGTGATCTCCCCTGTCAAATTTCATTTTGCAGGGCGAAAAACACGAAGGAATACCACGATTTTGACCAAATCGTTTTTATTTTGGGGCCTCCTGTATCCACCCACTCTTTGCCTAGCAGGGTCAAATTTGGCGTGCGAGAGTAAGCCCGTGACACACGCTTCCGTGCCAAATTTCAGCTCAATCGGTATATTATACTATCACCCCTGCAAGGCGAACAAGAAGCTCAGCTACAGCAGAGGGACCGCGCGACACGCTACGTTATTAAATTCGTGCTACGTTTCACGAGGTATGGGAGCTAGTTAGGTTTCAAACAGCAAAAGTGACCTTCAAGGTCATTCAAGGGCATTGTTAATGGTGCAGTTCGATAGGCCACATACGATTTTCTATTAGACTCCCATTGCAACATGTCTCTATCTTGTACCGTTTTCGAAATATTATCACTTATTTCCCAAAACGTACAGAGGTCACGTGACCCTGAACACATCACTTTTGGCGGTAATCTATCACTAATGCACTAGTACACCTCTGTAATCTGTATCAATCAGCATACGAAACCTAAAGTGCCTAGTTTCACGGGACTTTCACCGACTCCAAAGATATGATTGGAGCAAAATTTAAGAAAACGGGTCAAGTGACCCTGACCACGCCCATTAGGGGTTTAGTCTGTCATCCCAAGGCTAGCATTTAATACATTCTACCTTCATACAAAATTTGGCGACTCTGCTTCAGCCGTTCCGGAGATATGATTGCGGGCATCGAAATAGGAAATGGGTCATTTGACCCTAATCACACCCCTTTAATGGGTTGTTTGTCATTCGTAGGCTAGGATTTGATACATTCTACCTGTACGCAAAATTTGACGATTCTACCTTAAGCCGTTCCAGATATATCATTGGGGGCCCCAAAGTTTAAATGGTTCACGTAACCTGACCACGCCCCTTTCATGGATGATTTGTCATCCGTTGGCTAGCACTTGCTACGATCAACCTACCTAACAAGTGTGAACTGTATAACTCACTCATTACCAAGATATGAAAGGCGATACAAAATATCATAAATGGGGTGGTTTAGAGTAGTTAGGGGTCACTCAAGCTTACTGATAATATCGCCATTTGATAGAGCGCATACGATTTCCTATTAGCGTTCCATAGTAACAATGTTCCTATCTGCACCGTTTTTAAGATATAGCGACATATTGGTCGAATATCACCGATTTGAACCTACCCTACCTTTATTTGGCGCTGCCGTTGGGGGTGACCCCGTCTGAATTTCGCCGAGATCTTTGGCACAAGAAAAGTAGAGTCCCGAGGATATCGTATGGCGTTGTTTGCGTGATCCTGCGTGATCCATTTTTGGAACAGTGCCGGCTTGTAACAGACAGACGGACAGACACACGACGACAGTATATACCGCGCTAGCATAGCGTCGCGCGGTAAAAACCGCAGAAACCGCGAGTTTCATAAAATTTTCATGTTTGGGGACTTTTGTATTATACCCAGCTGCCTTCCCCGATCAGGGCCAAATTTGTCACACAGGAGTGAACCCAATAATGACTGATGACATTTAAGCGGCATCAGAGTTTACGACCATCTTTATTCGACAAAAAGTCAGACAACGACACGACAGCCGAGACAGAAAGAAAATTCATTTCGGTTTATTAACGAATTTGTTACATCATTACGTCGTATCATTGGTGTACAGTGCATTTTCGTTCCGCATACAGAATAGCCTGAAAACTGGCCTTGTACGCGACAGATAGTTTAATCTCACCTGAAACAAACCAACCAACGTATTGCCCCGACGGCAACGATATTATCTATAAGCTGCATCTCTGAAAGCTATTTCTGTCCGTCATTTCCGGTGCTAAGGCGATACTAACGACCAAATGGGCTGCTTGTGACTTACAATTCACTACTAGTGTTCGATAGTAACCATAGACATACAGACAGATAGACGGATCACTTTGGTGGCGAGGGCATAATAAACTTTTGCGATGCAGATCTATAGGTGTTGCGTGGTGGCTCAGTGGTAGGGCGTTGCACTTGCGATTTATAGGTCGCAGGTTCAATTCCCGGCCGGTCCGCTTTCACGTAACACAAGTCAACTCAGCCTTGCATCCCTCCGGGGTCGCTAAATCGAGTATCTGCTTCGGCTGGCGGGTAACGGCGGGATTCTCACCTCTGTCGGGTGGCAGGTAACACTGTGTGATCCCATATGGCATGTGAGTTTCCCGTAGCGGTGAAGAGCTAAGCTGATGCTAAACTGCTATACACTGTTTACTGTTTACTTTACTTTAGAGAAAGTTTCATCGTTAGCGAGTATAACGCTGTTACGGAACGGGGAGGAGCGGGTACGGTCGTTACGTCGTCAGCGTGCGGTTATGTTTATTGTTAGTTGTTCATTGTTTCTGGTTCTGTCTTAGGTAGCTGTCTTCAATTTACCGAACGTAACACATCAGTTCTTTCTATTAACACTGTACATTTATTTACAAGACTTCAAACACTCTCATCCCGACGTCGCTCGACGCGCCGTCCTCCCCAGCGTCCATCGCTACTCGCTCTCTCAAGTCAAGTCTCGCATTCGTTCATGCGCTAGCCTATACTATTTCGCGTGGCTCCGCCCACTCCAGCTTATCACTGGACGTCGGCGTCACCGCTACCCCAATTCCACATCCAATTCCGATTTCCCTTTACACAACAAACGTGTGTTCCACGAAATACGTAACTCCACTCAGAGTGTGGTGTAAGCTGTCATCAGCGGGACAGACGCTGAACTCCAGGGTCGACAACAGGGACATCGGAATAACTCAACAGCTCCGTGCGGCGCCGTTCAACAAGACGTGTCCGTCCGACCACGCGTCAAGATCGCCGATGACGTCGACACACAGACCGACAGACGAACGGACAGACGGACGTGTAGTGGCGAACGGTGCAAATGATCAATATTGTGCAATATGAAGATGTCAACGGTAGCGATCAGCAGATCGGACGGACAAGCTCGGCGGAGGCCACCGGCCCGGGTAGGAGCCGAACGCGCAGCCGAACGCCTCACGGCAACTGTCGACGGCGCGCCGTGCGGTTATCCGTCTGTCCATCGGCCACCGCCTGCAGCAGCAGCAACCAATGCGGTCTGAAGGCAGCGCGTTGAGGGACACTGCTGAAGGATTAGAGCGCGAAGGATGGCATAAAAATGTCATGGTGGTATTAAGAGCTGCGGGCCGGTGCACTGGCCGGCAGAGTCATCGCACACCGGACCAAGACGCGTCTTCATACAATCGCTGAACCGATGTTACGTCGAATGACATCAGTTCTGCCGCATCACGGCTGATTCAGCGACAATGCATTACCGCCAGTCGGCTTTGTACTCTGCAGCTTTATTTTTGCTGCGGCGATACTTAAAGGCTTAACAGCGCGTTCTGATGACAGCCGCGGATTTCGACGTTTTTCGGTGTATATCGTGCTGGGCCTATTTTAGCATCTCGCCGTTCTCTGTTTATTTTCGGTTCGCGACCGCCCCCGTATGACTTCCACGATGAACACGGCACCGAAAGACACTGAACGACATTCAGCTATGGAGCTGAGACAGCGATTGTGTTCATCGCAGACTTAATGCCACTCGGCGCGGCTGGTGCGCTGCTGTACGTGCAACACAGATCCTAGCAGGTGTCGCCCTAACGGAACGTAACGCTACTGGCCCGCCGTGCAGTGTTACCGTGGAATAACTCCGTGATCCTTGCTCGCAAAACAGACCACGCGAAAAGTCGGCGTCACTACGATGCATATAAACGAGCACGTTATTGGTCGCCGCTAAAGTCCTATTGTTCCCTCAGCAATGGCACTCTGAAAACACAAGCCGAGAGAAAAAAGGTAAAGGCAAAGGCTTCCCATACTCGTTACCGAGCGTTGGGCCCGGAGCTGATACCGGTGTACAGGCAGTCAGCCCGCCGGAAGCTTTAGTCATCCACCCGGCTGTAGGCTGCCATTAGGCCTACTTTCCGCAAGGCCTGCGGTTACCTTCCCAGCCGCAGAGCATCACCGCCGTATGGCTGGTATTCGTTTTATCGTCCCACGGAGGGTAGAAGGCTGAGTCGACCTATTGCCGAAAGCGGGACATTTCAATAGGTTACATGACCTTCAGGAAACCGCAAGACCAAAATACTTAGTTCAGTATTAAATGCCCAGTGAGCACGTATAGTCTCGAAACCAGCTGACTCATTGGATGTATGTCATCGGCATCAAGGCGATCTCCTCTCCTGTTCACAGGCTCACAGCAGCAGTAGCCGGACGTGAAAAAAATAACGGTCGTCAATAGCCAGAAACAACGATGATCACGCTAGATGTGTGTTCAATGTAAAGTGGCAAATTCAAAATAAATTAGCCTCGTGCGGGACTTACGGTCGACTCTTCACAACTGACGTTTCTGCCAAGTTCAAAGTCACGTGACACAAAAACTAGGACGAATATATAAAAAAAATCCGGCCTGAACAAATTTAGATATTGTGCCCTAGCTTAAGAATCAGTGGTCAGTTGTCAGCGCCAATTGTAAAAAAATGGAGGAGGCGATAGCTGTTGAAAATGGAAGCATTTCCAACTTTCATGGGATCGTGACCTTGGCCTTGACCTTGGATCGGGTCATACTACATACCGTCGTGCATCACTCATCGACGTCTATCTATATGCCAAATTTTATTGAAATCGAAAACACTTTTTGTGGACGGACGGACGGACGGACATTTGAAACCCGCTTTATTAGGGCGACTCAGAGGAGTTGACCTAAAAACTCAATATAAATTAGCTGCATTGTGTAAAATGCGTATGCATGTAACCAAGATGGCTGGCTTGCGGGGCAATATAGACATGAACATTGTCAATGTGTGACGCGGCGTCTCGCGGTTTCTCTGCGACAGCTCTACTTACTTGCTGTTTGTACCAGTGACATGCTGGTTTCCACGTGATGCCGAAAACTGGCTCCAGAAAAGCTATCTTGCACGGAGCACGTGCCGAGAGTGAGTTCCGACTTTCGACCGGTTTTAGGGGCGACTGCGATTTCTCGACTGTGTGTCATCGGCTTGAGACAAAGTGTTCGGTCCGTCTAAACACCGGTAGCGACTGACGACTGCCGGTGCCTCTGGTTCCGATCGGCAACCGACGCCAGTGAGCCAGTGAGCGAGGAGCGCGGCCAGTAATAATCCAGTCGTGTTGAGTGTTAGATAAGACGCAGGCAAGCCAGTTCAGCTTGTGTCATGTTTGTATGCTCGCTGTACGCGTAAACAGCGCGGGTACGCGAGTACGATTTAGTACTGTAACACGCCGTTCCGCTCACGGCGCCGATGCCTACTGGCTGCTGGTAATGCAGTCGTAATACAGAGCGACGAAGAAAAAAGGTTCTTGGTCCCAGAGACAACAACGCCGCCAATTATTTCACAAGTCGAATTGAATTGAATTTATTGAATAAGCAGCAAAGGGCCAATTGCGGCCACTAACATGCTACACAATGGCTAACTGATACAGTATACAGGTGCAATACAGAAACACAGAAATACTAAAAACATACTAGAATAAAAAAACACACACACAAACAAAAACATGCCAAGGTTCAAACGAACACTAGCAGACGTATAAATGAATGACATACTAAACTGAAACTGACATCAGTCTTTCCATATAATATATTCCAAACTCAATCAAATGTACTAAATTTAAAAAAAAGGAAAAAAACAGCATCAATCTTTTCCTATTCTGAACCTACTCAAATCAGTTCTCCTCAAAAGGCTTCTGAAACATACGTTGGTGCAAAACACGTTTAAGGTGTGGTGAAATCTCGACGGACTTTAGTACAAATGTAGTGACGGGTCTCACTGGGAAGATATTTTTGAAAATCAGTCAGCATTTGGCACAAATACGGCAAGAGTATCGCTATACATCTTTTTGACTCAATAAGACGGTTTTTGTGCCACCTTATAGGCCCAGTATTTGCCTCAGTTCATCGAAGATCCGAAATATTGGGAGCAATCGACCTCGCTCCTTTATTAGCAAGAAGCTCAGCTATCGCAGAGGAACCGCGCGACCCACTCTGTCAGTTGAAATATTGCCAACCGCTGCAAAGCTGTACGAAAAAATCACGTGAAAAAGCTTGCTCTAGATGAATAAACATATCGTAGACAATACATGATACATTTCGAGGTATGAGAGTTAGAATGGTTTTAAAGAGCAAAAGGTCACTCAATGTTATCGGTAATGCTGCTATTCCATAGGCCTACGATTTTGTATTAGTCTTCCATTGCAACTATTATAATTGTCTCTATATCGCACCCTTTCCGACCTATTAGCACTTGTTTCCCAAAATCTACCATGCATGCACTAGTACTCCTCTGTAATCAATCTGCACACATTTGAACTGCCTAGAGATGCGATCGTGCGTCTAAGACTTAGTACAATCGTTTTCATTAGGCATAAAGTTAACGATTTTATAAAATGACATATAAAGGGAGTTTCGGAGATGGTATGCTGTACACACTCTACCAGCCTGGTAGAGTGTGTACCAAACAAACAAACAAATAAATAAACCAGACTAATGGTACATGGTACTGACACATAGGCGCGACTGCGTTACCCGGACCACACAACGGTCGGTAAAAACCAACAACAAAATACAACGTTTAAAACACCACTTGAACGGTGCACAATGTTGAATTGTGTACATATGCGCAGTTTTGTTACTTTCCACCATGGTTATAAGATCTTATAACCATGCTTTCCACTGCTACTGTGTCACTTCCACGGACGCACGATTCGACTGAAAATGCAGGAACTAAAAACGAAGGACCAAAGAAACAGGACCGGAATATGCAGGACCAGTATGGTAATGCAATAAAACGATGTAGAGGCGCATCGTCTTCCTCTGCCTTACGCTTGCATCTGGGGCTTACTTACTTACTTGTCGTCTTTCATGTCTGCGCATGTCTGCTCACAGCGAACTGCAAAGGCTCGCCGCAATCGTAGAAGGTCCTTCAATTTCAGGTCCTGAATTTTTTATGCGGTGACATTTGGTCCTGCTTTTCTGGTCCTCCATTTTCAGCGCCCCCGGACGAACGCAAGACACGTCTGCAGCGGAATGCGGGAGTTACGGTACTGATGACAGCATTAACCTTGTGGACGGCTCTGATGAGGAAGCTCAGCTGTCACAGTCAGACCGCGCGATATCACTTGAAAAGTAAGTTTTTGGAGATGTGACCGACTAATCGAATAGTATCGAAATTTTCGTCCTACGCGGCGGCAGTACCGTAAACGCAGTCGAAGTTCAGTGTTATTACTGGCCCGCTTACACATAGTGTAGGGGGGCCAGTATTGTCTTTCTCTTTGGCGTCGTCTGTAACACTCCACGGCGGGCCTGCAAGCGGCTTCGCCCGCGCAGTCCAGGCGATGACGTCATGCCGCCTCCAGTCTAATTATATCTCCACGGTAACACTGCACGGCGGGCCAGTAGTGTTATGTCCCGTTAGGGCGACACCTTGTTTAGCACAATGTTACTGCCCCGACCTTGAATCATCCTGCAGTTCTGCTATGACAGTTGAAATTATAGCTCACGCATGATTTCCTGTTCACCTGTAAGCGCCTCGTAACTAGTATAATATAGGTCTGTGCTATGGTTTTCGGGGTACAGCCTTTAGAAAGGGCTATGCAGTAGCTGGAATGGCATTAAAGCAGCTATCTCTAGGACATTTGCAATGGCGCTTTCGATGCGTCGCATATGACTTCCTATTAGCCTTCCACTATTAGTGGAATACTAATAGGAAGTCATATGCGACGCATCGAAAGCGCCATTGCAAATGTCCGGATCACTATAAGTATGCCCTATTTTTGTACCATTTCAGAGATGTATCATGTTTTCAACTGTTTGTAAATTTTTAATATTAGGAAAACGCATGACCGTCAGTGACCTCGAGCTGACGCTGGCTACTTTGACACAGATGACAAGTGTGACAGACAGACTGACAGACACAAACAGAGAGCATTACTTGCATATACTGCGCGGTAAAGAAAGTTAGGCTGGCAGGTGCGATGAACATCGGCTGTGTGTCACGTGTCTATATTGATACGAACAGCAGGCATGCGACGGAGCCAGTGTGATTTTCGTTGACAAAAACTGAAACGAAAACGAAAAATAATGAAAACTAAAACGAAAGTAAAACGAAGAAATAACAAACGAAATAAAAGGAAAACGAAAACGATAATAACGCTGACAACAAGGTGGCACTGCTGCGACTGCGCGCCTGAAACATGCATGCCGGTGTTTAGATTCTGAGCGTATGATGATGATAATGATGACGACGACAATCACGAGTAACTCTGTGTCTGTGCTGTATACTGCCTTATTGTTGTTGTTAGTATCTAACGTAGTAAAACCAAGACTAAAATTAGATGAAAACTAAAACTACAACGAAAACGAAAAAATAATGAAAACTAAAACGAGACTAAAACTAAAAAATAAATCAAAACGAAAATCACACTGGACGGAGCATAGCAATGCTCTGACATGCAAGTCATCTCTCTCTGCGCCGACCGACAGTGCTTATTAGCGATTGTCAACAGACCCGAGGTACGTCCTGGGGGCTCAGCTGTCGATCAAAAAGTTAGGATGCCCAGGAATCTAGAGTTCAAACTACAAACCGGACAAAGATTACAATCGTTCCTGTATCGCTGTATGCACCGCAATGACAATAAAAATAACTGGTATCGATTCGGTTTGTCATGTCTTTTAACCCTTTCGGTGCAATGCGATTAATCGTCCTCAACGCAATGACCATTTTTTGTCATATACCTGTGTAGTAGGGGTTATTTTGGGGTCTATATCAAATTCTGGTAATTTTTGCTCCCGAAAAATAGGGTACGGTCTATAAAATAAGACCGGTGTTTAAAGTAATATCAATAATAATAATGATAATAATGATGATGATGATAATGATCATAATAATAATAATAATAATAATAATCAGAGATGACAACAAAAGGCCAGATGGGACCACTCTGCTGCCATGGGCCAGAGGCAAGCCTATGGCCTGGGACGTGACAGTACCAGAGTAACCAGACA
>Ga0209780_1002014_pt1 | contig 14062 bp, 14 predicted proteins | sample WorMetexBAHAMAS2_FD_187384 | JGI IMG/M metagenome (GOLD analysis project Ga0209780, IMG submission 187384) | Marine gutless worms symbiont microbial communities from Max Planck institute for Marine Microbiology, Germany - Inanidrilus exumae... | ecosystem: Host-associated > Annelida > Digestive... | reverse complement strand
CGGCCGGAGATCAAACTCATGATCACTGAGTCGCAAGTTAGTGCCTAACCATTGCCGAGCCATCACGAGCCCTTGGTGACCTTTAGATAACAGCAATATTAAACGTTAAGTTTCGTTTGTGCAAAACAAAACCTGCCATCCACTTTTATCCACAAATGGAATGCGCCATTCTGCTTTTGATCCCCAGCCGCAGCGCATCATTGCATTTTGGCCGATACTCATTTCCCGTACCACAGAGGTTAGGAGGCTGAGTTGGCCTCTGTGGTATAGGCCTACCTGCCGAAGACGGTCACCCATCTCAGTACCAACCAACTGATAGTGCGGCGGCCGGAGATCAAACTCATGATCACTGAGTCGCAAGTTAGTGCCTAACCATTGCCGAGCCATCACGAGCCCTTGGTGACCTTTAGATAACAGCAATATTAAACGTTAAGTTTCGTTTGTGCAAAACGATATAACTTCGGTATAAAGGTATACGTGATTCAGTAAATAAGTTTGAAATGGTAAATAAGTTTCATCTAGACCTATGGACTATCAAAAAGTTTGATGTTCAGTGTTGCAGTGCATACTTGAACTACCAAATTGTACAAAATCATCAGCAATCGAATCTACGCAGCAGTATTTCTCTGGCCAAGATGTGTTAACTGACCTGCCTCCATGGCCGAATGGTTAACGCACTCGGCCGCCCATGTGCAGTAGAGCGTGACGCGCTGAGTGACCGGGGTTCGACTCGGCCCGGGCGTGTCCGCCTACCAAAGAATTATTTCTAATAATTCAGACGCACGTGATGAACAGGGAGATAATCCCGGGCAGGAAAAAAGAGGGTTCGACGGTGTCCTCTATAAACTATAACCGTTGCACGGTTGCAGGCAACTTGATTTAGCAGTGTCAAGTTTGCTTGCCGCGCCGGTGTGAGTCGAAGCGAATAGACTTGGCTGGCCGCTGGTTGGCGTAATACACAGCGCCAGTCAGGGCTAAACCAGACAGTAGGCCACGTCTAGAAGGGGCGCGCTATAGAAATACCCGACAAACTGCTAACTCCTACTCAATCCCTCCTTCACCCTACACGTCGCTAACACACACACCGCACACACCTACCAATTCCCTTCCTCTCCCTGGGCAAGCGCACTGGACCGCTATAATTATGATCTCAGCGCTGGGGTCCAGAGTAGGCTGGACCCCTGACCGCAAAGAACGAACAAACGAACGAACGACGTGTTAACTGTTTATTTTAGGCCTAATAACAATCTTATGTGTGTCCTAATCAGTGATGTAAATAAGACTTTTTTGTCCAGACCAAGACTCTAGGTCTCAAGACCAAGACCAAGACCTCAATATTTTTCAAGACCAAGACCAAGACTTTTTTTGGTCAAGACCAAGGCGAGACTTTTTATATCAAGGCCAAAACCAAGACTGGTCTTGGACCACTGCACAGGTTACGATATAATGGTCACAAAATGAAGACAACAGTATACACACGACACATACATAAAGACAGTAGGTCTAATTTAAAACAACTCAAAAAGAACAGTGCTGAACAACACTAAAACGCAATCTCATATTGCACATTTCACTGTCACTGTCTCTGTCACTGTTGCACTTTGCCAGCATGAGATCACACAGAAGCTGGTCAGACACCCTTGCTCTATGAGGCCTGATGAACAGACTACCATGACTGAAAACACGCTCAACCGGTGCTGACGTGCAGGGTGTGCAGAAAACACTCTCAAATATCCACTGCAAACAAGCAAACTGCTTGTTGTCCTTCACTAGACGCCACGGAGTGCCAACCTCAGTGCCGTCAAGTATTATGTACCGTAAAATGCATTAAATGCAACAACTTAAGTCTTGTAAATTCTAATTCTCAAGGCTTTTTTTGTCAAGACCAAGACCGATACCAAGACTTTTACCTCAAGACCAAGACCAAGACTTTATTCTTTGTCGTCGAGGCGCCTCGAGACCAAGACTGTGGTCTCGAGGACTACATTACTGGTCCTAATTCCCCGAAATTTTCTTTATCGTTCGACCGAGTGACGCTTACGTTATTAGGTGCACAGTGGCTGTTCACAATGAAGCACATGTCCGTCCGCCCTGCATTGTACGTATATACGGGTACTCTACAATGTACAAGCTACACCATATGCCTGCTGTATTGTGCGTCACTGTACAGTCACATCCGTCGCAGCTGCTGCTGTTGCGGCAGCAGATGGCGACTGTACAATAGCTGTAATGATGCGTTTATCGCCGTGTATAGGACATCGAGGAGGCGCGAACATGTGACATATAAAACGTTTTGACGAAGTTTTCACACACAAATACACGTAATTATTTCTGTAGTAGTAGGCCTACACATGCGACACTGTGACAAACATGATGTTTGGGTTGCGTTTCTTTACCTGCACATCACAGCTATAAGTGAGCTAACCAAGTGCGATACGATACGGTATATTTACGTGCGCTCAAATGCTGACGGGAGGCCAGCGTAATCTAGGTCTAGCGCACGGCACAAAAAAAGACGAAAAAAATAACGAAGTAACTAAGAAACAAAAACCGGACAGATCAGAAGAAACGGTACGTGCTTACATGCACAGTTTTGGTGCTATGTTAAATACATGTTAATAATATTGCTGTTTATAAAGTTAATGGCGCCACGTAGCAAGTAGCATATTGAAAACAGCAAAACATCATAAAAGGTGGTGTTAGCCAGCATCATATCGCCAAATATTATCTTTTTATGATTTCGACGTTTTCGGTAGAAAACGACAGTGTATAACCTACATAAACCTCTCCTTAACTACACTTCCTTGTGAAACTTAAAAATTACGATTGCTGCTGTTTTTAAAGCCAAATTGCATGTGAGACGTCAGAATTCATCTTGCAAAACATGGGGTAGCAGCCTTAGTAGCTCAGATCTGAATCCTATGACTGTAAAACCGGGAACCATGCAACAGCGCTCGCAACAGCGCTCAAGAGAGGATCCGTGATGTCAGTGGACTGAAGCAGTAGATGACTGACGTGTAACGTGGGCTGCAACAGACAGTCGTTGATGAAGTCAGTACCATTGAATGGTATAAACCTCTGCAAGCTTGTGTCTGTATCAGATACGGACGTTCTCAGCACTTGCTTTAACTTATCATCAGGTAGGTGGGCTAAAAGTAGGTATTAGCTACGAACATTATCGTCACGTTCTGGCAATGCTGAAGTCGCTTGTTGTGTACACTTCACGGAGTTTGTCATCAAATCATATTCCAAACGTTGTTGAATTATCTGCATTATGTGCTTCATATATTGCACAAAAATTAATGTGTATATTTGTAGCGTTTGTAATGTAAATGTTAAGTTTCAAGTAAAAGTGTTTACTTTTAATGGGCAGATTATAAGTTCAGCCGATATTTTAGATTTTGTAAATTTCGCAATGTAATGTAGCAATACGTAACATAGCACCAAAAACCGTGCATGTAAGCACGTACCGTTTCTTCTGATCTGTCAGGTTTTTGTTTCTTAGTTACTTCGTTATTTTTTCGTCTTTTTTGTGCCGTGCGCTAGACCTAGATTACGCTGGCCTCCCGTCATATCAGCATTTGAGCGCACGTGTATGTGTATCGTACCGCACTTGATTGAGATGAAAGTTGAGATGAAAGATTTGTAGCAGTTGCACGTCGAGTTTCCTTGGGAATCTGTCAATGAAAGAAATTTGAAAATCGAACTATATTTGCCGAAGTTATGCTCAACAGTCGTGTCTTGTTTTTTGAGACACATTTTTCCTTTGCTGTTTTATTCCAGTTTCGTCTCTGTTACGATACGATACAATATATTTACGTGCGCTCAAAAGCTGACGATATGGCCAGCTTAATCTAGCTCATGGCACCGAAACGAAAAAAGTAAGGAAAACTTAAGCTAGAGTCCCTCTGATATCGTATGGCGTATGTTCTTGTTGTCATCTTGTTGTTGCAAAATGGAAACGGGTAGGACTAAGCCTACTTTAACCACGCTTCCTTTTAGGGTAATTTATGATCTATTGCCGTCGTCAGTCTGTATAACAAGTTAGAAGTGCGTTCAAAATAAAAATTACATACCGCAGACGGACCGTGCTACGCGCTATGTTAGGAAATTAGTGCCATTTTCACGAGGTATGGAAGTTAGAAAGGTTTCAAACAGCAAAAGTGACCTTCAAGGTCATTCAAGGGCATTGGCAATGGTGCCATTCAATAGGCCGTATACGATTTCCTATTAGACTTCCATTGCAACCGTGTATCTATCTTGCACCGTTTCAGAGATATTATCACTTATTTCCCAAAATTTAAAGAGGTCACGTGACCCTGAACACATCCCTTTTCTATTTTTCACGCACTAGTACACCTCTGTATCAATCAGCACAAGACATATGAAGTGTCTAGTTTCACCGACTAAAAAGATATATGATTGGTGCAAAATTTAAGAAAAAGGGTTACAGACACAGACCACGCCCGTTAGGGGGTAGTCTGTCATTCCTAGGCCAGCATTTGATATATTCTGTCCAAAATCCATTCCAAAGATACGAAAAAAGCCACAAATTAACCAAATGACGACTTGGAGTAGTTATGGGCCACTCAGGTCATGTGCAAAATTTGACGATTCTAGCTTAAGCCGTTCCAGAGATATCACTGGGGTCCCCAAAGTTTCAAGTGTGTCACGTGTCTTTGACCATGCTCCTTTTAAGGGTCATTTGTCATATGTATGCTGGGACTGGACACAGTCTACCTGTGTACAAAATTTGACCACTATAGCTTCAGCCGCACCAGAGATACGGTTGGTGCCCACAAAAATTTTAATGGTTCACGTGACCTGACCACACCCCTTTAGGGACGATTTGTCATCCCTGGGTTTTCGCTGCAAAGGGGATCATTCACTGGCCAACGACGCCATGCAGCAGAAGGGATCATTTGGTATGCCCGGCAACCGCAAATAGTATTCTGAAAATTTCTGGGCACAGGCGATGCGGTCTATCGGCAGCGACGAGTGTGGTGGGATTGCACAGCGCGGGTGATGTCTGATATCTGCGATTGACTTGTAATAGTTTTCGCTTCATTATGCGAATTCGTATGTATAAGTACTTTATTTCAGAATTCAGATGTTTAGCTAAGATTGTGGAATTATTTAATAATTGTCTTTCCGATTCAGTGACGTTGACGTTTGTATTTTTTTGACTTTAATCACAGTGCCGTTCGCTCATTGCGCACAATCAAGTGACTGATTTCACCGTTTGTCATGTCGCAAGTGACGAACTTTCACATTTGCGTAACTAGATGGCTGTATTGTACGGAATACCCACAATACAGTATTCGGCTCGAAGCGCTAAATGCTTGCTCGTAATTCGTGCAATTATAACAACCGTAAAGATTATATATGAAATAGTAAATTGTGCGAGAGCAACCTGTTTGCAGAAATTACAAACACCATCAAATTCAAAAAGTTCAGTCACTGACCGAATCCGTAAGATTAACGACAATGACATAAATAATCGAACATTTTACGTTTGTAACTGAATGTCCAAAATAAAATAACTACCAAGGAGTTGGTGTCGGAGCATATATATACACTATGATGGCAGGTTCAGATCTGCCATCATAGTGTAGCGTAATTACAAATTAAATTCCCCAAAAAAAACTATTAAATCATTCTTCGCAAAGAAATACTACAGTCAACTCGCAAAAACGTTAACGAGCACTTTAAGAAGCGCAAGGCGTTCCATACCCATCTGTTCTAATTATAGTCGTCAAATCAGGTGTCGACGGGACCTTCCAGCCGGCGAATCACAGCGATCGTTGCATAGCGTATAGTAGCTGTATGCTGCGATTGGTTGACAAACCCTATAAAAGCCACGATCTTCGTGTAATTCGACACTCTGGCTGATAGTCAAGTTCACTATGTTAACAAATATACTTTCGTTCAAAATTTAGGAGATTAGCAAACCTATACATTTTTAGGAATCAACAGAGCATAGAGTATCCAAAAATTAATGTTGGCCTTTGCGCAGACACCGTTAAGGCCGCCATTTTGGATTTTCAAAATGGCCGCCATAAAATACGTATTTTGCGATATCTTGGCTTCTAGTCAGCTTAGAAACTTAAATAAATGCCAGTGCTAGTGCTAGATCGGCGATCTGACGATAAAGGCTCAGAAATTACAGATCTGCATATCTGATATATTTCATTCACCAGATGGCGATACATAACGCAACCAAACTATTAACGCTAACAAGTCAAACTAAACTGACCCTAACCGACACACTAACCGTAATATTTTTACGCACATTTCGTTGACACCCATAAAAAGATTGTACCGCATTAATAGAATGAATTTTTCGCGCAGGTGCGTCGCAGGGTTCGTGGATGGGCCAATTTTTGGCACTACCCAGCAATTATACTACCTGTTTGCTGATGTAGCTGTACTCAGCTCAGAAAATATCAGCGACAAGACGTCGATAATTCATACTCTATCATTAAAAGAGGGTTATTTGTGGGGTATATATAAGAAAAAGGGGTTAGGTCTTTTGGGGGCATAACATAAATAAAGAAACAATAAAGTAAGTAAGTAAAATTCCGATCTGGCACTAGCAATTTTACAGCTGTTACCACCAGATCAGCGATCTGGTATTAGAATTAACGTAAATAAATATGATAATCCTATGTTTTCTAAGCCAAGGAATCCAACATCAAAAACCACAAACAATAGGTGTTTAACTAAAAATACAAAGGTAATTGGAAACAGATGTATTCACATAACTACATTATAACTGCGATATATGACTGCATGACACAATACATTACAGTGTAAGAATCCTTTCATGTTTTAGCTATGGTTCTATAATGCAAGAGAACAGACCTGCCAGTTATCAGATTATAGAAAAAGTCATAGTATCTACTAAGTCTATATCATTTAGAAGGAATATTTATATAGATCTACATCACTGTTCTGAGTGTCATATTCGGCGATACAGTCTGCGTCCTTTTCACAGTCACAAACAGCTAGAGGTCTGTGCACTGACATCTGATCACCTCTACAATGGTCTGTGGCACAGGCGGAACCTTCGTGGTGGTAGGTACTATATATAGCCATGGTCATCCTGATAATGACCATGTTTCAGTGGGTCCAACAGATGCCTTTACGATGGCCTTTACGTGTACACGTTCAATACTGTATGCTGTAACAAGGTGCATTTAAACTACGTTAAACGTATAGTGTAATTCACACATCACATTAGAATTGTATAGGTAAGTGCTGGCTAGCCTAGTATAGGAAATAGTTAGCGGTCCTAAATGCTGGCATCGTATGGCCTATAGCCTTACTTATTTATTGTCAGAGTGTCAGTTGACAGTGGAGAGTTTGAACGCTGATGGCGGCGGAGTTAGGGAATTTAAAACGTTGATGTTGAGAGAGAGTTTAAAGTCATCTGAGACTTCGTGAAACTTTGGACACTTCTATATTGAAGTTATCTTCGCCGACAGAGGCGAAGATAGTGGAGTTTGCTGCAGAGGACTCGTGGAGAGGCGCGTCAAATAGCTTGAAGGTTATCGTCCCGGCGACGCTGAGTCACGTCTGTAGAAACTCGGAGGTGGTCGTGAGAGTCGGCAACGAAGCAACTGCACGAAAACGTTGGTGAAGTGGTCCGATTGTGGAGACTTTCTTGAGAAGAAGTCCGGAACGACAGCAATTGCTGGAGGCGTTGTGTCGTCGATTGAACTGTTTTCGTACGCTGAACACCAGTCCGGGAGTCGTCGGAGGTCAATGAACGTCTGCGAATCGCAACAAGTTGTTCGACAGCAGGCCTGCCGTCCTTTCCCCCTTTATAGCTTGTAGACGGTGCCAGCACTTGTATTATTGTATATATTGCTATTGTTTCATATTCACCGATTTGTGTTCATTTATTAAGCTGTCATTTCTATATTTCCTCATTATATCACAGGTTACGCATTCACTACAAGGCAACCAAACCGTAGCTGTGAACTAGTTTTCGCAGACTAAAAAGGTAAATAGTTGCAATGCTGCTCAAGGGAATCAGCTGTAGGAGGCACTTTGTTGCTTTGTGCCTGATGTTTGCAAAACATACCGTCTTGGGTCAGGAATACTTGTTACGTGTATGCCCTTTGGACAGTACAGTAAGCACACAAATTTAGCCAATGCATCCTTAACATTCTGTGTTATGCCACGTTCCTCTGTCAGTTTCATCAGTGCTGCGATGACTTCCTTATCAACCTTCATGTACTGTTGATCTTGTCCCAGTGCACTCCAGATTGGCCCAGTTATCGTCCAACAGATGGCAAAGTAGTCCGCAACAATCAGCACAGTTAAAGATCTGGCAATATGATGTGGTTTCATGAAGGAAGTATAAGGAAGTCATCGCAGCACTGATGAAACTGACAAGAGGAAGGTGGCGTAACACAGCCTGGACGTGAAGGCCCATGTTGATCGTCCAGCACTGCATTGGCTAAATTTGTCTGCTTACTGCACTGTCCAAAGGGCATACACATAACAAGTATTCCTGACCTAAGGTGGCATCTGTATGGCAAATATCTGGCAGAAAGCACCAAAGTACTCGGTTTTTGATTTTATTTTTGTCCTTATTTTTCATTTCTGGGCCGTGCGGTAGATTAAGCTGGCCATCCCGTCAGCTTTTGACTGTTTTGAGCGCATGTTAATCTACCGTATTGTATCGTATCCTATCAAAGTGTTTCCTACAGCTGGTTCCCTTGAGCAGCATTTGAACGTGTACACGTAGGCCTACAGACTGGTGTGTGGCCCCCAAGCCACGGTGATGTGGCAGCATCTGTTGGACGCACTCAAACATGGTTATTATCAGGATAACCACCACGAAGGTTCTGCCTACGCTACATGCCATTGTAGAGATGATCATGCCCATTGTACAACCCAAGGGCGTTCTTGCTAGAGACACAACTTGGCTTGCACAGACCTCTGTTTGTGTGGAACTGACTGTGAAAATGACGCAGATTGTAACGCCGAATATGACACTCAGAACAGTGATGAAGATCTATAGAAATATTCCTTCTAAATGATATATAGATATAGTATATCATTGATTTATACTATAATCTGGTAACTGGCAGGTCTGTTCTCTTGCTTGTTGTATGAAAGGATTCTTGCACTGTAATGTATTATGTGTCATGCAGTCATTTTATCGCAGTTATAATGCAGTCATGTGTAATACAGTTGTTTCCAATTATTTTTGTATTTTACTATTTTTTAATTAAACACCTATTGTTTGTAGTTTTTGATGAATCTAAGCACTATTTTGATATCACTGTTGGATTCCGTGGCCTAGAAAACATAGGATTAGCATATTTATTTAAGTTTCTAAGCTAACTAGAAGCCGAGATATCGCAAAATACGTATTTTATGGTGGCCGTTTTGAAAATCCAAAATGGCGGCCTTAACGATGTCTGCGCAAATGCCAACATTAATACCCCATGCTCTGATGATTCCAAAAATGTGTAGGTTTGCTAATCTCCAAAAATTCTGAACGAAAATACATAGTGAACCTGACTATGAGTATACCTCGCTAGACATAGCACTCGTCCATATTATATGGTTGGCTACTTCGTATCATTCGGACGAACGAATTACTTCAGAACGAATCGCCCCAGAAGAATCGCCTCAGAACGAATTACCCCAGAACGAATTACTTCAGACCGAATCGCCTAGACCGAATTACCCCGTACGGATCACCTCAGACGAAGACCCCAAACGAATACCCTGACGAAAGACAACGAAAACATAGCAACGATACGAAGAGGCCATCAGACAGAACGAATTAGTTCAGCCTGCTTCGTATTTTCTAGGGAGACGAACACTGGCGTTCGGGAACTCTCGGAATCGAAGCGACCGAAGGGAACGAACGGACGAGTTCCAAGCCAAACTATAGAGGGTGGATTGGCCGAACGACTTCTGAATTCGCTGTCCAGCTTACACGAACGACTGCATCGGATTCTTCAGGAGACGAAGGCGACTTCGGGAACTCTTGGAAGCGAAGCGACTGTACAGACCGGCATTTGAACGACGAGACCGTTCCTCCCTACCAAAAAACGAACTTTTTGAGCGAACGTCCGTCTTCGTTTGCTTCGCTCTCCGAACGCAGGCGAAATCGGACGAAAGTGAATCAATTTAAAATAGTAGTCCGAACGAGAACGAAATCACCCGAACGAGTGCGAATTAGTGCCGAAGCACGTTGATTAGCCTTTCCATTAGGCTTCGTACGAACTCCCGGTAATCCTTCGAAGTGTCTAGGCGGCTGGTGAACTCCTATCTAGCTAAGCTCAGACCTACTTCGGTGTCCCTTTCGTTAAATTGATAAGCGAAACGCTGAAATATTCGAACCCACTGAATGAACGTCTTCCTATTAGGATAACGAGACAACGAAGCAAGTTAGGTTCAGTTCTGACTCTTCGGATGACTGATGCACGACTCAAAATAATGGGGAACGAGCAAGCTAGCCGAATCGTCCAGGCGCCGGGCATTGAAACGAATCAGGCCGAATTGGCTAGGCCTGCCATAGTGAGATATAGCAATGGGGACGAAGACACCGGGTACTTCAGCGAAAACCGAAAACATGATAATGCCGTATTGAATGCTGCCACCGAACGATCCTGCACAGCGAGTTTTCAAATTCTGCCACCGAAGCAGGCAAAGGTCTTCCGAACACCCGTAGAATGTCACAATAGTACCATACAATAGTCGGTAGAGTCGTTTTGCAAGTCTTGTTTTGTTGTATAATATATAATATCAGTTAACGCTTCGAAGTCGTAATGTTCTATGGTAGAATATACAGGAAATGTCATAACGTACAAAATATATTGAGCTTTAGGTGAATCAGCGACATTGTGTGTGCGTTCACGAAGTCTTCCCATGTACGTTAACTTATTAATTACGCAGCTAAATTTCTCAGAAAACTATACTAGGTTGATAGCAAGATAATGAGTTATGTACGATTGTTTTGGTCAATAGGTACTGTTGAAACGAAAAGTACTACTGAGATAGGTATGAAAGATTTAGACGTAGTCTAAAACTACATATACTGCTATGTTAATCATGAATGTTTTAATACCTCATTTTTATTTGCTAAGGGTGAATCAATCAGTCAACCAACAAACCAACCAACCAACCAATCGATCGATCGATCAATCAGTCAATCAATCAATCAATCAATCAATCAATCAATCAATCAATCAATCAATCAATCAATCAATCAATCAATCAATCAATCGATCAGTTTATTTGCTCTAAAAGCAGCACAAAATTAAAAGTGAAAAACAAGTGCTAAGAGTAAGACGTACATGACTTGGTAGGCGCACTTACAGTCGCTTCTAAAAATGTTCATGAACAAGCTACATACTCGACGCAAACAAAATAAACCCAAAACTAAGATAAAAAGACTTTCGCTACGATATTTGGTATAAGACACGAGAATGACGGGATTATCAGTATCAGGTAAAAGAGAATGCTTAATGTGTTTAACTGTTTCAACACAGATAAGTGTCGAAGATGATCGGACAGCCAGAGAGAATTACGGCAGTAACCTACATCCACGTACACTCAATGCGTCGCGTGGCAGTGACGATGTGGTTTCCAGCTGATTGTGAAGATGGAGCATTGTGGATGACCTGTGGTTTACGTATTGCTGTAAAGATCGCCAGCTGACCACTGACGACTGGTCACAGCAGGTCATGCTGATCAGATCTCCCCCACTCCACTCCGCAATGTAATGGGACGCCATGCAAATCACGGAAGCAATCTGGTCGTGTACTTCTGCTGACTTCGACTGACCTCCAGCCGATCAATCTCATACATTAGCCGCAGAACACTTCAGCATTTGATGTCGTACCACTAACCACCGATATAGTTGTCCAGGTGATCAATTGTCTGCTTCACTGATTAATGATATTGGCTGAATACTACAGCCACTAGAGCACTGTTTTACGACTACTGCTGTTTTTAAGTGTGTCACACACTATCTGTCGATTTCAGCAAACAATTTTTACAAATAGTATAGTGAAAAGGAACAAAAGCACATTGGTACATTGGCATCTATTTCACGCTAGAGCTTCAATTATCATTTCCTTGAGCTATGGTTGTCAGTCACGATGCTCTAAAGTGTATTTGACATTATGACATCAATATGACATGACAGCACAGCTGCTGCAAAAAGATGATATGACGCAACTCACCTGAGCGCGAGGGTAGCCTGTCAACTCGCAGAACCCATCCGAACAGTAAACGATCGGAAATCCAGGAGCCTGCGCATTGCCAAGCACGAAGTTGCTATCTGCAATAAACCATCATCAGCACTTTAATTTCCCTCACTGTCTTCCTTATCAGCATTAGAAATTACTGCCTTACATTTCTTCTGCCACGCATTCTGGTAGTCAACGCTCATTTTCTGTTATGATCATCGTATATTCTTCATCTGTGTATTTTATAATCATTTTCTCCATGTGCTGCATATCGTACCAGTAATTATCGTGTCATACTGACGAACTTGGATTTGCGCATCCATGTTGTGTCTTCGAGACTGCCTCAAAATGAAAAATGCTCAGTCTTGTTCACGAACTCGAACGGCTTTATTTTGGTTTTCATTTACTCTTGCGTCTTGTGATCCCAGTCTTGGTCTCTGACTAATGTCTCGGTTTTATATTTTTAGTTTTCGGAATAGTAGTGGCTGAGAATGAGATGCGTCAAACATGAACCAAAAAATAAACGATAAATTGTCATTCCACTGTACTTTCAGAAAATATTGTTTGTTTTTACCATCGAAATGCTACGGCAGTTTCATGAAAGTGCCCCCAAACAAAAATGAGGGGCAAAAACCGCAAATTTAACCCAATTTTGACCCCAACTGCAACATATTAAGCGCCGTCATTCCTAATAGGGAACGAATATAACCAATCGAAAACACTAGCATTAATCAGTGATTATTAGCCTATATGTTCACCAAATTTGGTATGGGTCGGATAAACAGTGACGGAGATCAACGAGGTAGATTACACAGGGTTGGGAACGTTTTGCAATTTTTGACATACATCGCGCTATATAGATCTTGGTAACGGTACAAGATAACCTATGGTCACTATGAACGACTAATACGAATTCATACTAGTATGTGACCTATCAATTGATACCATTGCCGATGACCTGAGTAACCCGTAACTACTCCAAGTCGTCATTTGGTTAATTTTGAGGCCCTTTTCGTATCGTTGGAATGGATGAAGCTAGACACATCAAGTTTGGTACGCATGTTGACCGTGGCGAGTACTAAGACTACGAATGATAAGCTGTCCCCAGGGGGCGTCGTCGGGGTCATGTAACCCAATTAAATTTTGATAAATAAGTGACATTATCTTGAAATCGGTACGAGACAGCAGCATAGACAGGCCTACGGTGGAAAACCAATAGAAAGTCGTGTGTGCTCTATCGAATAGCCTCATCGCCGATGACCTTCAGTGACCTTGACAGTGGAGTAACTGTGGGGCGGGCAAAAGCTATGAATTGCGCCCCCCCGAACGTTGTCATGTGGGTCTGACGCCAACAGTCCGATTTTCGGTTAAATATACTGCCAGCCTTGCAATGCTATGATTTTCCTTAAAAAGCATGCTAATCAGATACTTCACGGCTGCCTGAGCTCAGCTCTTTCTGCTATGTGCAAAGTGACACCTAACAAATATACGGCAAAATTGCATCACATCAATACACGTTTTACACAAATGTGGTCGTTAGTCATACAATATTTTGGTGAGGCAGTTTTGTTCCTCTTCTCCTGATGCAGCAACTGCCCCTCCCCCTTTTCGTCCCTCTCTACTCCTTCCAGTATTTTCATAACCACATCGCCATAGAGTCAATGTGCTAACAAGTAATATCATCTTTTTGATTTTTGCTGTTTTAGTTGTGCGACATAGCCGCTGTCGTCCTTACGAGTCGTTTTAAACTGTTAAGTTTTTTACATTAATATTTGCTGTTTTATTAATATAGTAATCTAATTTTTGCTAATCTAAAGGGCCAGAGTTCGAGGATAAGC
>Ga0209780_1002013_pt1 | contig 14063 bp, 12 predicted proteins | sample WorMetexBAHAMAS2_FD_187384 | JGI IMG/M metagenome (GOLD analysis project Ga0209780, IMG submission 187384) | Marine gutless worms symbiont microbial communities from Max Planck institute for Marine Microbiology, Germany - Inanidrilus exumae... | ecosystem: Host-associated > Annelida > Digestive... | reverse complement strand
CGGAGACCGATCTGAGTTTGATACTGAAAATTATTAAAATCAGTATTAGTGTCTTATCAACGATACGGACATAGAGGCTCAGAAGAGCCTGCGTTCGTCAACAGCATTGACTTGACTTGACTTGACGGTATGTCTGGGTTCCTGTAGTGTATACACTGCTGCGATTGTTTGGTGAAATTTTGTTTTTAGGAATTACGTTTGCGTTTTTATCGGTACTGAAGACGATAGTTTACTGGATTTATATTGGAGTACATGCGCTTAGTTAATTGTTGATGATTGTGTTATTTTGAATTTGGATTCTAACAGTAACAGGTCGCCAGACATTCTGGAGTTCTAGACGTCAGCACAGGCCCGGCCTGGCAACATTTCTGCCCGGCTCGATGAGTTCTTCTGTTGGGACGCATGTAGATTATTGGTGCACTTTCAGTCAAACAGTAACTGAACCTGAACTGAAATTCGTGGTACATATCTACATTGGGGAAGGGCTTTTGTCCGGGGGAGGAGGGGGGGCTAATGTCCTACTTTCCATAAATAATACTGTTAACAGAACTCAACAAGCTAGCAGACATTACACAGTAATAATGGCATTATTAGGATAAGCCATGGCTAGTCGTGGTGTGGGTTAGATGTTGGGCATTAGGGAAGCATTAAATGTAGGCAGACATGGGGCAAAACATTGGGTGAGGTCACAAATTAGATGAGCCTTTCGCTGAGCAAATCACTGAGCAAAAGCTTCGGTCTGAGCGATCACTAATCCAAAAAGTGACCTCAATATTCCAATTCGGACTGAGCGAATTGCTCAGTCCGAAAGTACTGCTGAGCAATTCACTGAGCGGTAATTCTAGTCATTTCTGACTGAGCGACACTGCTTAGTCCAAAGTAGGAATGTTAAAATCGTTTTTTCTGATATTCGATTCTCGGAACCAAAAATTCGATTTTTTCCTATTATCGTTTATCAGCCGACGCGAGAAACTGGTTCAGACAGGCGTCAAGTACGGATGATCATTGCGGCTGTGCGCTGTCAACGCGCTGACGTTTCGTTGGTGGTCCCGTCTGCTCCTCGGCCTCGTGATTCTCTCTAGCTGCGTCTGCAGCAGCAGTGGTGCATTCCTCCAACAGCCACTGTTTGGCGCATACAAGCTTTGGTGAGCCGAACAGTCGCCCGGGGTATCGTAGATCAACGACTGTTGCGACGACGTACAGGCACTCATCAGTTATGGCGAGACAAAGCAGACATCAAAAGGCATCCCGCCGACGACATGCTATGTGGTGGTCCAACTGATAAGCCGGGCAAACACTTGCCGGTATTACCGACGTGGGAAATAAAAGCGACAGATTGGGAGTTGAAATCTGACACTCATTGATGAAACTGGCTCTGTTTTCAGCAAGCATACATCAAAGCCTCCAATCGCGCGTTCACAGTTCAGATGCGCTATACGCATACACCATACCGGCACTGGTCGCCGGCCATTCCCGGTGTCAATAAAGGGAATGATCGTGGGGAGACGGGGAGAGGGCAGTTAGCATCTGCTGTCTTGCCGCCGCTACACACGTTGCACCTGCAGTCGATATTCGACGAAACACGGTTAGAATACAGGCATCATTTTGTACTCACGATCTGTCAATGCAGACATCAAAAGGCATCTTGCCGCCGTTTGCTTGCTTCACTCGCAGAGTCAGATTACTTCTAATTATTATTGCACTCGGTATCGGCGGAGACACGCAAACGGATAGGTTTTTCTCTATAAGTTAGTACAGTTGCACAACGAAGTAGGAAACGATATTTGATTTCTGTGAATCGAAAACGAGAACGATGAAAAATTTTGATCATAGAATTTTCGAAAATTGTTTAACAACCCTAGTCCAAAGTTAATCCCAACAATTTGTTCTCAGAGAAAGTTAAGCAATATAAATAGATAGCTAATCTTTAGAGGATTAAGAATCGCTGAGCAAAAATCAAGTTCACTTTTTGGATTAGCGAAAAGTAAACAAATAAACAGATATGGCGATGATAGCAGCAACTGCGATTGCAGCTGGTATATGACCGCAGCAAGTGCATAGGAGGCCAAAGTTGTTGCGTATTGGGTGTGCAACGACAGAAAGTGACTCGCTAGCGTTGCAGCTTACAGACCGGCAAGTTTGTGACCAAGTAAACAACAACTTCAACAAGTAACTTGCAGTAAGTAGCCTAGCATGACACCAACCTACTGTTGTATTTTTAGAACAACATGCCAAAATGGTGCTTAGCGCAATTTTGGCTTGCCCGCTGCTGCCCGTGCCCCCTACCCCCGCCTGCAGCCAGTCTGTGCCCGTCGTCCATCCGCTCCCGCCACCTGCACCCGGCCCTCGCTTGTTCGGCCTCCCACGTAAGCCACGCCGCCTGTCATATTCAGAATCTGATTATTATATATAGATTTCCGCTCAGCTAAAACGCTAATCCGAAGTTGGGACAGACCAAAGTTGGCTGCTCACATTACGGATTAGAGTGAGCGAAAAGACTTTCACAAAGTGACCTCGCTCACTGTATATCATGTACAGGGCTAACCCTGTGTCTGGTATATAATGTTTGGCTATACACAGGGCTAGCAGATTTGTTAATTCATTCACCAGATGGCGAGACATAATGCAACCAAAGTTCTGCCACTAAGCAATCAAGCTATACTGACCCTAACTGTAACACTAACCCTAACCGACACAGTAACCCTAACATTAATCCTAAACCTAATCCTAACCCTACTAAACCCTAAAATCTATGCACACTTTGTGGACACTCACTAAAAGGTTATTCCGGAATCCGGATTTATAAAAGGAATTTTGCGCGGAGGTGCGTACAGGGTTTGTGGATGGGGCGAATAATTGCACTACCCATTTGCTGATTCGCAAATGATTTATTTGCTGATTTTCTTCTCGCTGAGGCTCAGCGAGAAGAAATTCATCATTTATCATTAAAGAGGTTTTTTGTGGGGTATGTATAGAAAAAAGGGCTAGGTCTTTTGTGGGCATAAAAGAAAGAAAGCAAAAAATGGCTAACTGCACCTAGTCGGGCATTATAGGACATAGGTGCAGTACACCGAACTGTACCTATAATTATTGTATAAATTATTGATAATATTACTTGTTATTGTCATTACACAAATAACACAATACATCACTAGTATAATATAAGTACATAGAATACAATGGCCATCTCGTCAGCTTTTGAGCGCACGTAATTGTGACATAAATATACTTTATTGTATGGTATCATGTCATAATTTATGTGAGTATATAAGCGTAGTTGAATTACATTTTGTTTCACACCCCATAAGACCTTGGTTCTCGTCAGATGTTGTGACATCCAGTCAACGTCTTTGCTGATGCACCCATTGAAAACCGCTCTCATTGTCACTGCACTCACAAGCATGCGGCACTGATGATGACAAGATAGTGCTGTTCCTCATTTATGCCAACACTGCCTACTTGTCCATGTGCTTTGGTGCATCCGCATGAGCATTACAGATATCGGCATTGGAAGTGAGTGCATTTGCTAAGTAGATAAGTAAAGGTACTCTCATAGTCCATCAAGGGTCTTAGGTCCGCGGATGAACACCCAGTTTTTTCAGGTAGACATCCTGCCCTTGTGGCCGAGTGGTTAACACACTTGGCCGCCATATGCAGTACAGCAAGACGTGGTGAGTGGCCGGGGTATGACTCAGCCCGGGCGCGTCCACCTACCAAAGAATATAATGCTTAATAATTCCTATGCACATGATGAACAGGAAGTTAATCCTGGGCAGGTAAAAGGGTTCGACTGTGTCCTCTATTATAAACTGTGACCGTTGCTGATGCCTTGATTACCAGCGTCAAGGTATCAGCTGCACTGAAGTGAGATCCGAAGCAGATAGATGTGACTAAGTCTCCTGGATGATGCTGCCGAAGCATTAATCAGGTGGCCGGGCGCTGAATGGCAGACTGGTGGGGCTGGCGCTGAATACGCGCCAGTCCAGGCCAAGTGCTGAATGGTGGACTGGTCAGGGCTGTCGCTGAACAAGTGCCATTCCGGACTTAGTCAGACAGTAGGCCATGCCTAGAGGGGGTATGTTTAGAAATACCTGACAAACTCCTCAAGCCTACTTTCCCTCCCTCCTTCCCCCTACATACTGTGCACACCACACACCTATCAACTCCCCTCCTCTCCCTGGGCTGGTGCATTGGACCAATTCAAAAAATGTCTCAGCGCTTGGGTCCAGAGTTGGCTGGACCCCTGCCCGCAAAGAACGAACGAACCCACAGGTGAAGTTAATCATAAACCAAGCAGTAGGCTGTCATTAATTTCTACCAGGCCAGCAGTTTCCTTCTAAGATCATCACCGCCATCGTCCGATACCAGTTTATACTGCATGGCATTATCATTATGATATCTTACTTGTAGGCATGAATAGGAAATTGTCAATTTTGCATGCTGTAACTGATTACAAATAAAGCTAGAATATGCCACCACTTACAACAGTGCTGAAGCCTATGCCAGCACTTTTTGTGCCTTGTTACATTGATTTTTTTAACCCCTTTCTAGGACTTGTGATGGACTGTTTGTACCTTGTTACCTTGACTTTTTGACCCCTAAATGGGTTTCCAGGACTCAAGGTGGACCATGTATATCCCAAGTTTGGTGATCCTGCTGTATCGATTTTTACCGTGCGCCGCTATGCTAGAATGGTATATGCTCTCGTTGTGTGTCCGTCCATCCGTCTGTCCATCACAAGCCGGCACTGTACCAAAATGGCTAGACGTAGGATCACACAAACAATGCCATATGATAGCCCAGGACTCTAGTTTTCTAAATCTTGGCGCAATTTAAACGGGGTCACCCTCTATGTGTGTACCAAATAGAGGTGGGGTAGGTTCAAATTTGCGATTTTTGACCAACATCTTTCTATATCGCAGAAATGGCGCAAGATAGGGACATAATTATGGAATGCTAATAGTAACTGGTATGCACGCTATCGAATGGCGCTATTTCCAGTGACCTTCCATGACCTCTAACTACCCCAAACCATCGCATTTTCGCTACTTTGTATCACCTTTCGTATTTTCATAGTGGTTAGAGATAGTGACTTCATATCAAATGTGGTAGATAGGTTGATTATGAAAAAATTGCGATATCGATTCGGTTTGATCTTCCTAAAAAATAGCGGTTTCGATCTTGATCTCAATAATCGTCACATCACTATATTAAATCCTAGTCTGCGGTGATAAACCATTTCTATATGGGGCGTGGTCAGAGTCACATGACTTATTTTTTAAAATTTTGTCGCAATTGTATCTTTGTAATTGGTGAAGCTAGCTACAATTTCGTGTACTGATTGATGCACAGGAGTATGAGTGAATGCAGAGTCACTTGTCCTCTTTAAATTTTTGGGAAATAAGTGATAATATCTCGGAAATGGTGCAAGATAGAGGCATAGATGCAGTGGAAGACGAGTGGGAAATTTTATGTGGCCTATCTGTAATCCAGCCTTTGTTAACGGCTGCCAAAGTCTAATAAACGTTTGTTGTTTTATCGAATGGCACCATTGCCAATGCCCTTGAATGACCTTGAAGGTCACTTTTGCTGTTTGAAACCTTTATAAAAACTATTTGTTGACTTACGTTGAATTTAGCACAATGCTTTTTATATTACAGGTGTGTGTCAGGTCTGTGTCAAACATTCAGCTATGTCGTCCACATCACAGAAACATCGTAACTTTGTTGCAGAACCAATGGGAGAGAAGCCGATTACTGACTTGGCAGGAATTGGTGAAGTGCTTGGTGGCAGACTAGCAGACCTTGGTTATGATAAGGTTTCTTTTCTGTTGTCACAGTACTATTGTTGTATATTAACAGTTGTTAAGTAAGATGTGTAAGTAATGAGGAGTAATTGCATTCAGTGTGATAGCTTGTTATTCGCCTCGAATGTATTCGAGGTGAATCATGAAAATACTATATGGGACAAAAGAACTGTCTTTATGCGATCGGCAATAACTCCGCTGAAAGTGAACCGATTTGTATGAAATCTGGAACATTATGAGCAGAACGTCGGGGGATGGCACGGGCAGTTTTGGGCGCAATCCACTCAGTAGTGATAGTTTGAGCGGCAGACGAAATTTTTTTCCTGTAAGGTAAATAATGCACGATTTCCCGTCGGACACATTTTACGACATTGGAACACAACAACGTCGCTCGGTTAAGCAGTGAAAACTTTTGGAACAGATTTTTGAAAATTTTACCATAAAGGATTGTTTTTCAAAAAAAATATGCAAAAATTGCTCACAAAATTTCCAGGTGTTGCGACTTCAGGCCATCATAACCCAGCAATTATTACAGATGCTGAAAATTCACTACCAAATGCTCTGTACAGGAAGCCCTCCCAAAAAAGTTTTATCGCGAGTTCTGTAAATACGTATCATATCAGTAACGCTTATGTCAGTCAGTCGCATGCAGCCAGTCACCGTCGACTATTGAGTCATGTGACACTATGCCTCATCCGATGCAGTAAGTAAAACAGCTTGTTTCACATGTACAGACGCTGAAACAAAACTGAAATAATAAAACATTTTTGTTGGTACAGCTGTTGACTGAAATTATGCTTCAGTTTTATTTCAGTAAAAATTTCAGTTGAACTGTAATAGATTGTTATAGCTTTATGTACCGCATGACAATGGTTGCCAAGTTAGCTCAACGGTAGAGCATTGTATTCGTACTTCCATGGTTGTGGGTTCGATTCCCACATCGGATGTTGCATTATTGCATTTATAGTCACTATTTTATATTTATGAATGATAAATAATTTACAATAAACATATTTAATTTAATTCACCATAAGCATAAATAAAATAAGACAAACATAACTAATTTTCAAAAACGTAACAATATTGGCTAAACCACATATGCCGCTGCAGCTGCCTGGCTATCGACATGGAAGAAAAGCAGACTGAATTGAAAACTGAAAGTAACATGCCGCCTATTGTTACCGACCGAGTAGTGTGGTCTGTCATTCTGTCAGTCGGTCTGTCACCCGCAAAAACGGCCGAGGCGATCAAGATGCCGTTTGCGTCGAGGGTGCAGGGAAACACCTGTTGCATATAGCGGACCGCTTCAAGGCGAATACTGTATTGTGTTCGTTTAGCACAATACAGCCATCTAGTTAGCTCTGCAAACATTATTTTATGTACATGTTTACTACAATAATGTCTGTCTGTCATGTGAAATGAAGTCAGTTTCAGTGCAAATGTGTTGGATGGGATAATTTCACAGTCTATTGTTATACAGGGTCTTATATAGCTGAACATTAAATTACCAAGTTCTAGTTGGCAAACAGTTTTGATGAAAAGCTGCATCACAGGGGGCAGGCAGATTTTTCACGGAGGCAGGGGCAATCTGATTATTGTAATGTGACATGGACCAGTGTGGAGCATTGCAGCCGGCTGCACAGTCTTGCTGTCGCTGACGCTATTATTGATTTTTTGCGACATAGAACACCGACTGGTAATGCTTTTCAGTGGGCCGGACAAACCCTTACAATTTGCACTTCCTGTGGGGGATCCAGACCTCCATCTAATACATGGTTCTGAGTCAGCCCCCTAAATGGCATCTCGATGGTTCAGCCGCTCATGAACGCTACAAACAGACAGACGGATGACACTACACTGTCGGTCAGCATCTTATGCTTTGAGTGCATGCAGTGTGGCCTATAAAGTCGACCTAATAAAGTGTGTTTCAAATGTCCGTCTGTAAGTCCGTCCATCCATCCACAAAAAGTTTCTCCGATTTAAATGAAATTTGGTGTGTAGGTAGAGGTCGACGGGTGATGCATGACGGTATGCAGTAATTCGGCCATTTTCAAACGCTATCTCCTCCCCATTTATTATGGGGGCTGGCAAATGACCGCTGATTCTTAAACTAGGGCACAATACCTAAAGCTTATCGGGGCCAGATTTTTTATTTATACCCGCGCGGCGCAAGTGATGCGCGGCTAATAGCCATCATCGTGTGTCCATCTGTCTGTGTGTGTATCAAAACGGCTAAACATAGAATCACACAAACAACACCACGTGATAGCCCAGGGGCTCTAGTTTTCTGACGCCAAATTTCGTTGGTGGACGAAATTTGCGCTCATAGTGACCCACCCCCCTTTCAAACAGCACAATTTCGACCACTATTTGCTCATATCGCCTCAACCGTGAGAGCTGGCGAAAAAAGTTCAATTAGCACTAATAGGAAGTCGACGACGCGCTTTCCAACGAGCCATAGATAAACCGCGTACGTTACCCCTAAGTCCCCCAACGGGTGGCACAACGCGCTTTTGCTATTTTCCAGTAAATTTCAACTTCTGTCGAATAAAGTCTGCTGCAAAGTTTCTTTGTGTGAAAACTTCCAGCGTCAGAGTTGTGGCTACATCATTCCTCTATCTAACGGTCCATAGATGTATTGCGGGCGACGTCCCAATCTAGCTAAAATTTGCGCTCAAAGTGACCCACCCTCGTCGGAAAACGCCGATTTCGGCAGATTTCGCTGAATAGTTCCACAGCCGTGAGAGCTAGCGAGAATTGCAATTATCGCTAATAGGAAGTCGACAACGCGCTTTCCGACGAGCCATAGATGAACCCTGTGCATTACCCCTAAGTCCCCCAAAGGGTGTCTCAAAACGAGAATTTTTACACTTGGCGTTGCCTTTCACTTCATCGTTGCCGGTCATCGTAGACATTTCAAATTTGGTACGTAGGTTAAACATAGCAAGTCCTAGCCTACAGATGACAAACCGACACTGAAATGGGCGTGGCCACGTCACGTGACCCATTTTTAATTTTTAGCCTTCCTAAGATATCTCTAGAACGGCGTAAGCTAGAGACTTCAAATTTGGTATACATGTTGATCATAGCAAGTCCCAGCCTATGTACGACAAATTTTCCCTGAAAGGGGCGTGGTCACTGTCACGTGACCTCTTTAATTTTTGGAAAATAAGCGACAATATATCGAAAACGGTACCAGATAGCCTCGTAGTTTCTATTAAATTTGAATATGAAGTCGTATGCGCTCTATCGAATGGTTATGATGTAAAGGTTGAATGTGAAAGTCACAGCCTACAGTCGACAAACTGTCCCTGATAGGGGCGTTATCACGTCACGTGACTCATTACAAAACTTTGGGGCTCCAATCATATCACTGGAACGGCTGAACCTAAAATCGTCAAATTTTGTACACGAGTAGGCTATATAAATTCTAACAACAGGATGACATATGACATATCACTAGCAAAAGGGGCGTGGTTATGGTCACGTGACTGTTTTAAAATTTTGCCGTTTGTCGTAATGCAGCACGTCGCGCGGGTTTGTCAGCGACAGCTGAGCTACTTGTTGTCCTAGTTTTTGTGTCATGTCCTTGAACTTGGCAGTAACAACAGTTGTGATTCTCGAAAAAAATTTTCTTTTGATCTCAATGACATTTGGTATGTAGGTAGAGGTCGATGAGTGATGCATGACGGTATGCAGTATGACCCGATTCAAGGTCAAGGTCACGAGCCCTTGAAAGTTGGAAATTCGACCATTTTCGAAGGCTGTCTCCTTCCCCCATTTATAATGGGGGCTGGCGCATATGACCACAGATTCTTAAATTAAGGCACATCGGGGCCGGATTTTTGATTTTTGTCCTAGTTTTTGTGTCACGTGACTTTGAAGTTGACAGTAAGTAGGAGTCGACCATCAGTCCCATATGGGGCTAATTTTTGTTAATTCACATGGAGTGTCATGTGATTCTTCTGCAGCTGTTGAGCTTCTGGTTTCCTGTGTGAGATATACAGACACTTTCCCGAATGCTTCTGTTTGTTGTTGTTATTGTTGTTGAAGTGTTGCCCTTAGAGTTATTATGTTCCTGTTTTAGACAAATTTTATGCAAATTTGAGGTCTTTATTATAACTGAGTCATTGATTAGAATGCTTACTTGTATGCTGTTGTTTACAAAATGCAGCCAGGATATATTGAAGTATGCTGTCTATTTCCTGCAATGTTTTATATAGGCATATGTGGTGTTGGGTCAGTTTCTACTACTGAAGAAGAATGAGGAAGACTTTGAGTGCTGGCTGAAAGACACCATAAAAGCCAACAGTAAACAGGCTAGTGATTGTTACCAGTGTCTGCGAGACTGGTGTCACGCCTTCCTGTGACAAGTACAGTTGACAGCGTTAGATACTCTGTTCCAGTTGACATATTTCTACTGTTGATTATCTTCCTGTTTAGATGTCGTAGCTTCCATTGGCAGAGAATGGTGAGCATTTTTGTATACAATGATTGACGTAGTGGTACTGTTTGTTCACCAGCACATTTATAAGCGAGCAACTGTTTTATTTGGCCACAACAAGTACATATGTCTGTATGCATTAGTATTCAATAGATAAGTTATCGTCTGTTACAGTTTCTGAAATTTGCAAATTGGTACATTATTGTTATTATGAATATACTTTGACGTGTTTTATTATAACACCTCTTTTTTTTGCCGCGCGACGCTATACTAGCGTGGTATATGCTGTTATCGTGTGTCTGTCTGTCCATCACAGGTCAGCAGCTAGGCTAAGTAGAAGAAATGGTTTGATTACCGTATGATGCGATACAGAATAATTAGCATGCGCTGAGCCACTGCGTCGTGCGGGTCTGTCAGCGGCAGCGGAGACATGTGAAGTTGTAATAACAACAGCATACTTTGTTTTATGCCATTATTCCAGAAAACCTGGTGAGCTGTACTGAAGTCATTGAAGATATCAGTTACCTATAGTCAACACTACGTCTTCTATTAGGTTTTAGGCTGCAATGCTTGCACGCAGTGCATGAGATGTAGCTTATTGCTACAGATGTCGCACGTAGCGTGGTCTATGTGTCTGTATGTTTGTTGTTGGGCACACGGGTAAGCGTTGCAAAAACAGCTGAACCAGTGCAGATGCCATTTGAAGGCTAACTCATGTCGGTCCAAGTCACCATATATTATATGGGGATCAAGGGCGGATCCAGGAATTTGACTTGGGGGCTGCACCCTCTCCTTTCCCTTACCCTCCTCTCTCCTCCCTTCCCTTCTCTCCCCTCCCTTTCCATCTGCTCACCTTCCCTTTCTAGAAGTAGGGTCCCCTTAAACTAGCTAGGGGGTCTGGGGAAGCGTTGTAATCTCCCCAGCGGGGTCTTCTCTTCTTCCTTCCCCTCCTATCTCATTCCTTTACTTCCCTCCCTTCCCTTTCTATCTCTTCTCGTCCCTTCCCCTTCCTTTCTTTCCCTTCCCTCTCATCTCATCTCCTCCCTTCCCTTCTCTCCCTTCCTTTCCCTCCCCTCAGTTCCCCTTTCCCTTAGAAGTAGGGTCCCCTTAAACTAGCTAGGGGTTTGGGGAGCACTGTAGTCTCCCCAGCGGGGTCTGGGGCAGAGCCCCGGCCGAAAACGAATTTGGTGCACTCTAAAGCTATGAGAAAGCCACTGGTGGCAATCATTTTGAGTATTCTGAAGTGCATATTTTACAGTAGAACGATCAAAATTTAGCACTAGCTAACATAGCCAAAAGTGCAGATGACAACATGATGACTAGACCTCAGCTGAGGGGGTGTTCTAGCACCCCCGCACCCCGCCTGCGTACTGTCATGGTCTGGGGGACGGAAGACCCTAGTGGGGTTGAGGGGCAAAGCCTCGGTTGGGTATCTGGTCTGGGGATGAAGTCTCCTGAAACTGAAGCATTCTTATTAATTTTAAACATTTTTTCAAACCCAGTTATTTAAATTGGTTTTCTTTTGGTTTTTGTTCATAAATTAAAATAACGTAACGTAATTTGGTGACAGTACGTCAGTCACAGTGTGTACATATACTGTTTGTGGTGGCGTTTTGGTCTCACTTGAAACTGTATATTTCAGATGATGATGATAAGAGTGACCATTTGTCTGTCTGGCATAAATAGAAAATTTTGCTTTAAAGTTTGTGTAACGTTTGTATGTTCATTTATTCTCTCATTCAATGTTTTTGTCATGCTAGTTATTCTGTAGCTGTGAGTTCAGTTATATATGCCTATTAATTATTGGTTGTGTGATGATACATGACTTGCTATAGAGATGCAATTCTCTAAATTTGTAATATTAACGTGGGCTTCTGGGGGGGGGGGGGGTCATGGCCCCCTTTGTATCCGCCAGTGATTTGGTCACTCATCGGCGTCACGGTGCTTAGATAAAGTAAGTAAGTAAAATGTAAGGGGCGAGTTTATTTACGTTTTAGCGTTGACGCCTTCAGCTAGGCTACTTACACTATTTCAGCCTTCGTGTCGTCTTTGCATGACGTGTTTGAAGAGATAGATAATGATCGATCCGTCGCTGTAACCTGCTTATAAGTTAACTGGCGATGGCATCGCCATAATACACTACCGTTTTCACTTAATCAGGAGTACCGTGGGCGAATCTGCCTACCCAGTGCACGTAGTGGACGATTAGACGTACATTCACTGCTGCGATGGTTGACAAGGCGCGATGTGACCTCTTGCTAAATTACTTTGAAGTTTGAACACTTGTTACCATTTGTTGCTATTGAGGCGCGTCAGTGTTTTATCCAGACACCTTAGGTTTGGGGAAAAATAGCCAGCATTGGGGGGAAGATGTTGGGGGCCTGGTGTCTCTGCCTCCAGCGGGGTCCAGGGGCAGAGCCCCTGGTCAGGGAGTCTGGGGGCAAAGCACCTCAGAAGCTGGAAGCTTTTTGCTGCTTAAGTAGCTTATTTTTGTCTATACTCGAAGATATGGTGGAACTGTAGCTTTTGTATTGTATATGCAATAATTAGTTACTGTTCATGAAATACAGTCTGGTTAAACGTTGAGATTAGCACGATTCCATGCATATGAACGTCGTGTCAAAACTTTTAACACTACCGTCTTATTAAAGTGCTTTTATAGTGTCATTTCAATTCACTTGAATACTGTGTTCCACATGTGACGACGGCACGACGTTTCTTTAAAGTAATTTCGGTTTTGACTCAAAACCATAATTATTTTGAAGAAACTGAGTGATGACCGAACACTTTGCAGCTGCTGTTTTGCACTTAGCCAGATATGCTGCCTGCAGAGAAAATTATAGCCAACTCAAATAACAATCCCGAATAACTCAACTAACAATAATTGAGTCTGTATCTAATTCAACCATGATTTTGCAAAAAGTAAGTAATCCGCATTTCGTCAAACTCGTGTCGGACGCTTGGGCTTAAAAGACCGAAGTAGTTGGCCCACTTATTTAATCAAATTAAAACATGAGACATTTAGTAAGAGATGTCAGTCGAGTATTGACATTATTTTTAGCTTCACGGCAGGCGTGGCCGAAAATTCTTGGAGGGGGAAGTTTCCCCAAAAGGTCCCTGGATAAAACACTGGTAGCGCGTGTATGCTCTTTCACTTTTCACTGTCTCCGTCTGTCGTAAGCCAAAGCCAGTACAGTATTGTATCGGAATGGATAAACATAGGATTGTGCAAAGAGTGCCAAGCAATAGCCCAGAATGAAGTTTTCTATTGCCAAAAACATTAGTAAAACTCGAATTAGGTCATCCAAATGGGGCAACAAATACATGTGGGGTATATCATGGCCTGTCGAGTGGCGGCCATCTCGATGGTCTTGAGTGACCCTCGCGGTTGTTCACTTATTGCAAGCCTTTTCAAATGGAATTTTTCTTGCATTTATTATGCAGTCATTGACAAGATTTCAACTGACATCGTGCGTCGCGGTATCGCGACACCTACCTCTGCGGACGGTGCGGACCCCACTGGGGGATCTGACAGCACTCCCGGCCCCAGACTCTTTTGCTGATGGGAAGGGGGGCTAGCTACCCCCTCTTCACTCTTCGCTTCGGCCCTCGCCACCTGCTGGCCCCTAGCCAAAGCCTATGGATCCGCACTGCTGCCAGTGCCCCGCTCTCGCTAAGGCGGTAAGGCCGGCTCGTGTCGATCGTCAGATCGTCGTGGGTTAAGTCTTATTCTACAACACAGCCTCTCGCTGCTAAATATTCATACATTATGTATAGTGTGATTGACAGTTCTGATACTTCGTTTGCATATAC